>JAESGW010000674.1_pt1 | contig 19185 bp, 19 predicted proteins | sample 9269791 | NCBI WGS metagenome assembly JAESGW01 (sample SAMN16773120, study PRJNA677053) | algae metagenome | isolation source: Aphanocapsa lilacina HA4352-LM1 and co-occurring heterotrophs from near cave... | place: USA: Maniniholo cave, near Haena, Kauai, HI | collected 2009-07-28 | reverse complement strand
AGGTATCCTCGCTGAAATCCTCATGTCCCGGCGTATCGAGCAGGTTGAACACCAGCCCACCGCGCTCGAAGGTCATCACCGAGCTGGTGACCGAGATCCCGCGCTGCTGCTCGATCTTCATCCAGTCCGATCGCGCGCGCCGGTTCTGCCCGCGCGCCTTGACCTCTCCGGCCAGATGGATCGCGCCGCCCTCCAGCAGCAGTTTTTCGGTCAGCGTCGTCTTGCCCGCATCGGGATGCGAGATGATCGCGAAGGTGCGGCGATTGGAGATGGTCATGCGGAAATCAGGGTCACATTCATGCGGAACTGGCGGAAATCGCCGGGCTGTAGCTGCATCACGCCGGGCTTGTCGCGGAAATCGCCGGTGAAGCCGGCCGGATCGGCATGGCCGGCCCATGGCTCGACGCAGATATAGTGCGCGCCGGGTTTGGTCCAAATGCCGAGCGACGGCGTGTCGGGGAAGGCGATGTCGAGCTGCGGGCCGTCGCTGGCCCCATAGGTCAGGCGGCGGCTGCGGACGGCGTCCCACACCAGCGCATCCGTGGCGAACAGATCGTCGGCCAGACGCAGCACGCGTCCGTCGAGCGGGCTTTCGCGCGACGCGTCCGCGATCAGACCGTCCGGCGTGATCGCTTTCGGCGCGTCGGGCTCGCCCGCCTCGAAGATGAGGCGGTGATCCGCGCGATCGCGGCCATAGGGCAACGGCCAGGCGAAGGCTGGATGATAGCCGAAGCTGAACGGCAGCACGCGATCGCCCGGATTGTGTACCGTCGCGGTCATCGCCAGCGTCGTGCCGGTGATCGCGAATGCCATGTCGAGCCGGAACGCGAAGGGATAACTCGCCCTGCTCACGGCATTGTCGCTCAGCCGGAGCAGGGCGGTGCGCTCGGCAACTTCGACCGTCTCGAACATCGAATGGCGCGCGAAACCATGCTTGGGCATCGCGAACTCGACCCCGTCCAGCCGGTAGCGGTCATCGACCAGCCCGCCGATGATCGGGAACAGCAACGGCGCCCGCCCCGTCCAGAAGGCCGGATCGGCATCGGTCATCAACTCGCGGCCTTCGCCGTCCAGCAGATGCGTCAGCTCCGCGCCCAGCGGATTGATCGCTGCGCGCAAGCCATCGCCTTCGATCCAGACGAGATCAGCCACGCAGCGTAGCGCCCAGTTTCTCGGCCGCTGCGACCACCTTGTCGGCGATCGCCTTGAGGTCCGCTTCGGCGAAGCTCTTCTCGCCCGGTTGCAGAACGATTTCGACCGCCATCGATTTTTCGCCGTCGCGCTCGAACACATCGAACAAGCGCGCCTCGATGATCGCCGCCTTGTCCGCGCCCTTGACCGCGCGGGCCAGCGCGTCGGCGGTCAGATCGGCGGGCACGAGGAAGGCGAAGTCGCGCCGCACGACTTGCAGCGCCGGCGGCGTGTAGGCCGCGCGCATGAAACCGGCAGCGCGCCTGGGCGGGATGGCGTCGAGATAGAGTTCGCCCGCGACGACGGTTTCGTCATCGAGATCGAACGCCTTCAAAGTCGCCGGATGCACCGCGCCGAATGTGGCGAGCACGGTCTTCGGCCCCAGCCGCAGCGTGCCCGACTGGCCGGGGTGCCAGGTTGCTCCCGCCTCGCCCATGACCTGCAAATTTTCGACCGGCGCACCGGCCTCGGCGAGCAATGCCAGCGCCTCGGCCTTGGCGTCGAACGCGTCGAACGGCTTGGCTTTGCCGCTCGCCCAGCCCCGCGAGAATTTGTCGCCCGCCAGCACGAAGCCAAGCGTCGCGCGCTCGTCATCGGCCAGATAGCGCCGCCCGACTTCGAACAGCCGCACGCTATGCGCGCCGCGCGCGATATTGCGGCGGGCGGCGGAGAGCAGGCCGGGGAGCAGCGAGGGCCGCATGACTTTCATGTCCTCGCTGATCGGATTGGCCAGCGTCCACGCCCCGCCACCGAACGCCGCGGCTTCGGCCTCGGAGATGAAGCTCCACGTCACCGCTTCGCTCAGCCCGCGCGCGGCAGCCGCGCGGCGAACCTTGCGCTCCAGCTTCTGCGCCGGCGTGGCGGTGGGGACCGCGACGCCCTCGGCACGCGGGAGGGCGACCGACGGCACCTTGTCGATGCCTTCGATGCGGACGACTTCCTCGACCAGATCGGCCGGGCCGTCGGTATCGCGGCGCCAGCTAGGCGGGGTGACCTGCCAATCGTCGCCAACCGTGAAGCCAAGGCTTTCGAGAATGGCGCGCTGGCGGCCCGGCGCGACGTCCAACCCGCCCAAATTGACGGCGAGCGTCGTATCATAGGCGATGGTCCGCGTGCCGAGCGGCGGCTCGCCAGCGCGGGTCACGCCCGACGCCGTGCCGCCACAATGCTCCACCACCAGCCAGGTCGCGATGGCGAGGCCGTCGTCGAGGAAAGCCGGATCGACCCCGCGCTCGAACCGCTGGCGCGCGTCGCTGGTCAGGTTCAGTTTCTGGCCGGTCCGCGCGATATGTTCGGGATCGAAATACGCGCATTCGATCACGACGTCGGTCGTCGTCTCGCTGACGCCCGAATCCTCGCCGCCCATGATGCCGCCGATATCGTGCACCTGCGCGTCGTCGGCGATCACCGTCATGGTCTCATCGAGCGTATAGGTCTTGCCGTTCAATGCCAGCACCTGCTCGCCCGCCTTGGCCTTGCGCGCGACGAGGCGGCCGGACAGCTTCGCCTTGTCATAGACATGCAAGGGGCGGCCGAGGTCGATCATCACGAAGTTGGTGATGTCGACCAGCGTCGAAATCGGCTTCTGCCCGATCGCCGTCAGGTTGCGCTTCATCCACGGCGGCGCGGAACCGTTGGTGACGCCGCGCACCTCCTGGCCGAAAAAGGCCGGGCAGCCATCGGGGTCGTCGGTGCGAACGTCCGGGCCGGGGCCTTGCTGCTGCACCGGATCGGCCGGCATGCGATAGACCTCGGCGAGCGGCCTGAGCGTCCCCATCCCCGCCGCCGCCAGATCGCGCGCGATGCCGCGCACGCCCATGCAGTCCTGCCGGTTGGGCGTGATCGATACGTCGATCACCGGATCGTCGAGCCCGGCATAGGCCGGATAGCTCATGCCCACCGGCGCGTCGGCGGGCAGTTCGATGATGCCGTCATGCTCGTCGCCCAGCTCCAGTTCGCGCACCGAGCACATCATTCCGTTCGACTGCACGCCGCGGATTTCGGCGACCTTCAGCGTGATCCCGCTGCCCGGCACATAAGCCCCCGGCGCGCCGAACACGCCGAGCATCCCGGCGTGCGCATTGGGCGCGCCGCAGACGACCTGCATCGGGCCCTGTCCGGCATCGACCGAGAGCACCTGCAGCTTGTCCGCCTGCGGGTGGCGCTCGGCGGTCAGCACCTTGGCGACGGTGAACGCCGCGAGCTTGTCGCCCGGATTCTCGACGCCTTCGACCTCGAGCCCGATCCGCGTCAGCGCGAGGACGATCTCGTCCAGCGACGCGGAGGTGTCGAGATGCTCCTTGAGCCAGCCCAGCGTGAACTTCATGCGCCCACTCCCCCGCTCAGCGTGGGCACGTCGAGCGCGCCGAAGCCATAGTGGCGCAGCCAGCGCAGATCGCCGTCGAAGAACGCGCGCAGATCGTCCATGCCGTATTTGAGCATCGCCAGCCGGTCGATGCCGCAGCCGAAGGCGAAGCCCTGCCACTCGGCCGGGTCGAGCCCGCAGGCGGCGATCACCTTCGGGTGGACCATGCCGCTGCCCAGCACCTCCATCCAGCCCTCGCTGCCGCCGATCACGCGCTTGCCCTTGACCACCTGGTAGCCGACATCGACCTCCGCCGAAGGCTCGGTGAAGGGGAAATAGCTCGGCCGCAGCCGCAGCACGACGTCGTCACGCTCGAAGAAGGCCTTGAGAAAGGTCTCCAGCGTCCATTTGAGGTGCGACAGGGTGATGCCCTTGTCGATCACCAGCCCCTCGACCTGATGGAACATCGGCGTGTGCGTCGCGTCGCTGTCCGACCGATAGGTACGGCCGGGCGCGATGATGCGGATCGGCGGCTTGTGGTTCATCATCGTGCGGATTTGCACCGGCGAAGTATGCGTTCTGAGCACCATCGGGCGTTCATGCTCGCCCGCGAGATAGAAGGTGTCGTGCATCGCCCGCGCCGGATGCGTCTCTGGGATGTTGAGCGCGGTGAAATTGTGCCAGTCGTCCTCGATCTCCGGGCCGGTGGCGACGGCGAAGCCCATATCGGCGAAGATTTCGGCGAGTTCGTCCATGACCTGCGACACGGGATGGACCGATCCGCGCGGCGGCAGATCGGCAGGCAGCGTCATGTCCAGCCGCTCGCCGGCCAATCGCGCATCGAGCGCCGTCGCTTCCAGCCCCGCCTTGCGCGCGGCGATCGCCGCGGTGACCGCCTCGCGCAGCGCATGGATGCGCGGACCTTCGACCTGCCGCTCCTCGGGCGACATCGCCCCCAGCGTCTTGAGCAGCCCGGTCACCGCCCCCGCCTTGCCCAGCGCGTGCACGCGGACGGCCTCGATCGCGTCGAGCCCGGACGAGGCGTCGATCGCGGCGAGCAGATCGGTCTTCAACTGGTCGAGATCGGTGGTCATTCACACTCCCTTCCCTCTCCCCTTGCGGGAGAGGGTTGCGCAGACTTGGCAGCTTGCTGCCTAGTCGTAGCTGGGTGAGGGGTGCGCCCCAAGCGCTGTCGCCCGCGGCATCCCCCTCATCCAACTGCGCCTAGGCGTTCGCTGCGCGAATCGCCAAGGCTTCGTATCCTTCCCCCGCCAGGGGGGAAGGGAGAATCGAAAAGGGCGCCGGTGTTTCCACCAGCGCCCCTTATTCAGTCGCACCAGACGCGTTACGCAGCCTTGGGCAGGGCCGCCTTCGCCTGGGCGACGATGGCGGTAAACGCCGCTTCCTCGTGCATCGCGATATCGGCCAGGACCTTCCGGTCGAGTTCGACACCGGCGAGCTTCAGCCCGTGCATGAACTGCGAATAGGTCAGGCCCTCGGCGCGGACGCCGGCGTTGATGCGCTGGATCCACAGGCCGCGGAAGCTGCGCTTCTTAACCTTGCGGTCGCGATACGCATATTGCCCGGCCTTTTCGACGGCCTGACGGGCGATGCGGATGGTGTTCTTGCGACGGCCATAATAGCCCTTCGCCTGATCCAGAATCCGCTTGTGCTTGGCGCGCGTCGTAACGCCGCGTTTCACTCGTGCCATTGTCTAGCTCCTTACTTCAGACCGTAGGGAGCCCAGGCCTTCACCGTGGCGGTGTCGGCCTTGGACAGCACGGAGGTGCGGCGGTTCTGGCGAATATATTTGGCGTTGTGGCTGATCAGGCGGTGGCGCTTGCCGGCCACCCCGTGCTTCAGCTTGCCGGTGGCGGTAAGCGTGAAACGCTTCTTCACCCCGGACTTGGTCTTCAGCTTGGGCATTTCGGTCTCCTGTCCAAATAGACATGTGTCGAAAGACACGTTGCGGACGGCCAAGGCAGCCCATACCGGCCTGGCAGTCCCTTCCACACGGAATTGCGGAAAGGCGGGCGCTTAGCGGCCCTTCCCGGAAAATGCAACGGGGGAACCGCAGCCCCGCGCGCATTGTTACCTCTATATGGCAGACGCAGGCGTAACGATTGCCGAGCCTGAAACCGTGCGGCCCGCGCGCAAGAGCGATTCGCCCCTTGCCGCCATGATCGCGGTCATCGCCACCATCATCGGCCTGATCGTGCTGGCATGGACGATCCTCTACGTCACCAAGGGCCGCTTCCTCAAATCCACCTTCGAATCGATCGCCACCAGGCAGGCCGGTCGCGACGTCCGGGTGGCGGGCGATTTCCAGCTGTATTTCAATCCCATAAACATCAAGTTCCTCGCCGAGCGGATGACCGTGGCGAACCCCGAATGGGCGACGGGCGATAATTTCTTCTCTGCAAGGCTGATCGACACCAATATCGCCACCATCCCGCTGATCTTCGGCACCCGCCGCGCCAACTGGCTCAACCTGATCGACGGCAATGTCGATCTCGAATGGGATGCAGCGGGGCGGCGCAACACCTGGACCTTCGGCGATCAGGGCGTGAAGGGCGAGCCGCTGGAGCTGCCGCTGATCCGCCGCGCGACGCTCTACCGGAGCGATCTGCGCTACCGCGATCCCAAGACGCAGCTGGCGGCCGACATCGCCTTCCGCACGGTCGAGGCGCGCGACACACGGCTGGCGAGCGAGATCGGCTTTTCGGGCACCGGGCGGGCGCGTGGCACGCCCTTCACCCTCGAAGGGGCGCTGCAAAGCCCCAACGAGACGCTGGCCGGCGGCGAGAACCGCCTGCGCCTGCATGCCGAAGGGGTGAACACGGTGATGGACGTCACCGGCACCTTGCCCGGCGTCACCGAACTCGAAGGATCGCGGCTGCGCATGGACGTACGTGGGCGCAACATCGCCGATCTGTTCAACCTGATGGGCGTCGCCCTGCCCGAAACCCGCCGCTACCGCGTCACCAGCGCGCTGACCAAGGCCGGCGACGAATGGCGCTTCACGGGGCTCAAGGGCAGGTTCGGCGACAGCGACGTGGCGGGCAAGCTGACCGTGGCGATGATCGAGCCGCGCATCATGCTGACCTCCGAGATCGCGACGCAGACGCTGGACATCGTCGATGCCGCGCCGTTCATGGGCTATAATCCGGACGCTGTCGCGGCGCGCGGCGGATCGGCGGCGGTCGATCGCTCCGGCGGCACGCCGCGCCTGCTGCCCGATGCGAAATTGCGCATCGAATCGCTCAGGAATTTCGATGCCGCGGTCCGCTGGACCGTCCGCCGCGTCCGTGCGCGGAGCCTGCCCATCTCCAATATCGATCTGACGCTGTCGCTCGACGATCGCCTGCTCAAGCTGTCGCCGCTCACCTTCAGCATGGCGCGCGGCAATGTCGCGTCGGACATCGTCATCAACGCCCGCCCCGCGACCGTCGTCACCGATTACGACATCCGCCTGTCGCCGACGCCGATGGGCGTGTTGCTGGCCGGCTGGGGGGTCGAGGAATCGGGCACCACCGGCACGGTCAAGGCGCGCGTCCAGCTGCGCGGCGAAGGCGATTCGGTGCGCAAGAGCCTCGCCTCGTCGGACGGCCGCATCGCGGTGATCCTGCCCAGGGGCAGCTTCTGGGCGCGCAACATCCAGCTGTCCGAGCTCGATGTCGGCACCTTCGTGCAGAAGATGTTCGAGGGGCGGCTGAAGGATCCGGTGCAGATCAACTGCGGCCTGATCGGCTTCACCGTGCGCGACGGGATCGCGGCTGCCGATCCGATCCTGATCGATACGCAGAAGAACGTCATGCTGGGCCGCGGCGGGTTCAGCTTCAAGAATGAATCGGTCGATCTGCGCTTCCGCGCCGATTCGAAGAAGTTCAGCGTCTTCGCCGGCCAGTCGCCGGTCGGCATCAACGGCTATTTCGCCGAGCCCGGCTACGACGTGATCAGCCCTGAACTGTTCGCGCGCGGCGGCGCCGGGGTCGGCCTCGCGGTCGTCGCCACGCCGCTTGCCGCGGTCGCGGCCTTCGTCGATGTCGGTGACGCCAAATCGGCCTCGTGCGGCCCGATCCTCGCCGGGGCCAATGCGCGGGCGCAGCGCACCACCAAGGGCGAGCCGCGCGACGATGTCGGCCGCGGCACCACTGCCAAATCCGAAGATGGATCACGCAGCAAGGGCGAGCGCCAGGAACAGCGCAAGAAGTTCCTCGGCATCTTCTGATCGGCTATACTGCCGCCACGCGCAACGGAGAGTGAGTCATGGCGAACGACCAGCAAGCCCCCGGCGATGGGGTGATCCCGCATCTGACGATCGGCGAAGGCAAGGCGGCCGATGCGATCGCCTTCTACGGAAAGGCATATGGCGCGACCCAGGCGATGGAGCCGCACATGGCCGATGACGGCAAGCGCATCCTGCACGCGCACCTGACGATCAACGGCGCGGCGGTGATGCTGAACGACGATTTCCCCGAATATGGCGGCGGCCCGGCGGGACCGCCGGCGGCGGTGACGCTGCATCTTCAGGTCGACGATGCCGATAAATGGTTCAATCAGGCTGTTGGTGCCGGCGCGACTGTGCGGATGCCGCTGGCCGACCAGTTCTGGGGTGATCGCTACGGCCAGGTCGATGATCCGTTCGGCCATCGCTGGTCGATCGGCAGCCCGGTCAAGGGCTGACGTCGTCCGAACCACCCTGCGGCGCATGCAGCACTTGCGCGGGTCCGCCCAGCACCTGTGTCCTGATCCGCGTGGCGGCGCGCATGATCGGGCGCGGCAGGGCGAAATAGCGGGTAGGGGCAATTCCCAGAAAATCGCGGAAATCGCGGATCATGTGCGATTGATCGGTGTAGAAGGGGTCGAGGAATTGCCGCCATTCGGCGTAGGGGCGCATGTGCATCGCCCCCAGCATCCGCATGAAGCGCTGACGCCGCAATAGTGTCTTGGGCGGGAAGCCGAGCCAGCGCCGGGCCGCCCGCGCCATCGTTTGTTCGCTTAGACCGGCAGCATGGGCCAACTGCCCGACCGTGCCGATCGCGGCATCGCTGAGCGCGCGGTGGATTGCGGCGATACGGGCATGTTCGGCGCGTTCCGGATGCTCGGCCAGCCGCGCGGTGAAGAAGCTGTTGGCGGTATCCACACGGCCCGCGAAATCGCCGGCGGCCCGCAGCCCGTTCATCAGCGCCGCGCAGGCTTCCGTGGCCATATAGTCGCCGAGCGGCGCGGTGCGATTTGCGATCGGCTCGGCATCGGTGCCGAACAGCCGCGCCCAGCCCAGCGGAAGCAGCCCGACGCCGAACGAGGTTCCTTCGCGTCCGCCGAAATGGCTCAGGAAGGTCGATGGCCCCTGCACCAGCGGGCCGGGCAGCGTGAACAGCGGCTGGCCGGGATAGGACGCCCACCATTCGCCCGATAGCGGCAGGCGGAGGTTGAACCATTCGGGCAACAGCTGATCGTCCAGCGGCTCCGCGCCGATGTCGATCTGATAGAAGGAAGTAATGAAGGGCAGCAGCGCGGGCGCCGGGGCTGCGAATTGCACCGTGAAATCGGCAAGGTCTCCGGCGTCAGCCGCCACGGCAGCCCAGCGCTTCGACGATTTCCTCGATTCGCGCCGGATCCCCGGCGGCGATAACCTCGCCCTTGCTTGCCTGGGTCAGCGGTTCGCCGGCCCAGTCGCACATCCGTCCGCCCGCGCCCTCGACCACGGGCACCAGTGCGGCGAAGTCGTGCAGTTTCAATCCGGCTTCGACCACGACATCGACATGGCCGCTGGCGAGCGTGGCGTAGGAATAGCAGTCCCCGCCCAGCACGGTGTGGCCGCATTCGGCCTCCAGATGCTCGAATGCGTGCAGCTGGCCATCATCGAACAAGGCGGGCGATGTCGTCGCCAGCACGCTCGCCTTCAGCTCCGGACAGGCGCGAGTGGCGCAGGGCTTGCCGTTGAACAGGGTCGGCCGGCCGATGACACCGACCCAGCGTTCGGACAGAATCGGCTGATCGATCACACCCAGCACCGGCCAGCCGCCCTCCATCAGCGCGATCAGCGTGCCGAAGATCGGCCGCCCGGCGATGAAGCTCTTGGTCCCGTCGATCGGATCGAGCACCCAGGTGCGTCCGCTGGAACCCTCGCGCACCCCTTCCTCCTCGCCGATCACCCCGTCCATCGGGCGTTCGGCCAATAGCAACCGGCGCATCGCCGCCTCCGCATCGCGATCGGCCTGGGTCACCGGCGACGAATCGCCCTTCGCCTCCAGCCCGTGCGGCACGCGCCACCACGGGCGGATCGCGGCGCGCGCGGTATCGGCCAGGATCTGGGCCAGCTGGATATCGGCTTCGGAGACGCTCATCGTCCCCGCCTAGCGCGTGGGCGGCACGGCGGCTAGACTGGCACGATGCAGCGTGACGTGACCTTGCGGACGCATGACGACGGCGTCGACGCCTGGGAGATGGCCAGCGCCGCGCCTGCGCCGCATCTGGCCGGCGTGGTCGATCGCTACACCGACTATCGGGAGCAGACCGGCAGCTTTACCGCGCGCCGCGAACTGGCCTCGACCGGCGGGGTGATGATCGTCAATCTCGGCGATCCGCTGGAGATCGTCGGCGCCAATGGCCGCACCATCCGGCTGCTGCGCGGCGAGGGCTTCGCCGGGGGGCTGGCCGACGCGACCTCGATCTCGCGGTCCACCGGCGCGCAGTCGGGCATCCACCTGCACGCGCCGCTGGAAACGATCGCCCGCCTGCTCGGCCTGCCGCCGTCCGAGATCGCCAATCGCGTCGTCCGGCTGGACGAAGCGCTGGGGGCAGAAGGCATCCGGCTGGGCGAGGAGGTCGCCGAAGCCGGATCGGCGGAGGACCGCTTCGCGCGGCTCGATTCGTTCGTGACCGCGCGCCTGGCGGCTTCGCATGCGGGTGACGCCCGTGTGACCGCGGCGGGCGCGGTGCTGCGCGATCGCCCGGACACGCCGATCGCCGTGCTGGCCGAACGACTCAATGCCGATCGCCGCGCCTTCGCCCGCGATTTCCGCAATGTGCTGGGCATTCCCCCGCGTCACTATGCGCGGCTCGCGCGGTTCGAATCGTTCACCGCCGCGATCGCGGCGGAGCCCGCCGCCACCCTCGCCGATCTGGCGGCGGATGCGGGCTATTATGATCAGCCGCACCTCAACCGCGACGTCCGCGCCTTCGCCGACATGACGCCTGCCGAGCTGCAGCGCCGGATCGTGCCCGGCGGCGGCGGCGTGCGCCACGAATGACTGCGCAACCGTCCAAGACGGGAAGGCGGCTGCAGGTCTAATCCGGTCGGCGAAGGAGATTGAACCATGACCAAAGCCACCATCATCCCCTGCCTGCGCTATGCCGATGCCCCTGCCGCGATCACATTCCTGTGCGACGCGTTCGGATTTCAGAAACACGCCGTCTATGCCGACGACGCCGATCCGCGCATCGTCCACCATGCCCAACTGGTGCTGGACGATGCGATGATCATGCTGGCGACCGCGCAGGACAACGACTGGACGCGCGCATCGGGCATGAAGACCGTTGCCGAGGCCGGCGCCAACACCCAGACGCCCTACATCATCGTCTCCGATGTCGACGGTCATTGCGACCGCGCGCGCGGGGCGGGGGCGGCGATCATCGTCCAGCCCGAGGACCAGGATTATGGCGGCCGCGTCTACAGCGCGCGTGATCCCGAAGGCAATGTCTGGAGCTTCGGCAGCTACGATCCCTGGGCGGCTTAATCGAACAGCGAGCTGACCGAGCTTTCATCCGCGATCCGCCGGATCGCCTCGGCCAGCAGCGGCGCGATGGTCAGCGTGCGGATCTTGCCCGCATCGGCGACCGCGGGCGGGCCGAGGATCGAATCGGTGATGACCAGTTCGTGCAGCACCGATCCCTCGACCCGCGCCACCGCGCCGCCGGACAATACGCCGTGGGTGACATAGGCGACGACGCCCTCCGCACCCGCTTCCTTGAGCGCGGCGGCTGCGTTGCAGAGCGTTCCGGCCGAATCGACGATATCGTCGACCAGCACGCAGAAACGGCCTTCGACGTCGCCGATGATGTTCATCACCTCCGATTCGCCAGCACGCTCGCGCCGTTTGTCGACGATGGCGAGCGGCGCGTTGTCGAGCCGCTTCGACAGGGCCCGCGCGCGGATCACGCCGCCGACATCGGGCGAGACGACCATCAGGTTCTTGCCGCCGAAGCGTGTCATGATGTCCGCCGACATCACCGGCGCACCGAACAGATTATCGGTCGGGATGTCGAAAAAGCCCTGGATCTGCCCGGCATGGAGATCGACCGACAATACCCGGTCCGCCCCCGCCACGGTGATCATGTTGGCCACCAGCTTGGCCGAGATCGGGGTGCGCGGGCCCGGCTTGCGATCCTGCCGGGCATAGCCGAAATAGGGGACGACCGCGGTGATCCGCCGCGCCGATGCGCGCTTCAGCGCATCGATGCAGATCAGCAATTCCATCAGATTGTCGTTCGCCGGATAGCCGGTCGATTGCAGCACGAACACGTCCTCGCCGCGGACATTTTCGTGGATCTCGACGAACACCTCTTCATCGGCGAAGCGGCGCACGCTCGCCTCGGTGATCGGGATTTCGAGATAGGCGGCGATATCCTTCGCCAGCACCAGGTTCGAATTGCCCGTCATCAGCTTCATGGGCATCGCCCCCCGGTCGTCTGTTTCAATTGCGTTGCACCCTTAGGGACGCTTCGCGCTCGCGAAAAGCCCGTTACGCCGGTAAGAGGCGAGAAATGGAAAGCCTCCCGTTCCGCTACACCGAAGATGATGTCATCGCCGCCAACATCGCATTTTATCGCGAGAAGCTGAAGAGGCCGGCGACGCGCGTGCTGTGGTTGTTCGTCCTGATCTGGGTGGCTGGCATAGTGGGATCCATCCTGTGGGCCAGCGATTGGAATCCGATCGCAGCGGCCTTGTGCGGGCTGGCGACCGGCGTGCTGACCATCGCGCTGATCCACATGATCAATCTTCGCTACCTGCGCGGCTATGCCCGCCGCAACCTCGCGCAGCAGCGCTCGCTTGCCGATACGCACCATCTGTCATGGGATGCCACCGGTTTCGAAGCGCGATCCGAACGGGGATCGCAGAAGCTTGACTGGGTCGAGCTGCACCGATGGTATGAAGAGGAGGATCTGCTGATGCTCCATCTCGCCGAGCGGCTGTATATCGCGATCCCCAAACGCGCTCTGTCGCACGATCAGATCGACGCTTTGCGGGGGCATTTGTCGAGCGCCTTGCCCGAAAGGGGCCGCAAGGCCTAACGGCTGGGGGCATGACCGACACGCTGACCATCGCCCTGGCCCAGATCACGCAGAAGATGGGCGATCTGGAGGCGAACGCCGCCGCGATGCTCGCATGGCGGGCAAAGGCCGGCGCGGCCGATCTGGTGGTGTTCCCCGAACTTCAGCTGATCGGCTATCCGCCCGAGGATCTGGTGCTCAAGCCCGCGCTGGCCGAGCGATCCGAGGCGGCGTTGGCCAGGCTGGCGGGGGCGACGGCGGACGGCGGACCGGCGATGCTGGTCGGCGCGGTGATCCGTCGCGAAGGGCTGCTCTACAACGCCGTCGCGCTGCTCGACGGCGGCAAGGTGGCGGACATCCGCTGCAAACACGAGCTGCCCAACTACGGGACCTTCGATGAAAAACGCGTGTTCGCCGCCGGGCCGTTGCCCGCGCCGATCGACTTTCGCGGGGTGAAGATCGGCGTGCCGATCTGCGAGGACATCTGGTTTCCGATGGTCACCGCGCAGCTGAAGAAGCTGGGCGCCGAACTGCTGATCGTGCCCAATGGCAGCCCCTATGAGATCGACAAGGACGATGTCCGCTCCACCCGCGTCGCCAGGGCGCGCGTGGCGGAGACGGGGCTGCCGCTGGTCTATCTCAACCGCGTCGGCGGGCAGGACGAGCTGGTGTTCGACGGCGCGTCGTTCGTGCTGGCGGGCGATGGCGCGCTGACCCATCAGCTGCCCGACTGGGAGGAAGCGCTGGTCATGACGCACTGGGCGCGCGGTGCGAGCGGCTGGACCTGCGAACCGGGCATGATCGCCACGCTCGAACCGCATCCGTCGGACGTCTATCACGCGATGGTGATGGCGCTGCGCGACTATGTCGACGGCAACCGCTTCCCCGGCGTGGTGCTTGGGCTTTCGGGCGGGATCGATTCGGCGATCTGCGCCGCGATCGCCGCCGATGCGCTGGGCCCGGAGCGGGTGTGGTGCGTGATGCTGCCAAGCCGATTCACCAGCCAGGAAAGCCTGGACGACGCCGCGGAATGCGCCCGCATGATCGGCTGCAAGCTGGACACCATCCCGATTTCCCCTGCGGTCGAGGCGTTCGACACGATGCTGTCCGGCAGCTTCGCCGACAGGCAAGTCGACATCACCGAGGAGAATATCCAGTCGCGCATCCGCGGCGTCACGCTGATGGCGCTCAGCAACAAGTTCGGCCACATGCTGCTGACCACCGGCAACAAGAGCGAGATGTCGGTCGGCTACGCGACCATCTATGGCGACATGGCGGGCGGCTATAATCCGCTGAAGGACGCCTATAAGACGACGGTATTCGCCATCTCGCGCTGGCGCAACGCGCACCGCCCGCGCTTCGGCCTTGGCCCCGACGGCCCGGTGATGCCCGAACGCATCGTCACCAAGCCGCCCTCTGCCGAGCTGCGCCCCGATCAGAAGGATTCGGACAGCCTGCCGCCCTATGACGTGCTGGACGGCATCCTCCATGCGCTGGTCGAGGGCGAGGAATCGGTCGATCAGGTGGTGGCCCGCGGGTTCGAGCGCGACACCGTCGCACGGATCGAGCGGCTGCTCTACATCGCCGAGTATAAGCGCCGCCAGGCGCCGCCGGGGGTGAAGCTGGGTACACGCAACTTCGGCCGCGACCGCCGCTATCCGATCACCAACGCGTTCCGCACCGCATGACCGTCATCACCCGCTTCGCGCCGTCGCCCACAGGCACGCTGCACGTCGGCAATATCCGCACCGCCCTGATCAACTGGCTGTGGGCGCAGAAGAGCGGCGGGCGGTTTCTGCTGCGGATGGACGATACCGATGCCGCGCGATCGACCGAGGCGTTCGCGCAAGGGATTCGCGACGATCTCGCCTGGCTGGAGCTGACGCCCGATGACGAGGTGCGGCAGTCGGATCGGTTCGCTCTTTACGAGGAGCGCTTCACCGCGCTGCGCGATGCCGGGCATGTCTATCCGTGTTACGAAACGCCCGAGGAACTCGATCTCCGCCGCAAGATACTGCTCGGGCGCGGGTTGCCGCCCGTCTATGAGCGGACGGCGCTCAAGCTGTCCGCTGCGGATCGCACCGCGCTTGAGGCCGAGGGCCGCCGGCCGCATTGGCGCTTCAGGCTCGATCATGACCAGCCCATCGCCTGGGACGACCTGATTCGCGGGCCGCAGCATTTCGATGCGCATGCGCTGTCCGATCCCGTCATCCGCCGCGCCGATGGCAGCTGGCTGTACATGCTGCCCAGCGCGATCGACGATGCCGATATGGGGATCACCCATGTCGTGCGCGGCGAGGATCATGTGTCGAACACCGCCGCGCAGGTGCAGATGTTCGCCACGCTCGGCGCCACGCCGCCGGCATTTGCGCATGCCGCGCTGCTGACCGGGGCCGAGGGCAAGCTGTCGAAGCGGCTGGGCTCGCTGGGTGTCGATCATTTCCGTGATGAGGGTATCGAGTCGATTGCGGTACGCGCATTGCTCGCAAGACTGGGAACCAGCGATCCGGTGGAGCCCGTGATCGACACGGCGCCGCTGATCGAGCGGTTCGACTTCGCCCGCTTCGGCCGCGCGCCCGCGCGGTTCGATGAAGGCGAACTGGCGCAGGTCAACACGCGGATCGTCCACCAGCTGCCGTTCGATGCGGTGGCGAACCGGCTGCCGGGAGGCATGGGCGCGGCGGCGTGGGAGGCGGTGCGGCCTAACCTGTCGATCGTCGCCGATGCGGCCGAGTGGTGGGCGGTGGTCGAGGGGCCGGTCACAGCCGAGACCGGTCCGGAGGATCGCGACTATCTCGCCCTCGCTCACCGGCTGGCAGGGGAGATCGATTGGGCGGGCGATCCGTGGCACACGCTGACCGGCGCGCTCAAGGCGGAGACCGGGCGCAAGGGCAAGCCGCTGTTCCTGCCGCTGCGCCGTGCGCTCACCGGGATGGACCACGGCCCCGACATGGCGGCGCTGCTGCCGCTGATCGGCAAGGATCGGGCTTTGGAGCGGCTGCGCGGCTAGCCGCCGATGTACGACGAATTGGGGCTTGCATGAGATGGAAGGTTATGATGTAACATTGCCATAGGCTGACACCAGGCCTTTCGGGCAGATCGGCCACTCTGAAGGAGAGCGATCATGGCCTATGCCAATGTCCAACCCAGGAAGCTCAATCCCGCCAGCCTGACCGCGACGATCGTCGTCAATGGCGCGGTGTTCGGTGCGCTGCTGCTGGCCGCGCCGGAGATCGTCGAAATATACGACCCGCCTCTCGTGACCTATCCGGTGGACCAGCCCGATCCGCCGCCCCCGTTGCCTGACAAACCCAAGCCGCGGCCCGAGCCCGCGACCGAAGCGGTGCTGCACACGAAGCCGGTGATCGATGTCCCACTGCTGCCCGACAAGCCGGTGATCGACCTGAGCGATAAGCCGGTGCTGACCTTCGATCCCAATCCCGGCACCGTCGATGCTCTACTCGATCCGCCAGCGCCTCCGCGCGCGCCGCTAATGACCTCCGCCGAGATCGACCCGCGCTATATGCGCGATTTCCAGCCCAGCTATCCTCCGTCGAAGATTCGCCTGGAACAGGAGGGCCGCGTGACCGTGCGAATCCTGGTCGGTGCGAACGGCCGGGTGCTGCAGCTGCAGCCGGTCGGCAATCCCGATGCGGATTTCCTCGCCGCCACGCGCAAACAGGCGCTGGCCAAATGGCGTTTCAAGCCCGCAACGCGCGACGGCGTGCCGATCGAGGCATGGCGCGAGATTTCGGTGCGGTTCGAGTTGAACAGCTGAAACCGGCAGGGGCTGGCGGCAATCGCCGCCTGCCCCTACCTTATGGGCGTCATGTCCTATTTCGCCCGCTTCAATCCCATCCGCGCATACCGCGATCTGCGGACGTTCCTGTCCTATCGCAGCAAGCATGAATTGTGGTTCGGCATCGCCGCGATCGTCTTCACAGGGGTCATCCTGTCCGGCTTCGTCGTCGATTCGCGGATGCCCAAGCCATACAAGCGCGAGATCGTCTATTTCGACAATTGGCCAACCAACCGCACCGATGCGCAGATCGTCGCCAAGCAGAAGATAGACCAAGCCGCACGCGAGAAGCGCAAGGCGGAGAACGACAAGATCCTCGCCGAGCGCCGCGCCCAGTTCAAACGGGTCGACGACGCACTGGAAAGCTGGGGGCTTTGAGCGACGCGCGGTGGATGGCCGCCGCGTTTGCCCTGGCCGAGCGCGGGCGCGGCCGCACCGCGACCAACCCCAATGTCGGCTGCGTGATCGTCAAGCATGGCCGCGTGATCGGGCGCGGCTGGACCCAGCCGGGCGGACGGCCGCATGCCGAAGCGATGGCGCTGGCCGAAGCTGATGACGCCGCGCGCGGCGCCACCGCCTATGTCACGCTGGAGCCCTGCGCGCATGACGGCGGGCGAGGCCCTGCCTGCGCGCCCTCGCTGATCGCGGCGGGCATCGCGCAGGTGGCGATCGCCCTGCGCGATCCCGATCCGCGCACGGACGGGCGCGGATCGGCGCTGCTGGAGCAGGCTGGCGTCATGGTGGCGCAGGGCGTGCTGGAGGCGAAGGCCCGCCAGTCGATGGCTGGCTTCCTGACGCGCCGCGCGCTGGGGCGTCCGCATGTGACGCTGAAGCTCGCCACCTCGCTCGATGGCCGGATCGCGCTGGCGTCGGGCGAAAGCCGCTGGATCACCGGCCCCGAAGCGCGCGCATATGCGCATCTGGAACGCGCACGGCACGAGGCGATCCTGGTCGGGCACGGTACGTTCGAGGTTGACACACCCGGTCTCGATGTCCGCCTGTCTGGGTTGGAGGACCGCAGCCCACGCCGGATCATGCTCACCCGCGGCGATGCGCCCGATGGGTGGACCGCGATACACACACCGGAGGACATTGCGACGCTGCAGGGAGTCGATCACCTGCTGGTCGAAGGCGGTGCGAAGACCGCGGCCGCCTTTCTCACCGCCGACCTGGTCGATCGCCTGCTGATCACCCGCGCGCCCATCCTGATCGGTGACGGGATTTCCGCGCTCGGGGATATCGGACTTGGATCGCTTGGCGAAGCGCATGGCCGCTGGCGGCTGGCCGATGCGCGCACGCTTGGCAGCGATCGACTTGAAGTTTACCAGCGCGCCTGATGTTCACCGGAATCATCACCGATATCGGCACGATCGACGCCGTCGAGCAGCGCGGCGATCTGCGCGTGCGGATAACGACGGCCTATGACACCGCGACGATCGATCTGGGCGCCTCGATCGCCTGTTCGGGCGTGTGCCTGACGGTGGTCGATCTGGCCCCCGGCTGGTTTGCGGTCGATGTGTCCACGGAAACCGTGTCGCGCACCGCGCAGGGTCAGTGGAACAAGGGCCGTCGCCTGAATCTCGAACGCGCGTTGAAGGTGGGCGACGAACTGGGCGGGCATATCGTCACCGGCCATGTCGACGGGGTCGGCGAGGTGGTGTCGGTGACACCCGAAGGCGATTCGCGGCGGATCGTGATTTCGGTGCCCCGCGACATCGCCCCGCATATCGCCACCAAGGGTTCGATCACCGTCGATGGCGTATCGCTGACCGTGAACGCGGTCGAGGACGGTGCCGATGGCACGCGTTTTGGCCTCAACATCATTCCGCATACCGCCGAGATGACGACCCTGGCCGATCTTCAGCCGGGCATGGCGGTCAATCTCGAGATCGACGTGCTGTCGCGTTATCTGGCACGGATGCGGGATTATGCCATCACATCCTGATGTGATGAAAGCTTGACTGCGCGTTTGTAATGTGACATTGCCGCTGCATGAGCACGCCCCTGATCGACAACCTGCGCGATCTGATCGCCGAAGGTTCCATCACCAAGGCGGGCCTTGCCCGCGCCGTCGGCCTCCATGCCAATTCGCTGCGGCGGTTGGAGGAATCGGACTGGAATCCCACCGCGGAGACGCTGCTCAAGCTCGAGCGCTTCCTGGTCCGCGGCGGCGGCAAGGGGGTGATGGCGTCGGCCGAGGAGATCATCGACGAGGCGCGCAACGGCCGGATGTATATCCTGGTCGATGACGAGGACCGCGAGAACGAGGGCGACCTGATCATTCCCGGGCAGATGGCGACGCCCGATGCGATCAACTTCATGGCGCGCCACGGCCGCGGCCTGATCTGCCTGGCGCTGACCAAGGCGCGCGTCGATACGCTGGGGATCGACCTGATGAGCCGATCCAACGGCACCCGGCACGAAACCGCCTTCACCGTCTCGATCGAGGCGCGCGAGGGCGTCACCACCGGCATTTCCGCCGCCGACCGCGCACGCACCATCTCGGTCGCGATCGATTCGGCCAATGGCGCCGATGCGATCGTGACGCCGGGGCATGTCTTCCCGCTGGTCGCGCGCGAGGGCGGCGTGCTGGTGCGCGCCGGCCATACCG
>JAESGW010000672.1_pt1 | contig 19243 bp, 15 predicted proteins | sample 9269791 | NCBI WGS metagenome assembly JAESGW01 (sample SAMN16773120, study PRJNA677053) | algae metagenome | isolation source: Aphanocapsa lilacina HA4352-LM1 and co-occurring heterotrophs from near cave... | place: USA: Maniniholo cave, near Haena, Kauai, HI | collected 2009-07-28 | reverse complement strand
CGGGCCGGCCCAGGCGGACGGACTTGCTCTGCGGGGACTGGGCCAGTCGCCCGGCGGATCGGGTTGTTGCAGCAGGCACCGGGGCGGCGGCTTGGGTCGGTCTGTCCTCAACCCCCGCGACAGCACCGCTGAGTCGGCGTGGCAAAGCCGCAAATAGTCGAATATTCAGGCATCAAGCCCGTGGGTAAGCAAGACCTTACCCGGCGGCCCGATGGGAAGCGAGTTTGTCAGACTGGGAAGACAGGAGCGAGTTCTTCCCTGGGGGACGCAGATAAAGATACTGACCCAATATCGAGAAGTCAATGGCAAGTTTTAGATTTCGTGAGAAAGAATATGGGGTACACAACTGGTTTGGCGGATACTGCTTCTGTGCGGCCAAAATCTCAAAGCGCGGTTCTCTGAAGCAGTTTCTAGTGGAACAGCCAACCACAGGACAGATCGTACCTTGATGGGCTGCGGTTGCAGCCCTGGAACCCGCCTCAGTTTTCGACCCGAACTTTTTCCAGCGTCACCGACGTGCCCCACTCCCGGCGCGGGCGGGCGCGGCAGGGACTGCTCTCGATCAGCTCGATCGCCTGCTGCTGGCGCTCCTTGTGTCCTTCGAGAAATGCGTCCGGGTCGAAGTGAGGATCGCACTGGTTGAGCAGGTAGCGGGCATTGATTCTGAGATCCTGGTTTGCCCAGATCCGGACGTTTCCTTCGTTGTCGAGGGTCAGATTCAGCCCCCGCAGGCGGAGCGTGCACTGGGAACCCTGGCTCTCGAAGCGCAGGTTCCACAGACAAAACCAGAGAAATTTGAGCAGATCCATCCCATGCTCCTGATTAGCCGATAAACGTGTCGGGGCTGGCTCCTGTGCAGGCACCCGCGCAGCTGTTGGCGTCGCTGAGCCGGTGGGCGGAGATGCCTTCGTGAAAGACGGTCGTCGAGCCGCCCACGGTCGTCGCTCCGCAACTGACGCCGTCGCCGATGACGGAGACCAGCAGGCCGTTGCAGAATGTTTTTGTGCACAGCATCGCCGAGATGGTTCCCGTCGGGGTGATGCAGGGAGGAATCGCCGGGCAGGATTCCGGGTCTCCCATGCGAGCTTGCGCTAGTCCCATGACATCTCCGTGGTGGCTGGACTATCCCTTTATTTAGGGACAATGCCCCTAACCCCTTAGCGCCGGGGAGCATCGCCAATCCAAAAACCCACCTCCCGCGTACACCCGGCAGATACGCTCAAGTTGCAGCCCGAACAGGAGAAACACGATGCCCACCAAAGTCTTCAAATCGGAAGCCGAATGGAAAGCGATCCTGACGCCGGAGCAGTTCCGGATCACCCGCAAAAAAGGCACCGAGCGGGCCTTTACCGGCCCGTATCACGACAACAAGCAGGCGGGCGTCTACCAGTGCATCTGCTGTGGGACAGCGCTGTTTTCGTCCGCTCAAAAGTACGATTCAGGCACCGGCTGGCCCAGCTTCTGGGCGCCCATCGACTCCAGGAATATTGCCGCCAAAGCCGATTTCAGTCTTTTCATGCAGCGCACCGAGGTGCTCTGCGCGGTGTGCGATGCCCACCAGGGCCATGTCTTCAACGACGGTCCGCCCCCGACCGGCTTGCGCTACTGTATCAATTCCGCCTCGCTCAAGTTTGTCAAATCGCCGTTGGTAAGCCGCCTGGGTCAGGGGCTGATCGACTACCTGCGCAGCTGAAGGTCCTTCAGTCCGGACGGCTTGACAGCCGATGTTCTCCAAATTGCGCCGCCTATCCGTCCAGACACAGCAGTCGATCTCTGCTTGTCGGCAGAGGCTGTCTGCCCGCGGGCCGGGTCAACTGGGTAAAAGCGTTTGAGCTGACGAGTTTGGAGAAAGGGATGTGCTACCGGATGAAATCGATAGAAAGGTACAAGTTTTTTGGAAAGACCGCAGTGCATTCTACGTGGTTTGCTCTCCGTGTTTGCGACAGCTGAGAAGCGAGCAGCGCCCCGTCGCGGCGGGCCGGTGCGTGACGGCGAGCCTCGAACAGCAGCAGTGGGCCGAAAAGCTGCGCCGCTTGCTGGTGTGCTGCGAGCGGTGCAACAAGACTTTGGTCGCTCCCGAGCAGCGGCAGGGTGTGCGGCTGTCCTGGCAGAGCAAGCGCGCGGCCGGTCGCTGAAGCGTGAAGCGAAAGCAAACCGGCCACCCCGATATAATGAAACACGGCGTCAATGGACAGGTCTCGGGCTGATGGCCACCGATGTGATCGATTTTTTTCGCGCCAGCGCCGGACGCTGGTTCTCGCAGCGCAATCGCCTCGACCTGACCGGCCGCTGCGCCGAGGGGGGCCGCTCCGAAGTCGAAATTGCCTGTCTGGAAGCTGACGATCCGCGCGCGGCCACACTGTGTCGTCTCGGCGGCATCGACCCCGAGCGCGCCGCCGGGGCTCTGCTTATCGAGTGGAAGGGTTCGCTCGATTTCGACAGCAAAACCCACACCGGCCGCTCGTTGCTGGTGAGCGTTCCCGACGCACCCGGCTCGGGCGAAGGGGATCTGGTGGCCCAGACCGCCACGGACGGTGAGCCGATGGTCGGGCGCTTTCGGATGGGCGAGGACGACGCTCTGACTTTGTTGACCCGCCATGGTGCCGTCGAGATCAAGGAGCGGTTGCTGTTTGCCGGCCCCAACCTGCGCCTGCGCGCAAGCGTGGTCACCGGCCCGGACGGCCTGAGCGTCACGACCTTCTGCTCGGAGGTGCGCAGAGCAGAAGCCCCCCCCGCACAGCAACCGCCGCAGACCCAGGCGCGCACCTGGCCCAGCCAGACGAACGAACTGCCGGATTGGATTGCCGAGGAGATGGCCAACAAGGGTGAAACCCCGTAGGTTTAGCGGGAAGGCTCCTCCGGGCGTTGGCCGCCTGCCGGGGGCGTGTTTCCGTTGGCAGTACCGTCGACAACGACGCGCACCTCGCGCTGGGGAAAGGGAATCGCAATCTGATGGGTGCGCAGAGCCGCTTCGACGGCGAAGTTGAGCTGGGATTTAAGTCTCGGGATCAAATTGGGCGCACTTACCCAGACCAACAATTCGAGATTGAGAGACGAATCGCCGAAGCCCACCAGCCACACCTCCGGCGCCGGCTCGGCCAGGACTCCTGTTTGGCGGGCCGCCACACCCAGCAATACCTGCCGGGTTCGGTCGAGATCGCTGCCGTAGGCGACGCCGATGGGCAGGCGCACCCGCGTTTGGGGCCTTCCGCGCGTCCAGTTGATGACCCGGTTGCTCACAAATTCGGTGTTGGGGACGATGATCATGATGTTGTCGGGGGTGATGATCTCCGTCGAGCGCAGGCCGATGTGGGTGACATCGCCGATCGTGTCTCCGACGGTCACCCGGTCGCCCACCGAAATCGGCCGCTCCAGCAGAATGATCACTCCTGAAATCAAGTTGGAGGCGATATTTTGCAGGCCAAAGCCGATGCCCACGCCCAGGGCGCTTGCCAGCACCACCAGACCGCTCACGTCGATGCCTACGAAGCGCAGGGCGATGTAGAGTCCGGCGACGATGACCAGCACGTTGACTATCTGATCGAGGGCGTTGGCGAGGGTGGCTTCCAACCGGCCCGCCACCAGCCGCCGCACCAACCGTCGCCCCTGGCGCCCAAGCCAGATAGAGAGCACGGTAAGTACCACGAAGACCAGCACCGAGGTGGCCGAGACGGCTGTGCCGCTGATCGTAAACAGCGGCTGGGTAAAAAACCGGCCAAGATATTGCAGGACCTGCTCCATGGACTCCAGGCGTCGCTATCTTTCCCAGGGTAACCGTCAGTGGGCCTGGCGCACTTCCTTGAGCACCAGCAGATCCTGGCGCGGGTCCACCTGCACGATCTGTAAATCGACCATCTCACCTTTGGAGACGGGCCGGTCGAGGCGCACCGGCAGCCTGAGGGCGACGTTTTCAAGCAGAACCAGTGCCCGCTGCGGGTCGCCGCCCAGATAGTCGAGCACCAGACCGGGCTGGACCTGGTGGCGGCGGTGGCGCAGGTACTCGTAGATCCAGTAGCGCTCCGACAACCGCTCGATCTGGGTAACCTCGTGGCCGGCGGCGTCGATCATGGCGAGCAACTCTTTGAGGTGCTCCAAGGTCAGCGGGGGCGGCTCGCCGCGCAGGTGGGCCTTGATCTGAAAGTGCACCAGCAGGTCGCTGTAGCGGCGGATGGGCGAGGTGGCCTGGGTGTAGGCGTCGAGGCCCAACCCGGCGTGGCGGGCCGGGTAGACGCTCACCTCGCCGCGCTGCATGCAGCGGCAGACGGCAAATTCGCGCACCGGCCCGGCGGGCAGGCGCAGCAACTCGTCGGCAGGGGGCAGTTCGGGCGCCGGTTGGGTGCGAAAAGGCACCGGGATGCCTGCCTCGATGGCGAGCCGCGCCGCCAATTCCCCCGCCAGGATCATCATCTCGGAGACCAACAGCCGGGAAGCCGAATCTCCCAGGATCTCCAGGCGGATTTCGTCGTCTTTGACTTTGACCTGCGCTTCGGGCAAATCAATGCTGACCGCTCCGCATTGGTGGCGGCGGCGGCGGAGGGCCAGGGCAATCTCGTGCAGGCGCGCAAGCACCGGCTCCTCGCCGCTCGCAATCAGCGGGTCGGCTTCTTCGTAGGTGACTGGGTAGACCGTGCGCACCAGGGCCGGGGTGACCTCGAAGTGCTCGACGGCACCGTCGGGACCGACGATGGCGCCGAAGCTCAAAGCACAGTTGAGTTGCCCCGGCAGCAGGCTCATCGGACCGGTGGCCAGTTCCGGCGGAAACATCGGGATGGCGCCGGTGGGCAAGTAGACGCTGGTGGCCCGCCGCCGGGCTTCCGCTTCGAGCAGGTCGCCCGGCTGCACCCAGCGGGTCGGATCCGCGATGTGGACCCACAATTTTTCGCAGCCGTCCTCGAGCATTTCAAGACTCAAGCCGTCGTCGATTTCGCGGGTCGATTCGTCGTCGATCGTGTAGATGGCAAGCCGCCCAAAATCGCGGCGCGAGGCCGGATCGACCGGCGGATTCTCCAGCAACTTGCGGGCATGCTCGATCACAGCAGTGCCGAAGTGCACCGGGATGCCCGAGCGGCGCAGGTGAATATTTTCGTGGGGCGACCAGAGCCTGAGGGCGACCAAAAGGGCAATCGCGTCCTCGCTGCGGGTGGTGTGGCCCAACTGGCTCAGCACGTCCTGGGCGCCCGCGCGGTCGGAGGCCTCTTCTCCCCACAGCGCGTAGCGTTCGAGGGCATCGAGGCGCAACCGGTCGCTGGGCTCCCATTCGACTGCGGCCCCGCCCAATACCGATTGCACTCTGGCGAGAAAGCGCGCCTGCTCCTGGGCTTTGCGCTGCTCGACCGCCTGCTGGTGGCGCAACTCCTCGACCTGGGCGGATGGGCGCGGCTCGTAACCGTCGCCCTTTTGCTTGAAGTAGAGCCGGTCTTCGCTCAGTAGGCAGTGGGCCGCGTAGCAGGCGGCGGGAGCGGCGGTGTCGAACAGCAGCTGGGCGAGATCCTCGGGACTTACCAGCGCTTGGCTCTCGCGAAAAAGCTCCCAGGCCACCTCCAGATCTGCCTGGTCCAGGTAATTTTGCACCTGCGACTCAAAAGCCGACAGTTCGCTGGTGCGGTAGGGGCCACCGGCCACCTGGTAGGTGATTTGCCGGGGATGCACGGTCTGGGTGTTGCCCGTCTGGGTCTGGAGGTTGAGATTTTTCTTGCCGTCCGGGCCGCTGACCACTCCCAAGCGGCGGCCTCCTTGCAGGCGAAATTCCACCAGAGTCCCTCTTTCCACAAACGTCCAGCCAGTGCGCAGTACCCGACTACTTTATCCGCAGGCCCGCGCCGCTCGGAAGCGATTGACGCAATTCTCTGCAATGGCGCAAGTCGGCGCGACCGGTGCTTCCCGGGCGCTCAAGCCGCCAGGATTGTCTCGATTTCGGCCAGATCTGCCTCCCCGAGGTGAAATCCCGAAGCTTCGACGTTCTCTCTGACTTGATCCGGCCGGCGGGCACCCACGATTGCGGAAGTGACTGCCGTATCGCGCAGCACCCAGGCGATGGCCAACTGCCCGACGCTCTTGCCGTAGCGCGCAGCGATCGGCCGCAGGTGCTCGACGAGGGCCAAATTGCGATCGAGATTTTCGGGCGCGAACCAGTCGGCCCGCCGTCGCCAGTCGTCGGGGGCAAGGCGGTCGGGATCGAACCTGCCGGTGAGCAAACCCGCTTGCATGGGGCTGTAGACGACGATGCCGATGCCGTGCTTGCGGCAAAACGGCACCAGCTCCGCCTCGATGCCGCGCTTGATGAGGCTGTAGGGCGGCTGCAGCGAGGTGACCGGATGGATGGGCAGAATTTTTTCAAGCAGCGGCACATCGAAATTGGACACACCGGCATAGCACACTTTGCCCGCTTCGACCAATTCCACCATCGCGCCCCAGGAGTCCTCGACCGGCGTATTCACATCCGGCCAGTGGAACTGGTAGAGGTCGATGTGATCCACCCCCAGACGCCGCAGGCTCGCATCGGCCTCGGCTTTGATCGACTTGGGCCTCAGCGAGCGCACGGGGCTTTTGGTCTCCCCTTCGAGCAGGCCGCACTTGGTGGCGATGAACACCTCGTCGCGGCGGCCTTTGACCGCCTCGCCCACGATCTTCTCCGAGTGGCCGAAGCCATAGACCGCGGCGGTGTCAATCCAGTTGACCCCGGCGTCGAGGGCGGCGCGAATTGCTGCTACCGATTCGCGGTCGTCCACCGGTCCCCAACCGAACTGCCAGGGTCCGCCGACGGCCCAGGCCCCGAAGCCGACTGTGGTGATGTGCGGGCCGTTGGTACCAAGCTGACGCGTTTCCATCGTTTCGTTTCGTTGTCCCAAGCACTGTTATCAGTGTCGCCCTTGGGAGGTCCAAAGCCAACGCCGCCTTCAGCATCCGCTTCCGGAGACCTGGGCACCCGGCGAGGCGAACAGCATCAGCCAGTCGATGTAGCGCATGGCGTGGGCTTGGGCCAGATCGGGGGTTGCAAAACACAGCAGCGGCTCGCCGAAGGGTTTGCCCTGCGGATTGAGCAGGTCGGCCACATAGCCGCGAATCAGCCAGCGCGTCGAGATGCGCCAGCTGCGGTAGGTCCGCTGCGTGCAAAGGTGGGCGTCGCTTTTTTGAAAGCGGTGCTCGCGCCTGCGGGCCTCGCGCTGAAAAAGTCGGCGGCGCAGCGCTGCAAGTCGGGTTGAGTGTTTATGGAGCGAAGAGCGCGGATCTTCGCATTTTGCGCGCCTGGATGGGGTGATCGTACTGGAGGGGTGGCTGTTGGGCATCGTGCAATCGCGGAATGACGGCAACAACACATGGGCGAGAATCCTCGGGGAAAGGGCGGATAGGCTATGGGTCGGTTATAGCAAGTTCCCCGAAAAACCCAGGTAATCCAGTGTACAAAATTTACATTACCGACTGGTGCAACCCCGGTTGAAGTTCACCTTTTTGTGGGTCAAAAGTCGGTATGACTGCAAATCCCCGGATGGTGTTTTGCCGGTCAGCCTTAGAATATATAGAGACTTTTTGCGGCAATGCCGTTCAGGCGCGGCGATAAACCTCGGCGGCGGCCCGGTGCAGTAGGGCGTGCCGCGCCACCAGCGCGTCGAGATTGTTGTCGTAGCCACCGCCGATGACGGCTGCCACCGGTATGCCCCGCTTTAGACAGAGGCCCAGCACCGCGCGGTCGCGCTCGAACAATCCCCGGTCGGTGAGGGCGAGCTTGCCCAGTTTGTCGCTGTGGTGCGGATCAACCCCAGCGTCGTAGAGCACCAGGTCGGGGCGGACGGTCTCGATGAGCCCCGGCAGATGCTCGTTCAGGACGCGCAGGTAGGCATCGTCGTCCAACCCTACGGGCAGCGGGACGTCCAGATCGCTGCGCTGCTTGCGGCCGGGGAAATTTTGTTCGCAGTGCATCGAGAAGGTGAACACCCCGGGTTCGTCCGCGAAAATCCAGGCGGTGCCGTCGCCCTGGTGCACATCGAGATCGACGACGAGCACGCGGCGCACCTGTCCCTCGGCCAACAGCACCCGGGCGCTCACCGCCAGGTCGTTGAAGATGCAAAAGCCGGAACCAAAGTCCGGAAAGGCGTGGTGGGTGCCGCCGCAGGTGTTGCAGGCGAGACCGTGGCTGAGGGCGAGCCGGGCCGTCAGGATCGTGCCGCCCACGGCGGTGCAGGTACGCTCGACTAGAGCCGGACTCCAGGGCAGGCCGATGCGCCGAAATTCCTGAGCGCTTAAGATCCCTGCGCAAAAATCGGCGACATAGCGCGGCGCGTGCACCAGCGTCAGCCACTCCCAACCGGCCCGCTCCGGCTCCCAGAATTGCTGCGGCCGGGCGACACCGTGGTTGAGCAGATAGTGATGGAGGCGGCTGAATTTGCCCATTGGAAAGCGGTGGGCGGGCGGTAAGCTCGCTTCGTAGCGGGGGCTGTAGACGAAGGGCAATTCCATAAAAGGTGCCAGGTGTCAGTAAGCGCACCCTGACATCTGGCTAATCGCCGATGATTTCAGGCTCGTTCATTTCGTCGGACATCTCGAAGATGGCCCGCAGCACCGGTTTGAAGTTGCCGTCATCGTCGTTGAGATCTTCGTAGCGGCGGCGCTTGGCGCGGTTGGCCACCTGGACGGTGATGCGATAGCGGTTGGCGGCGGCGTCGACCAGTTGCTCGACGCGGCGCATCAACTCTGCGGTTTCAGCCACCGGCTGGTTCATCGGGTATTTCCTCAAACAACAGACGCTCTACTGCTTCGACGGCCGCCGCCAGTTTGTCGTTGACCACCTGGTAATCGAAGCGGTCCGCCAGGGCCAGTTCTTCACAGGCGCGCGCCAGACGGCGCTCGATGGCCTCCGGAGCCTCGGTGCCGCGGGAGCGCAGGCGCTCCGCCAGCACCGCCAGCGAAGGCGGGCGAATGAATACCAGCATAGCCGCCGGAAAGTTGTTTTTGACCTGCAGCGCCCCTTGCACTTCGATTTCGAGGACCACCGGCTCGCCCACTGCGAGCCGTTCGAGCACCGGAGTCTTGGGAGTGCCGTAGTAATTGCCGACGTAGCAGGCCCACTCCAGCAGATTATCCGTGGCGATCCATTCTTCGAATTCGGCAATGCTCAAAAAGCGATAGTCCTTGCCGTCGACCTCGCCGGGGCGCGGAGCGCGGGTGGTGGCCGACACCGAGACATAGAGCCCCGGACGACGCTTGCGCACCTCCCGCAAAATCGTGTCTTTGCCCACGCCGCTCGGGCCGGTGAGCACCATCAGCCTACTCAAGGGCCGCCCCGCGGCCGATCCGGCCGCAGGTGGGAGCAGATCGCCGATAAAATGGCAGGGCCTGAAGCGCAGTGTTCCAATCCAATGGGGCGGACGTCCATAAAAGCAGGTACAGCATTTCCCGCATCTCATCGTAACGCGCCCGCCTCCAGGGGGCGGGGCACGCAGGAGCAGCGCTGAGCATGCAAGCCGTCGATTTTACGGCGCTCAGCGCAGCACGCGCCGAAATTCAATCGGCATGGATTCCGGCGCGCGTCGAGCAGATTCGCCAGGACGACTATCAGACCATCAAGCTGCAACTGAAGACCTTTGCCGCCCAGCGCTGGCTGGTGGCCAGTTGCCACCCCCAGGCGGCCCGGCTGCACATGGGCGAAGCGAGCCGGGGCAAGGGGGCGCGCTTTTCCTTTGCTTCGACCCTGCATCAGTACCTGGGGGGCCGGGTGCTGGTGCGCTGTGTGCAGCCGCAGTGGGAGCGGATCGTGCGGCTGGGTTTCGCCCGTCGCCCCGAGCAGGAGCCGGAGGTGGAGCTGCATGTCGAGGTGATGGGCAAGTACAGCAACATCGTCCTCACCGATCCGAGCGGCCAGATCCTGGCCCTGGCCCACTCGGTGTCGGCCACCCAGTCGCGGGTGCGGCCTTTGCTGTTGGGAGAAATTTACCGGTCGCCGCCGCCCTTGAGCGGTCCCATCCCCAACCCCGACGAACCCTTTGCAAGCTGGTGCGCCCGGCTTTCGGTGGTGCCCGGTCCTTTTGCCCCCGCTTTGTTTAAGGCTTACCGCGGGGTCAGCCAGACCCTTGCCCAACAGATGCTCGCCGAGGCGCATCTGCCAACAAAAGTGGATATTGTCGAACTTGCAGAAATCGACTGGCAGAGGCTCTGGGAACTCTGGCGGCAGTGGCTCGCCTGCCTGGGCGAGGGCAGCTACCGCCCCGGCTGGACCACCGGCGGCTACACGGTGCTCGGTTGGAACCTGCGCGCTCCCGAGCGCAGTGTGCACGCCCTGCTGGATCGCTACTACACCGCCCAGTTGCAGGCGGACCTGCTGCGCGCCCGCCGCGCGCGGTTGCAACAGATCCTCAAAGCGGCCCTTGCCAAGGCCGTCAAGCGGCGCGCGGCCCTTGAGCAGATGCTCGCCGGTGCCGCCGAGGGCGAGCGCCATAAGCAGATGGCCAATTTGCTGATGGCCTACCTACACCAGGGGGCCGAGCCGGGGATCAAGCGCGTCGTGCTGGAGGACTTCGAAAGCGGCGAACCTGTCAATATTCCCCTCGACCCAACCAAAGACCTGGTGGCCAACGCCCAGGCTTACTACCGCCTGCACCGCAAGGCGAAGCGCGCCCAGCAGGCAGTGGCGCCGCTGTTGGAGCAAGCCCGTGAGGAAGTGGCTTATCTGGAGCAAGTCGGTGCGACCGTCGAACTATTAGGCGAGAGCACCGACCTCGAAGCGCTGCTGGAAGTGGAAGAGGAACTGGTCCAGCAGAAGTATGTCGAGGCTAAAGACAAACCGGCCGCAACGGGCGAAACGGTGCCCTTTCACCGTTTCCCCCTAGAAGGCGAGGGTCTCGTGCTGGTGGGGCGCAACAATCGTCAGAACGACCGGCTCACTTTCGAAGTGGCCTCGCCCGCGGATCTGTGGTTTCATGCCCAGGAGATTCCCGGCTCCCACGTGGTGCTCAAGTTGCCCCCCGGCCAGCAGGCCGACCCCGAGCAGATTCAACTGGCGGCCAACGTCGCCGCTTACTTCAGCCAGGCCCGCCAGAGCGCCTTTGTGCCGGTGATCTATACCGAGCGGCGCTTCGTGCGCAAACTCAAAGGCGGCCGTCCCGGCCTGGTCACCTTCCGCGACGAAAAAGTAATCTGGGGCAATCCCAACGCGCTTCCCGACAGAGGAATATAGAATCACCCCAGAGCCCAACTTTTCTATGCCGGAGCCGCAACTCGACATTCCCCAGGAACTGCCTTTGTTGAAGGCGCTCTGTTGGCAGACGGTGACTACATCCGGTCTGTCGCCGCGCGATTTGCAAGCCGAGAGGGCGTCTCGGGTTTGCCTGCGACGGCGCGAACTTACAAAGAACTGGGAAACCACGGCCTGGAGTGAATTCGTTGTCCCAGGGGCTGACAATTTCTCGCAAAATCACAATTAACCACATAGTGATTCTGCTGGGGAGTCGTGGTAAGGTTCTCCAGGGCTGCTCGGCCACTCTTGTACAGCAAGTGTTTCGACTTGCAGCGGGTAGGGCGCGGAACGGACCAACCATCACTTCCCAATCGGTGATCAACAAATGACTACGAAACTACCCCGGCTTTGCGCAACGCTTTCGGTGGCCGCCGCGTTGCTGTCTATCCGCTCGCATTCGGCCGTGTACGCCCAGGGTGCCCGGAGCGCCACCCGGGCGGAGACTTCCTACCGCAGCAAAGTCGATGCGCAGTCGTATTTTGTGAGGGGGGCCGACGGCGAGGTGCGCCGCTCCACCGCCCGCGCCCGCCAGGAGTGGCAGCGTGAGCGCTTCGGCGGCAACCCGCCCGCAGATCTGGCAGGGCGGCTGATGCGCGAGTTGACCAAACAACAGCAGCGCTACCCGGGCCAGGTGGCCGGGGCAAAGCCCGCCGCCGGGGTGCCGCAGTGGGAATTTATCGGCCCCAACCGCGATACCAAGGTCCAAAACGGCGTGACGCTCAACGTCGTCGACGGACTTCCCTACACCCACGCCGACTTTCACGCCGCCGCCTTCACCAATATCGGCGGCAAACCCACGGTCTTCTTCGGCACCGACGGCGGCCTGTCGGTAAGCCGCGACGGGGGAGCAAGCTGGGATGACACCAAGAACCGCGGCCTGGCCACCCACCTTATCTATGCCCTCGCCACCAGCGGCGTCGATCGCTCCACGGTGCTCATCGGTCTGCAGGACAACGGCACGCGCTTCCGGCGGGGAATCTCGAAAGTTTATAACCAGACCTTTGGCGGCGACGGCTTCGGGACGGGCTGGAGCCAGGCGAACGGCAAGATCGCGGTCGGTAGCCTCTACTTCTCGTACATCTTCTATAGCGACCAGAAACCGAACGATCAAAGCAAGTGGCAGCAGCCCACCGGCGATCCGTCCAATTTTTGTCTGGCGAGCGGCATCGATACTTGCAACGCCAACTTTGTCACCTCGATTGCCACCCCCACTGCCGCCGCCGATTCTACCGGCCTGGTCTTCTTCACCAACACCAAGGACTACCTCTACAGGACCACCGACGGGGCGGCCTCCTGGAAGCCGATCTTTGTCGGCGAACCGGACAACCCCGACAAGGACTATTTCCGCCCCGCCCAGCACGTCACCGGTGTTCACCACACCGACTTGAACCGCATCGCGGCAGTGGCCCTGGAGGGATTCGTGCGCATCACCACCGACGGCGGCAAGACCTGGCGCGCCCAGGACATCAAGATCCCGGGCTACGAAGGCTACAACGCCAATATCGCCTGGGCGGGGGATGAGACGCTCTACGTCGCCTCGGAGAACCCCTACGGCGACCAGACGGTCTACGTGCTCAAATCCACCGATACCGGCCGCACCTGGAAGCCAGCCGCAAGCGGGCTACCGCTCGTACCGGTCACTAAATTATTGGTGAGCCCCCGCGACCCGTCGGGCAACACGCTCTACGCCGCCACCTGGATAGGGGTCTACCAGACCACCGACGGCGGCGCCCACTGGCGGCTGTTCGGGGCGGGGCTGCCCGCGGTGCAGGTGAGCGATCTGTACCTGCCCGCGGACGGCAGCTTCCTGCGCGTCTCGACCTACGGCCGCGGCATCTGGCAGGTGGCGCTTTAGGCTTGAGCCCTGCCGGCACGCCATTCGGGTACCGCTGCTCGATGGCCTCGGCGATGCGCTCCAGACGTCTATCCGGGTCGGGGTGGGTGCTGAAAAATTCGGGCGGGCGGGCACCTCCCCCGGCCGCCTTCAGCGTGCGCATCACCGCAAGCAGCGAGCGCGGATCGTAGCCCGCCTCGGCCATATAGGTAATGGCAAGCCGGTCCGACTCCAGTTCGTCCTCGCGGCCGAAGCGCATGTTGACCAGTTGCCCGAGGGCGGCGGCCACCGCGGCGCTGTTGCGGCTGGAGGGGTCGTAGGGGTCGTAGGTGGCGATCACCGCCGCCCCGGTGAGGCCCTGGGTCAACTGCTGCTTGGCCAGTTGCTCGGCGCCGTGGCGGCCCACCACGTGGCCGATTTCGTGGGTGAGGACGCCCGCCAGTTCTCCTTCGCTTTTAAGGCGGCCCAGGAGCGCGCTGGTGATAAAGATCTGGCCCCCGGGCAGGGCCAAAGCGTTCACCGTGCGCGGGTCGTCGAGCAGGTGAAATTTGAAGCGGTAGGGGCTGCGGCTTGCCGCAGTCCCGCGCACGAGCCGTTCGCCGACGCGATCGACCCGTTGCTGGCCCTGGGTGTCGCGCGAGGTGCCGCCGTACTGCCGCTGCAGTTGCGGCAGCGCCTGCAACCCGAGGGCAATCTCCTGCTCGGGGGTGATTGTGATGTTTTGCTTTTCACCGGTGACCGGGTTGACCTGGGTGGAACTGAAGTAAGTAAACAAAGCGCCACCGGCTAAAACCAGTGCGATGAGAACGCGAAAAATACCGCCGCCGGAAGAACTGCCCATGGATGCAACGAATTGGATGGTCTGAAAAGCAGGTGCACCGATTGGACTGAAAATGCGGTCGCTCCTGCGTATCCGCAATCGGCAGCGACGAGGAACGGAGTACCCCTGCGAAGCCGCCGATGTCACGATACAAGTTCACCCGCTCCAGTGCCATCATCCCGGGGACGCACCCGGCGTGCAGTGCCCACCGAGGGCGGGGATGTCTAGGGTCCGGCCAGCCATGCTGCTGCGGCGCGATCCCGGGCGATCAACCGGCCCTGGCGATCCAGCAGCACCGTGGCGACGGCCACCGTCCGTTCGGTGTACTTGCGCACGTACTCGACCGACCGGCCGCTCACCCGCTCCGCAAGCCCGGTATAGATCCTCTCCGCCCATCCCGCCGCCGCCAATAGGGCGCAGGCGGCATCGGCGGTGGGCGCTTCGAGCACGGTGCGCACCGTCTCAATGTCCGCTCCGGCGGCGGCGGCCCCGGCGGCGATCGCCTCCAGCCGCCCGTCGGCGATGTGGCTGCTGGTGTTGAAGATGCCCGTGGCGAGCTTGACGAGCTTGCCCTGGTAACCCAGAAGCAGCACCGACTCGACTCCCAGCATCCCCGCCTCCACCAGCAGCGCTCCAATCCAGTTGCCCGTCTGCACCGTGGCGCCCTGATCGAGGCCCAACCGCCCGGCCGCCTGCAGACCGCTTGCACCGATACAAAAAACCAGACGGCGCTCGCGTTCGGCCCGCTCCCGCAGCACCGCGCGAAAGCTCTCCAGGTGGTCGGCGGCGGACAGCGGCTGCGACAGACCGCTGGTGCCCAGCAGCGCCAGCCCTTCGAGGATGCCGAAGGCGGCGTTGGAGGTGCGCAAGGCGAGGGCCCGCCCCTCCGGCAAAATAAAGCGCACCGTGGCGGTCCGGCCCGCCGGTACCAGCGGAGCGACGTTTGCCTCCATCAGCTGCCGGGCGTAGCGGTAGATGGCCGCCTCGCCCGCTGCGGTGCGGCCCAGCCCCTCCCCGGCCTCCAGCCGCAGCGCCTCCCCGGTGCCCTCCTCCAGGTGCACCCAGGCCCAGACCGGCGTGTGGCGGGTCAGATCCAGGTTGTCGCCCGGATCGCTGCGGGTTACCCCGAGGGCCGTTTTAGCGTCCAGCCGTGCCACCTGATCGATGGGAATGGCGGCTTGTTCACCCAGCAAATCGAGCTGTACCAATGCGCAGGGCGCTTTTTCAAGCAACAAATGGAGCAGCGCCGCCCGGGCGGCGGCGGCGGCAAAAACAGGCAAAGTGTAACCGGTGCGGGACATGAGAATCGGCACGCGCCAGATAGCGGCGGCGTCGATCTTATGTCACGATCCCATAACAATCAAATCCCCTGCCGCTCGAATCTATAGAATTCCTTCTGTAGAGGGACTACATTTGTGATCGCTCAAAAGCAGCTACCGACGCATCGAAAAGCTTGCCGTAACGCGAAGTCCAGCCTGCTTGTCATCGATTTCCCCACCCGCACCTGTACGAGACGCTCTGCATGTCTCCAGTCGGTATTCGCTCCCCCCAAACCGGGCGTCGTTCGCTTGCCAAGCAGGGCAAGTTGTGGATGCTTTTGGTGGGGATCAACGATTACCGGGACGCAACATTGGCCGGATTGCGCTACTGCGTGGCCGATTGCCAGGGCATTCACGCCGCCCTGCTCGACGCGACTCCCAACTTCAGCGGCCGTGAGTGTTTTATCTTTCACGACCGGGGGGTGAGCGCTCCGCTGGCGGTCGGTGTCCTCGCCGCCCTCGAGCAGATTGCCGAGCGGGCGCAGCCGGAGGACACGCTGCTGTTTTATTTTTGCGGCCACGGGGTGATCGACCCGGCCACCCGGCAGGCGGTGCTGTGCCTGGCGGACACCCACGCCGAGGCACCCGCCGGGACGGGGCTGGAGTTGCAGCGGCTGCTCGCCCGGCTCGGCCGCTGCAGCGCCCAGCAGCAACTGGTCTGGATCGACGCCTGCCACAGCGGCGGCATGAGCATCGGAGATCTGGCCACCGGGGTCGATCCCGGCGGTCCGATGGTGGCGGTGCTGCGCGAGCGGGCCGCCAGAAGCCAGGGCTTCTACGCGATTCTTTCGTGCGACCGCTTCCAGCGCTCCTGGGAATTCAGTGAACTGGGGCATGGTTTGTTTACTTACTTTTTGATGCGCGGCCTGCGGGGAGAGGCCGCCAACACCAAAGGCGAAATCGAAGTCGACCATCTCTACCGCTATGTCTGCCAGCAGGCGCGACTGTACATCGACAACCGCAACCGGCAACTCCGGCTTCTGAACCGCCAGAAGCAGCGCGACGGAGAAACGGATTTTTTTCCGGAGTACCCGCCGCAAACCCCCAAGCGCATCGTCGAAGGTGTGGGCACCCAGGTGATTGGCCTCAAGGTGCCCCAGGAAGAGGCCCGTCCCCTCAGGCGCGCCCTGGTTGTCGATGGGTTTGCAGGCGAGCGGGCCGCCTTTGCCCTCGGCCCGCTCCTGCAGGAATCCGGCGGCTTCGAGGTCGCCTATTGGCCCCAACCGGGCCGCCCCTGGAGCGAAGTGCGCCAGGCGATCAAAACCTGCCTCACCCCCCAGGGAAGCACCCAGGAGCACGAGACGGTGCTCATCTATTTGCGCGCGCCCATCGAGCGCACCGCCGAGGGCGAGACGCTCCACCTGGGGGGCACCGTGCGCCTCAGCCCTTTCTGGCTGCGCCGCGAGTTGCAGTACAGCGGCGTGGCCCAGCAGATTGTGGTCCTCGACTGCCCCGGGGGTGGCCCCAGCCTCGCCGATTGGACCGACTGCCTGCTGGTCAGTTCTGAGCGCAGCCAGTGCCTGGTGGCCGCTGCCTCGCCGCAGAGCGATTCTGAGCGCTTCTTGCGGGTGCTGCTCGCCACGATCGAGGCCGCCGATTCCCAGACGGGCCTGAGTGCGGCAAGCTGGATCGACCGGTTGCAAAGTGGTCTGCATCCGGCGCGGGTGGGCGTGCACGTCGGTCTCACCGGCGAGACGGGGATCATCGAAATTTTGCCCGCCGCCCGCCAGAATTTCTCGGCCTTTGCCGCCGCGGACCTCAAGCTGTGTCCTTACATGGGCCTCAGAGCGTTTGCGGAGGAGGACGCGCCCTACTACTTTGGCCGCGCAGTCCTCGCGCGCGACTTGCTGTCCCGTCTGGAGCGCCAGGTGTTTGTGGCGGTGGTGGGGGCGAGCGGCAGCGGCAAATCGTCATTGGTTCAGGCGGGTCTGCTCGCCCAGTTGCGCACCGGCCGCCACATCCCGGGCTCGCAGCACTGGTGGATAGGGATAGGCAGCTTCCGTCCGGGAGCGCAGCCGATCGCCGCCCTCAGCCGCCGCCTTGCCGAGGGCCGCAGCCCCGGGGAGCACCTCGACCCGGGACCACAGATCGAAGGGTTGTTGCACCTGGGTGCCCAGGGATTGTTGCAGTGGCTGGCCGCTCGCCAGGAGCCGGTGGTACTGCTGGTGATCGACCAGTTCGAGGAGCTGTTTACCCTCGCCTCACCCCAGGAGCGCCGCGACTTTCTGGCGGTGCTGCTCGGGGCGCTGGCTGGGGCGGCGGGGCGCTTGAAGCTGGTCGTCACCTTGCGCGCCGATTTTATCGGCCCTTGTTTGGAGGAGGGCGAGCTTGCCCCGCTGTTGCAGCAGGGCAGCTTTCTGGTGCCGCCGGTGCTGGTGAGCGCCGATTACCGCCAGATCATCTGCAAACCGGCCCAGCAGGTGCATTTGCAGGTGGAGCCCGAACTGGTGGAGGCGCTGCTTCAGGAATTAAGCGGCTCGGCGGGGGGGCTGCCTTTGCTCGAATTTGCCCTGGAGCAACTTTGGCAGGTGCGCTCGGAGGGCCGGCTGACGTTGCAGGCTTACCGCCAGGAGGTGGGAGGGTTGCAGGGGGCGCTCGAGGCACGCGCCGAGCGGGTCTATGCAGGTCTCACGACTGAGGAGCGCGAGTGCGCGCAGTGGATTTTTTTGTCGCTGACCCAGTTGGGCGAAGGCACCGAAGACACCCGCCGCCGGGTGCACAAGTCGGAACTGGTGGTCGCGCGCTATTCACAAGATCTGGTGGAGCGCACGCTGCAGGCGCTCACAGCGGCGAAGCTGGTGGTGGTCGACCTCGAAGAGGGACAACCGGCGGGCACCCGCAGCACGTTCGGCACGGACATCGCCACGGCGGCGGCGCAACTGCGCCGCGAGGTGACAGTCGAGGTGGCCCACGAGGTGCTCATCCGCCACTGGTCGACTTTGCGCTGGTGGATCGAAGAAAACCGCGCCCGATTGCGGGTGCTGCGCCAGATCGAACAGGCCACTTTTCTGTGGAACCAAAAGCAGCGCCAGAAGGACTTTTTGCTCCAAGGGGTGCGCCTGTCGGAGGCGGAGGAGCTGATTGGCAAATCCGCCGACCAACTCACGGCAACTGCCCAGCAGTTCGTAGTCGCGTGCCTCGCGGAGCGTGGCGCCCAACGCGCGCAGGAGCGCCGCCGCCTGCGCGTTGCCCAGATAGCCGCCGTGGCGATGGCGATCCTGGCCGCCTTTGCCGCCGTAGCCGGACTATTTGCCTACCAACAGGTCGAGGAGGTGCAGCACAGCCGCATCGACACACTGATTTCGGAATCAAAGTTGTTGTTTGCCGATCACAGACAACTGGACGCACTGATCAGTAGTGTGCGTGCGGCGCAGCTGGCACGTCAGTTTTTCTCGGGAGACAAACAACTCAACGAACAGACCGACAGAACGCTGCAAAAAGTGATCTTTAATATTGAGGAAGCCAATCGCCTAGAGGGCTACATCGGCGCTCCGTTGAGTTGCGATTTCAGCCCGGATGGAAAATTCATCCTCTGCGGAGACTCGCAAGGAAATATCTATCTTCAAGATCGAAATGGTCAGACTATTAAATCGTGGAAAGGGCATGAATCTGTCATTTACAAAGTTGACTTTAGTCCTGACAGTCTACAGTTTGCAACTGCAGGCGAAGATAAGGCTATTCGGCTATGGAGCGTGAATGGCAAATTACTTAATACACTGAGGGGCCATACCGAGCGAGTGCACAGTGTACGCTACAGCTCAAGTGGCAGACTTCTTGCCTCGATGAGTTCAAACTCAATAAAGCTTTGGGATAAAACCGGTAAATTTGTACGATCCATCAACCGCAACATTGGCGAAGCCATTGCGTTTGGATGGAGCCCGGATGAAGAGCTACTTGCCATTCCAATAATAACAGGAAACTCTGTTGAAATTACAAGTCTTAGTGGGCAATTGCTCAGAATTCTTAAGGGCCATACACAGCCGGTCAATGGCGCCAATTTCAGCCCTGACGGCAATCAAATAATCTCTTTTAGTTCAGACAAG
>JAESGW010000671.1_pt1 | contig 19270 bp, 20 predicted proteins | sample 9269791 | NCBI WGS metagenome assembly JAESGW01 (sample SAMN16773120, study PRJNA677053) | algae metagenome | isolation source: Aphanocapsa lilacina HA4352-LM1 and co-occurring heterotrophs from near cave... | place: USA: Maniniholo cave, near Haena, Kauai, HI | collected 2009-07-28 | reverse complement strand
TCGCAGCCCGGTAAACTTTTTGGTGAATCTGGTGTGCGGGTTGATAGCTTACTGTCACCAGCCGAAAAAGCCATCGGTAGCGGCGGATACGGGCCTCCATCCGGCTTAACCCGAACTGACGTTAACAGACGGTCTCTAACGAATGCACCCAGTTTTAGAGCGAGATAGCCGTTATCACCCCGACACCTGGCACCTGAAGCCTGCTCTAGATTTCGATTCTGCCCAGATGCTTCAGAACAGCTAGCAGCGCAGGCAGATCCTCGGCCGGCCGTAGAACCGAATAGGCGCGGGAAAGGCCGTAGCGGCTGCCCGGTTCCTCTTGAACCAGTTGGACAAAAATGGACTCACGACCGTTGATGAGCCATGCAAACAGCGGTCGCCCGGACTCCAGGGCGCTATGCATGTAGAAAAGCGCCTGGGGAAGCCCGACCAATACGTCAAAAGCCGTGTTCTTCGCTTCGATGACTAGAACCCAGAAGCGTTCCCGCAGTACCAACACGTCGATCTTCCCCCGGTAGATGATACCCTCGTCCTCGGAGGCGAATTCGACCTGAGCTTCGGTCTGCAACTGAAACGGAGCTTCAAAAAATCCTGCCATGTCCAACAACGGCCCAAGGACAACCATTTTGACAGCGTCCTCGGAAAGCGGCCCAGCTGCGCTCAAAGCCCGATAGTTCCGGCGGATGCGCTCCAGATGGAGTTGCTCCTCAGGGGTGATCCTCGGCAACTCCTCCTGCAGGGCCGAAAAGAGAAGCTCATTCTCCGACTCGCGTATGCCGAAGCGTTCAGCCAACTGTTTCAGCGAAAGATCCCGGGCGTTCAGGGTCTGAACCATAGATGCCTCGGTGACGAAAGCCTGGACCTGTACACGTACAGGTTAACGCAGCCCTGCATACACCTCATCGTGGTGTTCCCGACTCTGCGCACCTTTGGCCACCCATGTAATACAAGCATTTTAAACTGTATCTTAAATTACCTGCATGTACGTAGCTCAAAAGTTTCAGAGCTGTAGTTCACCAGTCAAAAATGAGGTGCCATGGCAGCACCGCAAAGAGGTACCTCCCCTGCGCGATTGGCTTGTTTGTCGCCAGGCTTTTCTACTGGAGCAGGCTCTTGGGCCGAATGCCTTGCTCGCTGTGCAGCCCGGCCGCCTGCGCCTGGAACCCTACCAGCTGGTTCCCGTGCTGCGGGCTATCCGCATTCGTGAACCGTGCCGCTACGATCGAGGCATGGATCCGAACGCCCCTTGCCCAGTCCACTTTCTGACACCCGCCGGACCGGTCTTGGTGCAAGCAAGCGCCGAGGACACTGTCGTGCGCGCCGCGGCCCGCGCCGGGCTTGCCATCCCGACCCAGTGCCGTCACGGCTTTTGCGCCACCTGCGAAGTGCATGTGCAAACAGGCCCGCAGCGGCGGGCGCTGCGGGCCTGTGTCGAACTGGTGGAGCCGGGAATGGCGGTGATCTTGACCCACTGCTAGCTGGTTGGGAAGAACAGCGGGTAGTTGGTGAAGACGTTGGCGAGCACGAGCACGACCAGGCTGCCCACGATGAACAGCAAACCGGCGATCGGCGACCAGAGTTTCATAGGGTGACGTCTCCTTGCTTAGCGCGGTGAGATGGTGACGCGATCTTCGGGCACGCGGATCTTGCCGCTGATCAGCTCAGGGATCGCCTGCACCGGCCAGATCAGACCCAACAGCAGGCACTTGACCGCCTTGGGAAGGTCGATGATGATTTCGTCCTCCGGCCCCTTCGATTCGGCCAGATACAGACGGCCCGCCCAGCCGAGCGCCCCGGCGATCCACAAAAACAGCACCGACGGGATCAAAAAGTCGCCCGCCCGGTCGAGCTGACCGCTGGTGATGAGATGGGGATAGCCGTCCTGGCCGCAGTAGGCCGTGTCGTAGCGCTCGAACTTTTGCTTCATCCCGGCCTCGTTGAAGGTAGCCGGTTTGCCGTCGGCCTGGGCCTTTTGTGCGGCTTCGAGCCGCTGGGTTTTCAGCTCCTGGTAGGCCGGCACGTCCTTGCAGAGCTTGAGCGGATCTTTGACCTGGGTCTGGGCAAAGGCGCCAGTTTCAAACAGAAGCAACAGCGCCAGGATACCCAGCAATGCTGCTCCAAAGGGAACCCGTGATTGCTTATTCGACATGGAACAATTCCTTACAACAAGCAGATAGGGCATGATTGCTGGCCTCATTTTAGCGGTGAACTTTGGCGCACTTGTTTTAACATTTGTTGCGGTTTTTATAAGGAAGCTGGGAAAAACGGGCCATTCTGGTCAACTGTTACTGAGCGTTTGGAAATGGACACGCATGGACTACAGCATCGAGCGCCAGTTGAGTGTGGCTCTGGAGAACCGGCCGGGGGTGCTGGCGGCCATCGGCTGGACCCTCGCCGGTGAACAGGTGAGCATCGAGGCGCTGTCGGTATTGGATACGATTGAACAGGGTGTGGTGCGTCTTGTGACCAGCGACCCGCAGCGCTGCAAGGATATTCTGATGCGGCAGGGTTTTTATGTGATCGAGGCGGACGTGCTTGCCATTCGGCTGACCGACAGCCCCGGGGCGCTCGCCCGGTTGTGCCAGGCGCTTGCCGACGCGAGCGTCAACATTGCCTACGCCTACGGCAGCGTTCCGTGCCCCGGGGAGCTGACCCGGCTGATGGTCAAAGTCTCCCACCTGGAGCGGGCCTGCCAGGTGATCGCCGCCCTGGAGGTCTGAAACCTTGAGCACCCTCGTACCCGGCACCATCGGCATCCTGCCGCCCGGGGCGCTCGGGGTGAGCTTTTTTTATCACCTGAGCGCCCGCGCCCGCACCCTCGACGGCCGTGTCTTTCTCATCGAGCGGGCGGATTCGGTGAGCGGCCGCGCCCTGCGCGACGCCGGGGCAGTGCTGGTGGCGGAGCCGGAGGGTGTCCTGCGGCTGGAGAGCGATGCGGTTTTGCGGCCGAATTTGCTCGAAAGCCAACGAGCGGGCTGGTTGCCGGAGGTGCTCATCGCCTGCCCGAACCCGGATCAGCTGTTGGGTCTGATCAGTACGCTGGTCGAACTGCTGGTGGTGGGCCACCGCCGAAGCGAACGGTCCGAGGAGTCGCTGCCACTGGTGGTCTTCAGCGCCAACGGCATCTACTTCCAGAGGCTGGTACGGCTATTTATCGAAAAGATCGAAGAAGCGACGCTGTTTGGCCGTCTGCCAGATGTCTGGCCTGAGACCACCGGCCGGATTACCGGCCGTCTGATGCGCGGGGTGACGCTGCAGACGGGTTTGCGGGAGGGGGCCGGGGGCCAGACCCTTTACTGGCCCGGCCCGCCGGGGCACACGACCATCGCCGGGGGATCGCAGGCTGCCCGCGAGCGCGCCCACGCCCTGCTGGCCCGCGAGCGCGGCGGCTGGTTCGAACTGGCCGAATCGGCGAGCCCCACACGCCTGGAATTCGACAAGGCGCTGATTAATCTCAGTTGCAATTTGCTCGGGCTCATCCACGCCATCGACGAAGCGGGCTGCTTTCGGCTGCTCACGGTGAGCGAAGTGTTCCGGCCCGAGTACTTTCCGGCCATCGAGGCGTTGACCCGCCAGGTCTACGCGGTCGGCCGGGCGGTGGGAGCCTACGGCGAATCCGACGAACCGGAGGCGCTGCTGGCCTGGGTTGCCGGAAGTGCCGAGCTGCACCCGGGCCACGTACCTTCCAGCCTGCAGTGGGTAGGGATGCAGCTGCGCTCCGGTCGCCTGGAGGCCAAGCTCTCCCCCACCGAGGCGTGGCTGGTCGAACCGCTCATCTACTACGCCAACGCCTCGGCCCTGGAGGAAACGGTCGCCTACTTCGAAGCACTCAAAGCGCAGCTCATCGACAAGCTCGCCGCCGCTATCGGCGCACGCTCCTTCGATTCGGCAACGGCGTAGGGCAGGCCTCAGGGATAACCGCTTCCTGTCAGTTTTTTCTCAACCTTTGCCTCCACCGCTCTACCCCCAATGCATCTGCAGCCTAGCGACCAGCCAGCCCCTCCGCCGCAGTCGACACGCGTCGTGCAGGCCCTGGAAGAATAAACCGATCCCACCCACACAGCCTCGTTCCCCGTAGTGCCGTGAAGTCCGGGGGGTGTCGGGGGGGTGGCACCCCACCGACGCGGGGAGGGGGAGAGCGCGAGAGGGGAACCCGAAGGGGGTTCCGCCTCTCGCAACCCAGACCCGCGTGCCAAGCCAACTGTCAAGTTTCAGGTTTCAGACAGCGGTGCAAGAAGGTGAAGGCGCGGTCGTAGATGCCTGCGCAGGTGCTCGCGCGCGGTCCGGCCACGTTCAGGATGCGGATCGATTGCTCTCGCAGCCAGGAGCGCACCGGCTCAAAGTCCAGTGTGCCGGCCAGATCGACGACGAGATGAGGTTTTGCCAGCTCACAGGCAACGCGCACGGTAAGTGCTGTGCCCCCGGTCGGTTCGCCGACAGTCAAGATCAAAGTGCCGTCCGCATCGCGCACGTTCCAGGCAGTGCGCTGGGCAAGATCGCTCAGCGGCGTCGGGACGAGGGGATAGCTTTCAGGTATCACACCGTCCTCGGCCCAGCGTCCGGCCGGACACCAGCCGCCGGTTGCGATCCCCAGAGCGCGGGCGACATCGAGAGCGGCGCGGTCCACCCCCGTCTGCCCCCCCGAGACGATCCGCTCCACCGCCTACTCGGGCAGACCGCTATCGAGCAGACAGCCGGCCATCGAGTAGGAAAGCGCGTCGATGTAGAACAGGCATTGCTTTTGCAGGACGATATCCTCGGTGCCCACATAGTGGCTGAGCAGAATAAAACCGTTCTCGCCGTGGGTCCGCTCGATCTCGCCCGCGCGCGATTCAAGCCAGGCCGCCTCGCGGGGCGTCACCCCATAGCGCTCGACAGAAGCCTTAAACAAAGGCTCGATCATATCCGGCACCAGCGCTTCGATGCCGACGTTGAGGGCGGCGGTACCCACCTGCCAACTGAGATCCGTGCTGTAGATGGCCGAGCGCAACAGCGCGTCGTGGTGGATCCAAACGCGGTGGGGCCGGTAGCTCCACGGGTCGGTCTCGATGAGATTGGCGGGGCCGCCGAAGGCGCGCACGATGCGGGCGAGCAAGTCGGTGTCGCCGTCTTTGTCTTCGCTCTGACCGTCCAATACCAAGGCCGCCTCCGGGGGGCGCTTGGCAAATAGGTGGGCGACGTGGGCACCGAAGGCAAGCAGATGCCACATCAAACCCGAAAAATAGCGCTGGGCGTCCTCGGGCCGGGCGCTCCCCTGCTGCATCGCCAGGATAAATGGGTGGGCGAGCATCTCCCGGCGGCGCGGTTCGAGGATTTCGAGGCGGGCTTTTTCAAGCCAGAGAGCATAGGTTTTTGGGGTGGCTGAGGCGGCGGTTTGCATGGGGTGATTAGAGGGTCGCTTCCCCTGCATTTTGCCAGCATTCAGCGCCCGGTTGGGGCGGCGGCGGTGCCTACGAATTGCTCCAGCACCGCTTTTCGCAGCAGTTCCGGCGGCAGCAGCCCCTGCGCCAGGATAAAGTCGTGGAACTTGAGCGCCTCGAAGCGGTTACCCAGGAGCTTTTCGGTCTCTTTGCGCAAGTCCGTCAGCTTGGTGTAGCCGTAGAAGTACGACGTCGCCTGACCGGGCATGACAAAGGTGTAGCGCTCGACTTCCTGGTTGGCAAACGCATCGGAGATGACGACATCCTCCTTGAGCACCCGCAGGGCTTCGGCGGGGGTGACTTTGCCCAGCTGCAGTTCGGGGTCCAAAAAGGCCCGCGCCGCGCGCAACAGCCGGAACTGCAGGGTGAATAGCTGCCCCTCCGCCGGGATGAAAGGCTCTACGATCGCCTCGGAATAGAGTCCCCAGCCTTCGACGTTGGTGCTGTTGAAGGCGTAGATGGCGCGCGCCGAGGAGACTCCCTGTTCGACCAGCGCGGCAAACTGCAACTCGTGGCCGGGCCGGGCCTCGTGGGCGGTGAGGGTCCAGGCGACCGCGTCAAAGGTAAAATCATCAAATTTTTGGGTGCCGCCGCCCCTGGCCCCCGCAGCGGCCGGGATATTCAAAGGCAGGACAAATTCGCCCTGCTCGCCGCGGTTGCCGACCAACCGCGGTGGGCGCATGTTGGGGGCGGGGGTGGCGGCACTCTCCGCCGGGCTGGCAAGCCGGATGCGGGCGGGCCGATCCGGCAGGCTCACCAGCTTTTCGCGGCGGATGATCGCTTCGAGATCTTTGAGCCGCTGTAGATACAGCGGCAGGATCGCTTCGCCCACCAGTTGTTCTTTTTTGAGTGCGCGGATGACATCGCGGTAGTCGGTAGCGCTGTAGCCTTTGGCCTGAGCAACTTGAAGCGCCACGGCCTGCATCTGCCTCTGGATGTCTGCGAAGGCGATGCGCGCCTGGGCCGCCAACTGCGCCGGAGGGACATCGACACCCAACTGCTCCAGGGCAAAAGCGTAGCGCTCCAGCGGCAGGCGAAAATCGCCGCGCGCTTTGGGTAGCACCTCCTTGCGCACAAAAGCGTCGTAGGCGGCCAGTTGCGCCTTGAGCTTCGCGTAATCGGCCTGGTAGCCTTCGAGGTCGTACTTTTTGAACAGTTCGCCGATGCCTTCGACAAAAAAGGCGTTCCGGGCCAGATCCTTTTCGACTTCGGCTTTGTACGGACCGGTCAGACCAGGGGTCGCAAGCCGCTCGCGCACCCGCTGCTCGGCCAAAACGGCTATCGGGGTGTAACCCCCTTCGCCGCCCGCATAGCGCCTCAGACGCACAAGCGCCGCCTTGCGCCGCTCGGCAGGCACCTGATCGTCAAGGAGCACCCGCAGGCCGCCGAAGACCAGTTGCGAGACATTGATGTAAGGAATGTCGTACTTGCGGCGCAATTCCAAAAGGCGAAGGTTGTCGCGGGCCGCCTTCAGCAGTATCTCCAGATCCTGGCGCACTAGAGGATCTTTCTCGACCGCCAGCCGCTTTCTGAGCGTCTCGGCGGCCTGCACGAACGCCTGGCGGTTGCGCTCCAGCACCTTCGGTCCCAGATCGGCAACCTTGTCGTCGTAACCGTCCACCCCCAATCCACCCGCTCCTTCAGGGTTGAAGCGCGCTTCGACGGCGAGCATCACATCGGTGTTGTTGTTGCTGCGCTCCACCCAGGCGGCGGAGGCGGTGCTCACCGGGGTACTGGTGCTGCTCGTCTGGGCGGCCGTTGGCGCGGTGGGCAGGACGAGCAGGCAAGCGATCAGGGAAACGGTGGCGGTACGGATGTGCAGCATGGCGATCCCGGCGGGTGGTCAAAGACAAAGGCAATGCCCACGATAGTACGACAGACTGGGGTCCGCGGTTCGCGTATGTAAAGTCCAAAAAGTTTCATGTAACTCAACTATTCGTCTCTGGCCGCTCGATGGGCGAGCAAGTAGGCTGGGTGCATGCTCGTACTGAACTGCCCAGACGGGGCTATGGCCCGCGATGTGGTCGAAGTGCTGGCTTCCGCCAGGCTGCGCTTCAAGCCGGTGCGCGGCGGGGCGGGTAGCGTCGGGGACAGCGGCCGGGTGCACTTGAACGTGTTGCGCGACGGCGTGCGGGTTTATGTAGGCGATCCCCCCGGCACCGAAGTCCTGCACTGCGAGCTTTCGACCCTGGTCGTTCAACTGTTGCCCCGGCACCTGGTGGCAAATTTAACGATCGTGCCGTTCGAGTTGCCGAAGAGCGGAGATGGCACTTAAGAACCCTGGTGCGTTCCGTGGACAACCAGCCTTCGCGCAAGGCCAACTCCTAGCGCGCTGAGCCGGGCTCCCGCCCGGAGGCGGGGGAACTAGCGGCTTGCGGCGCCGCCTGTCAGTCGCCGCTCGTGCTGGAGGCGGTTGAGGGCGAGCGCCTCCTGGGGCAGGTTGTAGTCGATGGGCAGCCGCATGTCCCACTGGGTGGAGCCGAGCAGGGCCAGACAACCCGACAGGACTCCCCCGGCGATCAGAAACTGCCAATCTGTTAACAGCAGCGCCGCCGCCGCTGCGGCCAAATGAACCACCCCTACCATCAGCAGTGCTCGAGAGCGCAGCGCAAACCCGCTCATGCCATAGCCGACAGCGCTGAGCACCAGCCACAGCACCCCCAGGTGCACCATCACCTCCGCCCAACCCACGGCGATGCTGAAGTCGGTGAGCACCAAGCCGAACAACATCAAGCCACCCCAGCCCAGCACCAGGGAGGTGGCCCGTTCGACTTTGGCCCAAAACCACGTGCACACCCCCATCCAGGCGGTGGCGGCCAGGCTCAACACTGTCCATCCCACCGCCTGCACGCTCCAGTCGATGGGTACGAACTGCGCAGTGGCGAAGATGAGCGCACAGAGCAGCCCCCACCCCCAAAACACCTGATCGATGCGGGTAAACACAGTGCTGATCAGCACTGTGCGGCCAATCTGCACGTGGATCTTCAAAAGCCCCCGCTGATCCTGAACGTCAAGTTCATGCTGCTTGCGACGAAGGACCGGTTCGGAGAAGTTGAAGAACGTCATCTACCTTCTGGAGTAACTACTGCTTGCATCTTAACAAAACGAAATCTAAATTCGGTTACTTACTTTACAAGTGCATTTGGAGGCGGCACACAGGGCCCGTGTTTGGAGCAATACACGCAAAGCGCAGGCAAGGGCGGTACCGTTCTGGGTGTTCTTGCCCCGCATCACCCGGGGCAAGCTTTGGAGAGATGCTGTGATTCGTCGTCAAGACTTCCCCACCCCGGCGCGGATCGCCGCCGCCGGCCTGCTTGCAGGCAGTCTGCTGTTGGGCTCCCTGTCGATGGCCCGGGCTTTTACCCAGAACCCGGCGACGGTATTGATCAACGAAATTCACTACGACAACACCGGCACCGACGCGGGTGAGGCGGTCGAGATCGCCGGACCCGCCGGTACCGACCTCAGCGGCTGGTCGATCGTGCTCTACAACGGCAGCGGCGGCGCCGTCTATACGACCACCGCCCTTGACGGCACGATCCCCGATCAACAAAACGGCTTTGGGACGGTGGCGGTCTCCTATCCAAGCAACGGCATCCAGAACGGTTCGCCCGACGGCATCGCCCTGGTCTCTCCTGGGGGCACGGTGGTCCAGTTTTTGAGCTATGAAGGCAGCTTCGCCGCCACCGACGGCCCGGCAAGCGGTCTGACTTCGACGGATATCGGCGTTTCAGAAACCGGTTCGGAGCCCCTGGGCCTCTCGCTGCAGCTCACCGGCAGCGGTACGGTCTATCAGGATTTTGCCTGGGCGGCACCCGCCGACGATTCGTTCGGCCAGATTAACGGCAGCCAGGGCTTTGGCGGTGGTCCACTGCCGACATTGAGCGTGGCGGTGAGCCCGGCCAGTTTCTCGGAGGCGGCCGGGGCCGCGGCTGCTACCGGCACCGTCACCCGCACCGGCAGCGCCGAAGCGGCCGTGAGCGTCAATCTCAGCAGCTCCGACGCCTCGGAGGCGGTCGTACCGGCTACCGTCACGCTTGCGGCGGGGGCCAGTTCCGCTACTTTCGCCGTCGATGCCGTGGACGATGCGATAAGCGACGGCTCCCAGGCGGTGACGATTACCGCTGCCGCCCCGGGCTTTGCCACCGGTACCACCGGGCTGACCGTCACCGACGACGAGCCGGTGAGCGTCACGCTCATCCGCGAGATCCAGGGCAAGGCGCAGATTTCGCCCAAGAACGGCCAGTTTGTCTCCAACGTGCCGGGGATTGTGACGGCCAAGCGCTCCAACGGCTTCTATTTGCAAGATCCGGCACCCGACGGCGACGAGGGCACCTCCGAAGCGATCTTCGTCTTCACCAGTTCCGCTCCCATCGTGGCGGTGGGCGACTCGCTGGCGGTAAGCGGCACAGTCACCGAATTTATTCCCGGCGGGGCAAGCACTGGCAATCTGTCAATCACCGAGATCACCAGCCCGGCGATTACGGTCGTCTCCTCCGGCAACCCCCTGCCGGCGTCGACGGTGATCGGTGTCGGTGGCCGGGTGCCTCCCACCCAGGTGATCGACGACGACGGACTGACGAGCTTCGACCCCACCACCGACGGCATCGATTTTTACGAAAGCCTCGAAGCGATGCGGGTGCAGGTCAACGCCGCCGTGGCCACCAGCCCGACGCTCACTTTTAACGAAGGCGAGTCCGACGAAAACAGCGAAATTATTGTCCTAGCCGATGGTGGTGCAGGCGCTGCCCTGCGCACCGACCGCGGCGGCATCGTCATCCGCCCGGACGACTTCAACCCGGAGCGGCTCTTTATCGGCGATGCGATTGCCCGCCCCGGCCAGATTCTGCCCAAGGTCAACGTCGGCGACAGCTTCAGCGGCCCGGTGACAGGCGTCCTTGACTACAGCTTCGGCAACTTCAAGTTGCTGGTCACCGAGACCCTGCCGGGAACCGCCAGTGCGGCGCTGAAGCCGGAACAGACCACGCTGGCGGCGGGCGGCAGCCAGTTGACGATCGCGAGCTTCAACGTCGAGAATCTGGACCCCGGCGACACCGAACGCATTGCCGGTCTTGCCGCCGCGCTCGCCGGCAACCTCAAAGCCCCGGACATTCTGGTCCTGCAGGAGGTCCAGGACAACAACGGCCCCACCGACGACGGCACGGTCGATTCGACCACCACCCTTGCGGATCTGGCGGCGGCGATCGCGGGTGCGGGCGGTCCGACCTACGAGTTCCGCTTCATCAACCCGGTCAACAACCAGGATGGCGGCGAGCCGGGGGGCAATATCCGGGTGGCGTTCCTGTTCAACCCGGCCCGGGTGAGCTTTATCGACCGGCCTGCCCCGGCGGGCACGGATCTTTCGACGACGGCCGTGGGCGCCGTCAGCGGCCCCTCCGGCCTGGAACTCACCTTCAGCCCCGGCCGCATCGACCCGGCCAACCCGGCCTTTGACGACAGCCGCAAGCCGCTGGTGGGCGAATTTCTCTTTAACGGCCGCAAGCTCTTTGTGGTGGGCAACCACTTCAACTCCAAAGGCGGCGATACGCCGCTATTCGGCGCCGCCCAGCCGCCGGTGCTCAACTCCGAGCCCCAGCGCCTCGGCCAGGCCACGGCAGTCAATGGCTTCGTCCAGTCGCTACTAGCCATCGACCCCAAAGCGAGCATCATCGTCCTGGGCGATCTCAACGACTTTCAGTTCTCGCCGCCGCTGGCCACCCTCCAGCAGGGCGGCCTCCTCACCAACTTGATCGACCGGGTCAGCCCGTCGGATGCCTACACCTTCAACTTTCAGGGCAACTCCCAGGTGCTCGATCACATTCTGCTGGGGGGCAGCCTCGCAGCGGCGCCGGCCGAAATCGACATCGTCCACCTCGACACCGAATTTACCGACGCACTGAGCGACCACGACCCGCCTCTGGCCCGCCTCGATCTGACCCTGGCACCGCTTACGGCCACGGGCATCAGCCCTACCAGCGGCCCGGTGGGTAGCCAAATCACCATCACCGGCACCGGCTTCGTCTCGGGCGGTACGACGGTGCGCTTTCGCGGCGGGGTCGAGGCGTCCGCGGTGGCGGTCAACGGCGACGGTACCCAGCTGACGGTAACCGTACCCGCCGGGGCGCGCTCCGGTCGGCTTGCCGTGCGCACCAGCGGTCGGGCGGTGCTCACCCCCAGCCGCTTCGTGGTTACCCCGTAAGGGCGAGCAGCGCCGCCAACTGGGAGCGATCGCGCAATGCGGCGATCGCTCCCAGGCCGCTCACGGCAACCGCCCCCCAGGCATTGGCCCAGCGCACCGCCTGGGGGGGGGCCAGCCCCGCCGTCAGCGCCGCCAGATAGCCCGCGCAAAAGGCGTCTCCGGCCCCGGTAGTATCGACCACCCGGCCGCCGGGGACGGGCAGAGCCGGTACCACCGCATCGATATCCGGACCCAAGGCATAGGCGCCCCGCTCGCCCAGCTTGATAACCACGCGGGTGCTACCGTGCGCTATGAACCAGCGGGCCATCGCCTGCGGCGTCGATTCGCCCGTGATCGCCCGGGCCTCCGTCAAGCTCGGCAGCAGGTGATCGATTTGCCCGAGGGCGGGCAGCAGCGCTTCCCAGTTCCCGTCGCTGCTCCAGACCGTGTCCAGGCAGGTGGCTACCCCGGCCAGTCGCGCCGAGCGCAAGACGGCGGCCAGATCTGTGCCCAACAGCCGCCGCAGCGAGTAGCAGCCGCCAATGTGCAGGTGGCTTATCCCCGACCAGTCCAGATGTTCTAGATCCGCCCGGGCGATGGCGTTGCCGCCGCCCGGGGTGCGCAAAAAAGAGCGCTCGCCGGAAGCGGATAACAGCACGACCGCACTTTTGGTAGCAACTTCCGCCGACTGCCGAAAGTGGTCAAGGCCCACCCCGGCCCGGCCCAATTCGGCTCTAATCCACTCCCCGGCGCCGTCGGCTCCGAGGTGGGCGGCAAATTTGACCGACACCCCGAGCCGGGCCAGGCCAATCGCCGTATTGACGCCGCAACCCCCGGCTGCGAGGGCAATCGTGTCGATGAGTCGGCTCGCGCCGGGGGCGGGCAGTTCCGGCGGGGCGCTCAGGAGAATATCGAGGACGGCAGCACCGGTGACCAGAACGCTCATCAACCCGTCAGCGCGCCTGGGCGCGCAAAAACGCCTGGACGGCCGCTTCGTCCGGGGTGCTGCCGATGCCGCCGGGGATCATGGTACTTAGGGCACCGGTGGCGCAGGCGTAATCCACCACGGCCGCCGCTGCGCTTTCCCACTCGCGCAGGGGTGTACGGCTCAGCCGGTGCAGCAGGGCGGCCACGAAGGCGTCCCCGGCCCCGGTGGTGTCCACCGTCGGTACCCGGTAGCCAGGATGTTCGCCCCGCCTGCCGCCCACCTGCCAGAGGCAACCGTTCTCACCCCGGGTGAGCAAGATCCCTTCAAGATGATCAAAAGCCGCAGTAATCGCGTCTATGGAGGGCATGCCCAGCCACTCGGCTTCCTCCTCGCTGAGTTTTAAGACGTCGCAGCGCTCGATGAGGCCGCGCACCACCGCGGGCGCCAGGGCGGGCTGCTCCCAGAAGACCGGCCGCCAGTTGACATCGAGGCAAACCTTGACAAACCGCTCGTCCGCCAGATCCAGGGCGCGCTCGATGGCCCGGGCCGCCTCGGGAAAAGCCATCATCAGCGTGCCCAAGGTTAAAAATGCCGCCCCACCGACCAGATCCGGCGCCATTTTTGTGGCCTGCAGGTGCGTATCGGCAAACGCGCTGGGGGGCTTGCCCCCGAAACTGGCGAAGGTGCGCTCGCCTGCGGCGGTGCGGGTGACGTAGACCTTGCGCGTCGGCTGCGCCGCGCGCTGTACACCAGCAGTATTTACACCGCTACGCTCCAACACGGCCAATAAGCTATCGCCCTCGGGATCTTCGCCCAGGCAGCCGACAAAGCAGCTCTCGCCGCCCAGGGCCGCCAGGGCGCAGGCGACGTTGGCGGGCGCGCCCCCCGGATAAGATGTCCAGGAAGCGACTTGCGCTTCGGGACGGTCCGGCTGGTCCGCCAGGCAGTCCAGGAGCATTTCACCGAGGCACAGTACGTGGGTCGACATGGATGAACAAGGTCAAGGCAGACTGAGGCTACCACACGAGATCGACCCGAAAGAAGCGGCCTTCGACAGTCTTTCGGTCAAATACGACGAACGCTACGCGCTTACCGCCGTGGGTTGTCTGCAGCGCCGACAAGTTTGGGAGCGCATCGCCGGATTGTTCCCACCCGGTGGTCGGATTTTGGAATTGGGCTGCGGCACCGGTCTGGACGCGGAGTACCTGGCGGGGCTTGGAATGCGGGTGCTCGCCACCGATATTGCCCCGGCGATGGCCGCCGTGGCCGCCCGGCGCTGCCGGGAGTTGCCCGCGGTTGCGGTGCGGGTGCTGGCCGCCGAGCAGATCGGCACCCTCGAAGACACTTTCGACGGCGTCTTCTCCAACTTTGCCGCCCTCAACTGCGTGCTCGATCTAAACGCCTTTGCCGCCGCCCTCGCCGCCCGCCTGCGGCCGGGGGGGGCGGCGGCTCTGGTGTTGTTCGGCCGCCTTTGCTGGTGGGAGATGGCGGGTTACGGCCTGCGGGGGCGCTGGTCCGAGGCGACCCGCCGCCTGCGCCCCGGGGTGGTGCGCGCTTCGATCGGCAGCGGCAGGGAGGTGGCCGTGCGCTACTACAGTCCTACGCAGGTACGGCGGGCTTTTTCACCCTGGTTCTGCCTCGAGGCGAGGGCGGCGGTGGGCTGTGCCGTGCCCCCCACCTACTTCGACGGCTTTGTGCGCGCCCGGCCGCGCCTGCTCGCCCTCGGCCAACGGGTCGATCGGGCGGTGGGCGGTCTGTGGCCTTTCAACCAATGTGGAGACCACACGCTCTACGTGCTGCGCCGTCGGTAAGCGATCTGCCGTCCACTGGGGATCGCAGCAGAGCTAGGATGGAAAAACGCAAGTTGCGGCAACAGTTATTGAGCTTGCCAGGACTGGAGGATGGAAGTTGGCCCTCACGATTGTTCATTACGTTTTGCCGCCGATTGTCGGAGCGCTGATCGGGTTCACCTCCGATACGCTGGCGATTAAGATGCTCTTTCGGCCTTACAAACCGAAATATATCTTGGGCCGACAGGTGCCGCTGACGCCGGGGCTGTTTCCCAAGGGCCAGGAGCGCTTCGCCCGCAAGGTGGCCCAGATGCTCACCGACAAATTGCTCACCCCCGACGAGGTGCACCGCATCGCCCAGCGCCTGCTCACCCCCGAGCGGCTCGAAGAAGGCCTGCGCTTCGCCCTGCTCTACGCCCTGGGCGAATACAGCGACGGGCGCAAGCGGGCGCGGCTGGCGGTCGCCCTGGGAGACATCCTTCAGGCAGTCTTCAGTGAGTCGCTGCCCAAGTGGATCGATGCACTCAGCCGCTCCTCCGCCTCCAACAAGATTTTCGAGCAAATTTTTGATCAGGTGGCCGGTTCGCTGCGCATCGAGGAGGCCCAGGCGGTGCGCCTCGCCGAGTGGATCGAAAAGAACGTCTTCACCCCCGACCGGCTGCGGCTCGCCCTGATCAACTTGCTCACCAATCAGACCATCGACACGCTCGATAAAGAAGCTCGCGAGCGCGCCCAGGGCGGGTTGTGGCTGGTGGCCAACGTCGTGGGCATCAAAGGTCCCCTCTCGCGCTTCAAGTCCTTCTGTGTCGAGCAGCCCGCGGCGGCCAACGAACTGTTTACCCGTTTTCTGGCGGAGGCGGAGGTGCGCGAGCGGCTGACGGGGGCGCTCAACGGTCTGAGTGTGCAGACGCTCTCGATGGCCACCGTCCAAGATCTCAAGCGGCAGTTCGTGACGAGCCTCACCGCGGCGCTGAGCGCCCAGGGGCCAGGGCTCAGCCAGCGCCTCGGCGAATCGATCGACTGGAGCCGCTGGGCGGCGGAGGTGCTCGACCGGGTGGTCACCTCCGAGAAGACCCTGGGGTGGATCGACCGCATCGCCGAGGGCAGCAGCCGTCTATTGGATCGCTACTTGACCCGCGAGTTGGAGCCGCTGGTCATGAAGTTCCTGCCCGCTCTGGGTCTGGAGCAGATGGTGATCACCAAGATCTGCAACACCTCCCCGCAAGAGTTGGAAGCGGCCATCGAGCAGGTGGCCCGCAACGAACTCAGAGCCATTCCCTACGTCGGCATGGTTTTGGGATTTTGCGTGGGCCTTTTTGAGGTCTTCTTAATCACCGTGGTCATTCCCGTAGGTTAGCCCCTGATGCAACGTTGCCAACGGCGAGGCAAAGTAGGATCGTCGTTCGCCGATTCAAAAATGCTTGAGAGCCTTCCGTTGAGGGACTCATAGAGGTATCCTGACGTTTGCCTACTTGCCCGACTGGGAAGAGCGAGAAGCCCAGTTGCGTCATAAGTCTAGCGACTGAGTTCAGATTGGATTCTGGCCACCGGCAGGCAATAGCCCCTACGGCTTCGCTTTGCCGGAATCGTTCGCCCGGCTGCGCAGCCGCCACACCCAGAGCACCCCGCCCAGAAGCGCCAGGCCGAAGGCGAAAGTCAGGGGCGTCTGGGCCACCAGCGGGTAGTGCACCCCGGTACCGAGCGTGTGCAACACGATCAAAAACGCGGCGAAGAAAACCCCCTGGTGCAGACCCTTCCAGGCGCCTTTTAACGTGCGCACCGCCCAATCGGTGCTGGTGAGCGCCAGGGGTACCATCGCGAGCAGCGCAAAGATGCCCAGCATGACGCCAAATTGCATGTCGCGCGGCAAAAAGAACATCCCGTCCAGGCTGCCGCCCAACACGTGCTCGATCTGCGACCAGGTGTGCAACACCGAGAAGGCGAAGGTGAGCAGCCCCAAATAGCGCCGCTCCTGCAACAGCCCCGGCAAAAAGCGGTTCAAGGGCCGCGCGGTGAGGGTGAGGGCAAGACCCACCAGCGCCAGATGCCCTTCTACCTCGCTGAGCCGTTGCTGGATAAGGTGATCGCTCGCTTGAAAAAAACTGGCCCCGATGCACACCAAAAACGCCCCCGCAAGCAGCCATGTGACCTTGCGGCCGTCGGTGGGGCCGCGGCTTTCGGCGCTGGGAGCCTGTTGATCCTGGGTGGGCGGGCTGGGTCGATCCGGCATGGCTGGCCTGGGCTTTCCTACACGCTATAGCCCCTGGGCTGCTTTCGGCCATTTCTTAAGGCGCGTTTTCGCCGACACCGCCAACAAACCCACAGGCCACTTGACACCCATCCACTCAATCGTTACGATTATTTGCAGAGTTAGTTAACAAAACTTCACGGAGACGGTTATGTTCACGGCGAACGCAATGCCCAGGGTGCAGGAGAACGGCCAGGTCGAACTCGACCTCGAATTCAAGGCTTTCTTCGTCAACCTGGTGGAACGGAGTCACCGCGAGGGCCTTTCTCTGCCGCGCATCAAAGAGGACATCGCCACCGTGCGCCGCGAATTGGATGTGCCCGGCGTCGAGGAGTGGCCCCTGGAGCAGTGGGCCGAAGAGGCGATCTTCGCCCTCAAGCGCCGCGAGAATCAGCCTTTGCGGGCGGTCGAGCCGAAGTCCAGCCTGGTGGTCTGCCAGCTGTGCGGCAAGGTCAGTCCCTACCGCGAGACCAACTGCGCCTCCTTCTGCCCCTACGGCGTCTGAATCCTTCAAGCCAGGAGAGCAGGATTGAACAAGTTGACCTTACGAGGCAGGGTACACAGATACTCTGCCTTTTGTTTCAGCGGAATCGAGTAATCAATCATCGGCTGGTCATCGGCTCCCAAAGACTATAAGTCTTGCCTTGCAAGCTCCGCTGCTCAAGTTGCAATTTGCATCGGTATTGAAGCTTGTTATTCTTTACAACCGGTAATCTGGCGGTAGGCTTTGGGTTGCTGTCCATGAAGAATTGAAGCGTTTGGCGTGGGTTGCTCCAATCGCCCGCTCCCTATGGATAGCATGGGGCGCAAATGGCCGATTCAATCTTCCTGTGCACAACTGGAAGGCGGCCCTGTCTTTCAAAGCACCCACCCAATAGAGAGGGCCTATGCAAGGTTTTGTCCTGTCCCAGCAGACGGAGCAACAGCACGGTCGGGTCGAACTCGACCTGGAATTTAAATCGTTTTTTATCGAACTGGTCGAGCGCAGCCATGCTCAGGGTTTGCCCCTGGAGCGCATCATCGACGATATTCGCACTGCCTGTTGCGACCTGGGTGTTCCCGGTCTCGACGAATTGACCATGGTGCAGTGGGCCAAAGAGGTGGTCGCCACACTCGAGCGGCCCGCCTGCGAGGCTGCCCCCGGGCGGGCCGGACTGGTGGTCTGCCACCTGTGCGGCAAGATCAATCCCGCCTTCGAAACCAACTGCGCAAGCTTTTGCCCCCACAGCGCCTAGGGCGCGCCCGGCGGGAGCACCCTACTGTCAGCGCGCCGCCGGCCCGGTGGCTGGGTGCCGGTGCCGCTGCTAGGCTGGGCGCATCGGCATTACTATGCAATCGCTTGTGTTCGAGCCCGCGCCGAAGCTGGAAAATCCGCTGCGCCTGGAGGTGCGCTCTTTGCGAAGAGCGCACCTGGCCGGGGCGCGGCTCAAAAACGCCGGCATCAACAGCTGCGATCTCACCGCTGCGGATCTGACGGGGGCGGACTGGCGCGGCGCCAAAGTCGGGGTCGCCTGGCAGCGGCTCTTGTTTGTCGTCTTTGCGGCGGCGGCCGGGGCGCAGGTGGGCGTCGCCCTCGCCCAGCAGGCCGGGCTGTGGTCGGCGGCGGTTCTGGGGGCGCTGGTGGGATTCGACATCTTCTGGGCGGGGGGGCTATCCGACGATTTACCCGAGCGGGTTTTTGCGCCGGGCGACGAGCGGCGCTACCGCTGCGAAGAACCGGACGGCCCGGCGGGACTCGGCCTCAGGGTGCCGCTGGTGCTGGCCGGGGTGGCGCTGTTGCAGGTGGCGCTGCTGTTGGGATGGGCTCCGGCGGACCAGAGCGTGCCGAGAGTCGCCGGGGGGACGGCCGCCGCCCTGGCGGCCGGGGCGGCGGCCGTCGCTTTGCTGGCCTTTGCCTACCGGCGCTGCTGGATCTTCAAGACGGTCCTCAAGAACACCGATTTTTCAGACGCCGACTTGAGCGGTGCATGTCTTGCCCATATCGACCTGCGCGGTGCCCGGCTGGTGCGCGCTTTCGCCCGTGAAGCGAATCTGCAGGGGGCGGATCTGCGCGGCGCGGACCTCGAACTGGCCGATCTGGTCGGGGCGGATCTGCGCGGCGCGAAGCTTGAGGGCGCCAATCTGGAGGGGACGTGGATGCCCGACGGCCGCACTTTCAGCGGCAGCCTGGCCGATCATCTCCTCTATCGCGAGCAGGCAGATAAGCCGGATGGCGACTGAAGGCTGTTTGCAAAATATCGTCCTGCCGACTCTTGCGAAGCTCCAGCCGGTGCATTGCAAGCTGCACCGGTCTCGGGCCAATTCAAGCCTCCAGCGCCATTCAGGCCCTTCTAGGCTTGCTTGGGAGCAGGGTTGGATTTCATTGGCAGATGGGAATGAATCTGCCATAATTGGAGATTGCGTCCAGTCCCGGCACAGTAGCTCAGCGGTAGAGCTAGCGGTTCATACCCGCTCGGTCGCGTGTTCAAATCACGCCTGTGCCATGCATACAAAAATCAGAACCTCGACAAACTCGTCGCCCCCCATACGCCCATCGAAGCCCCAGGGCAGACTGTCGAATTGAAGAGGCGGTGGCGAATGTCTCATACCATTTAGCGCAATAGATAAGCGCTATAATAGAAATATCTGACCGAGCAAACATCATGCCCAAACTCCTCACTCTTACCGTTACACAGTCTCCTGCCCAGCTACAAAAGTTGATGGCTG
>JAESGW010000670.1_pt1 | contig 19318 bp, 15 predicted proteins | sample 9269791 | NCBI WGS metagenome assembly JAESGW01 (sample SAMN16773120, study PRJNA677053) | algae metagenome | isolation source: Aphanocapsa lilacina HA4352-LM1 and co-occurring heterotrophs from near cave... | place: USA: Maniniholo cave, near Haena, Kauai, HI | collected 2009-07-28 | reverse complement strand
CCCGATCGCAGGCCCTCGACCCCACCGCCGACGAGGAGGTGAACGAACCAGCCCTTCAGGCCATCACGGCCTGATCCACCAACGACGAGGGATCACTCGTCGTACACCACGTCACAGGACTTGACCCTGTGAGATCTTCCGCAGTGCGCGCGACGCGTGCGTATCCGAAGCGGTCGGCGTTCGCGATTAGCCAGAGGAGGTGCTCGATCCCCTGAACGAGCATGCCGCGCAAATTCGTTGGAATGTCCGTACTTTCAAGCAGGGCGAGCCACTCTTGGCAATGCTCTTGAACGCCCGCAACATTCAGCCCGCCGGGGGCGGAAGTCGTCTTGTCCAAGCGGCTCTCGACCACGTCGCCGAGGCTCCCGAGGATCGCGATGTGCTCGTCGCCGATCAGCCGGCTCGTCGCCCTGGCTCCCCACTGCACGTCTGGCACAACGACGGCAAGCCACCACTGCGAGACCGACTCAATGTAGTTTGACTGCTTGTGTTCCGGCAGGGCGTAGATCTGCTTGATGGTTTCGTTGAGCATCTGAACCACTTCAGCGTGGCCACGGAACAACTCCAGCCCGCGATACTCGACACCGAGAGCCGCCTCCCACCGCGCTTGGTAGGTGCCGCCTGACTCTGGGTCATTGATAACCCTCAAGATTGCTTGCAGTGCGTGCGCGTCGGTTCGATACATAGCGGCGGCCTTCTGTGGGTCGAGCGTTGATGCGGCCGAGTCTCCCATCCCACTGCGACACTCGAAGGACTCTGCGCGATCTTTGGCCCGAGGTTCGGCGGCGTTCACGAGACCAAGTGAGCCGACGGTCATGCGCACTCATCTCGGCAGATCCGGTAAGTCGGACACGCCCCGACAAGCGGCGGAATGGGCTAGGTCCAGATGTTGCGGACTAGTTCGGCAGACCCGACGTATCACAGACCCGACTTATCAACCGTCGTCTTGCGCGACATTCTCGCCACTAGTCCTCAGGCGTAGAAAGTCCCGGCCTTCGGACCTTCCCGTCCGCACTGACCTTCCGGCGACCGGCTCGGCCAGGGCGGAACGTCTAATATCAGAGGGTCGGTGGCACCTTCACGGTGTAGTTCTTCGCAATCGAGCTCCTGGTGGCCTCGATGAGCCCGGCTCGCTTGACCCTCAGGATGAGGTCCTTGTGTCGCTCGTCAACCTTGAACTTGGCGCCGGGAGTGGCGATTTCGGCGTACGGCTGCCCGAGGTGAGTCAGGGCTTGAACGATCTGGGATGGATCAGCCGGAGGCTGAGCCTTGCGTAGTAGATCCAGGGCGTCTTCAGCGTTGGCGTTGTGGGTCGCTGCGATACGGACCACCAGCTCAGGGGGCAGGACGGTTCCGCTGCGCTTCGCGTAGACGCCGAGGGCGACCAAGGCATCTGCATTCATCGCGTCAGCTCCCGCAGGCAGATAGACCTCATGCTGCTCGATAACGGTGCCTGCGAGCTTCGCTGCTGTTGCGGTGTCGAGGAGCAGCTGATCGAGCAAGCCTTTAACAAGCGCGGGCGTGAGGAACTCTTCGATCTTTGCGGAGACCTTCATCGCAGGCCCGACCGATGTCCATCCAGCAGGAAGGAAGTGCGCGAACGTGTCGGCCGTGTCCGGCACGAGGCGTTCTTCCAGGAGGTACCGAAACACGTGGTTCGGCTCCGCGTTCAGTAGCTGCACGTCGAGGAGGCCAGGGAGCTTGAGCTCCTTCACCAACTCGACTCGAGCTTGGGGCTCGATCGACTCATCCGGTGCGTGGAGGAACGCGACAGCTGCCTTCGTTCGACGCACGATCTCGTCGTTGCTGAGTGGCCCGTCGTCTACGCCGATCTCGTATCGCGTCAGCATGCTGCCCAAGGGCACGTCGATGCCGAAGTCGGCGATGTACCTCTCGACGTTGTCCAGACTTGCGTGGAACAGATCCGCGCCGGCAAGCCGTTGCCACAGGAACGAGGCAACGTCGTCGAGGGTTGGAAGCGATGCGCCCGCGGCCGTCCGTCTGAGGAGCTCGTCGAGAGTCTCGGTCGACCAGTTCTCGTTGAAGTCGTTGCCGTCGTCGTTGGTGATGTCTGTCAGCACTCGCTCGAGCGTCTCGGGGCTTGTGATCGCGTACTTGGTCCTGGCCTTGTCCTCGGTCTGCGCGTCGAGGTACTTCTGGGGGTTGTCGAGGCAGTAGGCCAACACGTCGTTGTTGATGGCGAGGTGGTCGAGGCTGATGGTCAGCGCGTTGAGCTCAGCAGTTGTGGTGTTGGATCGCGCGATGGCGGAGAAGAGGTTGGCGGCGGTCAACGTGTACCGCTTGTTCTTGACCAGCCAGCGGTGCAGATCGTTGGAGCCGATGTTCGAGAGGTGGGGGATGACGACTCCTGCCTTCGCGATGATGACGGACGCACGGACAGACACCGAGGTGGGCTGGTCGTCGGTGAACAGCTTCATCTCGGAGTATTTGGACTCGATGTAGGCCTTCACCTCGGTCGGCAGGTCGTAGTCATTGTTCGTGCAGTGCGCCATGGCGGTGCCGACGAGGTCTGGTCGTACGTCGTCGGCGACCTCTTCGTTAGTGGCGAGGTAGGTGAACACGCCGTGCCACGAGTGCGCCGCCAGATGGCCGGCGAGAGCTTCCTTCTGTGCGCCAGAGGTGAAATAGGTGGCGAGGAATGTGGCGCGGGCCTCGTCGTCGTTGGCGACCAAGCGTGCCACGACGTCGTCGATGCCGGCCTGTGCTGTTGTGAGGAGGTAGTCGACGACGTCAACGTTGTACGCGGCGACGGTGGTGAGGAAGTCGTCGTCGACCTCAGTCAGGAGGTTCTCCACATCACCTTCGCCCTTCAAGGGGTAGTCGATGAGCATCTGATTGGGCTGGACGGCCTGGACGACGAACGTGGCGACGTCGACGCTGATGAACTGTCCATAGAAACGCGCGGCGTAGAGCGCGAAGTTCTGGTCCAGGAAGCCACCGCGGATCAGGTCGCGGGCCAGGTCTGAGGACAGCACGGTGTCGATCAGGTCAGCGAAGGTGAAGTCCTCGTTCGCCTCGTCCTCAGCCGTGCCGTCGCTGTCTGCCATGGGCTGCCCGGCGCCGAGACTCTGGCCTCGCACCTCAGACGGACGGAGGTTCAACGTGTATTGCGTGAGCGAGACGAAGTCGCGGAACCCGGCACCCCGAACCCGCTCAGCAGCGGCCTTGTTGCGTCCCAGCTCAGAGACCCTGGCTTCTTCGTCAATGCGCGCCCAGGCCGAAACCTGCAGCCCCTCAGGGAAGAGCGCCTCGATCTGGGCGCGGTCTACGGTTTCGATCGAGCTGTTGCGGTTGGCGCGGAGCGCCATGATGCCGTAGCCCTGGTTCGTGTCGACCGCGGCCCAGAACCGTTCGGTTGACGTGTCGCTCGGCTCGAACTTCTCTGCGCCGACCTCGAATCGAAGGAGGTCCGGGCTGTATCCGCGAGCGCGGATAAGTCCCTCGGCGTGAACGCGCACGGCCGTCCCGAGTCGCTGGGCGAACTGCTTCGACTTGCGAACCTTCTCCGGGTTGGACAGCAGCACCCGACGTCGGGCCTCGAGGGCCTCGACGCTGTTGCGCACCAGGTCGTACTTGTACTGCAACAGCCGGTCGAGCGCGCTCGCGCGTCGGGTGATGAGCTCGAAGTCGGTCAGGTGGAAGTTCTTGTACGCCACCAGCGCGAACAGCTTGCTCTGGTCGAGGTCTGGTGCGACCTGGTCGCCGACGAGGAGCTGCTCAGCGAAGACGACGTACTCGTTGCAGATGTTGCGCAGCAGCCGCATATCGGTGCCATGACGCGCGACCACACTGACCAGATTTCGGTCGATGCCCTCGACGCCAGCGTCCTTGAGCAGCGTGTCGAGGAGTTCGCGTGCATTGCGATGCGAGATGAACGGCACGATCGGTACGACGACGTCGAAGAACTTTGTCCGATTCGCTCGGATGGTCTCGGCCGCCGCAGCGTCACCAGCGTCAGCGGCCTTCTTGCTGTCCTCGCCGAGGTGCTCGAACAGGCTGTCCTTCACGGCGTACACGAACCTCAACGGCTCTCCGGTGCCCAGCCAGAACGCAGAGCGCCTGCGCGGCCACCGCTTCCTCAACCGGTCCGGCAGCCCCGGCCTACGCTTCTCGAGCCGACGCACGAGCCATTGGGTGAACCAGTTCCCGTCGCGCTTTCGGCGACGCCGCGTCGTGTCGTTGAGGAGCACGTTCAGCTCGCGAAGCTCCTGAAAGATCTGCGGCTCCTCGAACCGGTCGAGGTCCTCGAAGATGACGATGTCCTTGGACGTCTCGTCGAAATAGTGCACGAGCTCGTCGATGAACTGGTCGAAGTAGGTCGGAGCCTTCTCCGTCAGGCTCACCGAGGTGCCGCCTGCCTTCACGTCTCCGATGCGGAACCGGCCGTGCGTGGCGACGCGGACCGCGGTGATGGCACCGACAATTGCGGTGCCGATGCCGATCCATATGAGCGGGCGTACCCACCACGCTGCGTCAGCAGGGACGCCCTTCAACTCTGGAAGGCGACCGAAGGCCAGCAACCCGAGTCCTACGGCGGCCACGACAACTGCGGCCTCGAAGAGCAGCTTGGCCCGCGAAGGGACGGCAATGCGCGAGAAGCGTGAGTTCCGACCGACCTTCTTCGGCGCGCTGTAGACGATCTGCTTGACGAGCTCCTTTTGGATGCGGTTCGTCTTCGCGTTCTCGGACTCGCCCCCGGTCGGGGCGAGAGTGGAGATGGCGAGGCGCAGCGTCGTGTCCTTGTGCCGTGCCTCGAACTCGTCGAGCACGCTGGACTTGCCGGAGCCGTAGCGGCCGGTGAGAGCGATGTTGAGGTTCTTCGGGTCGCGCACGGCCTCACTCAGGCGCACGACGTAGCGCTCGTGCTGCCCTGGCTTGTAGGTCGACGCGAGCGAACCGAGGACGACGTCGCTTCCAGGCGAGACGACAGGAACGGGCTTGGAGCGCCGGAACCGGCGCTTCGTAGCTGGAGCGACCTGATCGTCGTTCGTCGGACCAGCGGCTGGCGACGCGGGCTGCTGCTCGCCGTCTTGCGCGGCCGGCTGTTCGGCCGGCACGGTGTCGTCCTGCGTCGTCTCGCTCACTGTTCCCCCATCACGCGAGACGGCACCCGCCTCGTCAGCACCCCACCGTGCCGGGACCTGGCCCCGCACAGTTGATGCGCAACCCCCTACGGCCGGCACCGGGCGTCAGGGTATCGACGCACACCGACACTTCGACTCACACGAGCAAACATTCCCCAATGCGCCGTTGGCACCGCGCGCGAGCGCGCTCAAGAGCGGCCATAGGCGGCGACGACGACGAACTGTCGCAATGCCGGCCGTGGTGGTCGCCGCACAAGCAGCGTCATAGTGGGCGGCGTGCAGCAACCGCGTCGCATATGTCGTCTAGGCAACCGACACCGTAGTGTTCATCCGGGAGTACGGCGCCGCATCTGAGATGCCGCGATCCTTCGAATGCGCGTCGCGCGGGCCAGACGCCGTTAGCAAGAGAACCAGTCCCCGTCCTGCTCCGAGGGACGGGGATTTGTCTCCCGTGGTCGCTGAGTGATTACCGAACACTCACTGCGCCAACACCTGGGCCTCACCGATCCGGATCGGCAGGGCGTCGGTGGTCAGGTCGAACTCGATGGTTCCGGACTGACCTCCGCCGGTCCACTCAACGACCCATCGGCTCGTGGCGGTGACCTGGTAGGCCCCATCGGGCTGGTCCGTCGACATCTGCTCGTAGCGGTGCCCACACGTCGGCGAGTTCTGCTTGCCGTAGTGGTCGGCGTACGGGGTTCCCTCGCCTGTGCAGGTCACCGTGGTCCCGTCGCCCATGTTCCAGACGATGTTCGAGACGCTGGCGGTGGCAGTGACCGACACCGACCCTTCGCTGGCCGATGCAGTGATCGGGCCGAACGTGTCGTCCGTCGGGCCGTCGACCCATATCCACACAGGCAGCCCGACCAGGCCAACTCGGTTCGGACCAGACTCCGGAACGATGCCGATACTGATGGGGTCGAGATCCATTGCGGCGATGGCGCGTTGCGCAAGGACCACTGGGTCGATGAACGTCCTCCCATCTTCTACCCAGGCCGTGCCCGCATAGGTGCCGCTGCCGCTTGGAAAGATGCAGTAGTGCCAGGCCCCATCATCCTCGGTCTGACCTTCAGGTGGTGGTGGCTGCACCTCCAACTGAGTCGGCGTCACGTAACACTCTCCGTTCCAGGTGCCTACTCCAGGTAGCTGGCACGGGATCGGCTTGCCTTCGTGGGTGCACGTGGACGAACCACCACCATTGCCCGGATCCTCGCCACCTCCGCCAGCGTCACCCGGGCAGGTCAGCTGTACGGAGCAGTTGCCCTGAGCGTCGCACTGCTCAATTGGAACGGGGTCAGATCCATCTGGACAGGAGCCTGCGAATGCGGGCGCATACCCGACAAGCGCGAGCGTAAGAGCCACCGAAGTGACCACAACAAGGCGACGAAGAACGCTCAACATGGCTGCGCCAGGCCATCCGCGTCGAGAACGTAGGTGGACCCTGTCACTAGCCATCGTCCCTTCGTCAGATTGAGGGTGTACTTCACGGACCGCGCCACCGGGATCGGCGCTCCACCAAGACTTCGCGTCACCGGGTTCCCAGCCTCAGTCAGGAACTCGATGCCCGACTCGTCCTCACAGACCTCCACCACCATGGTGCTGTCGCTGCGTTGTCGGGGCCCGCGGAGAGTGTGTTCGTACTCGCCTCTCAGGGTGAACCCGTTGGACGAGTACTCGATGATCCGCTGCTGGAGTGTCACGAACTCCTGGCCCGCAGCCACCCTGTCGAAACGCTTGCCGTCGAATTTCATGGCACGCAACGCGTCATCGCGAACGCTGAGGTACTTGACCAGTTGACGAGCCGCCCTTTCCTCCGGTGTTTTCGGAGTCGGCGTGCTGACGGGTGCCGGCGAGGGGGCCTGGCTCGGGGTCTCCTGGACCACGGGCTCGGTGTCGTCGCCGCCGCAGCCCGTGAGAGCCAGGGCAAGGGAGAGGGCGACTCCCCCGAGTGTGAAGTCGTGCTTTCTCATGCGGTGTCTCCTCCTGTGGCGGGCGACGCCATGACTGACCGCTGGCTGACGTCGTTGGCGATGTGCTCGAGGTGTTCTTCGGCTGCGTCGACGAGCTCGGCCAGCGAGCCGTTGTCGGCGGGTTGGTGCCGAACTTCTTGTCGGCGTTGTAGAGCGTGCGGATGTTGTCGCGCACGGACAAGGCCCGCGCGACGCGGCGGGCGTCCAGGTCGGGGCGGTCGCCGCCTGCCGCGACGTATTGGCCGGTGAGTTCCTGGTCGATCGTTGTCATGTGCCGGTGCTCCCTTCCCGAGTCAGCTCGCGAGCCAGCCGTGTGTACGGATGATGGTCTTCGTGCGCTCGGACAATTCGACGGGTGCGTCGCCGTCGTCGGACCGGTTGCAGATCTCTTCGCGCAGGATCCGGTCGGCCTCGAGCTGGTCGCCCTCGGCCTTCATGACGTGGGCAAGGCACAATCGGGTGCTCTCGCCGTCGGGGTCTGCGCGGTTGGCGACGTAGGCGGCGGAGCGGGCCTTGATCAGGTCGTCGGCCGCGAGCGCCTCGGTGACGACGATGAGCGCGACGTCGGCGATCCACCCGCCCGCCATGAGGTCGACGCGGTCAGGCTCGTTGGCGAGCCATGCCCATCCTTCCTCGCGCAGCTGGCTGAACGGCTGGGCCTCCCCGACGAGCTCAAGCGCGGTGCAGAGGTCGGCGACACCGTGGGCGCCTCCTCGACTCTGCCCGCGCTTGCGAAGGCGGATGAACAGGTCCAGGTCGACGAGCAGGCCAGCGTCGACCTGGTAGACGTTGAGCCCGGTGAGCTTGGCGGCCGGCGCCTTGTCCGCGTAGGGCAGGTGGTCCTCGCCGGTGCGGGAGTTTGGACCGAGCCAGTCGCGGACGATGTTGGTGTAGTCGCGAACCTTGCCGTCGGAGATGGAGAAGGCCTCGCGGATCTGCTCGCGGGTGGCGCCGTGCTTGCGGTGCAGCGCGAGGAACGCCAGGAGCTCGGTGAAGTAGGGCTTGCGCTTGGCGAGTGCCTTGCCGTGAGTGCGTGCAGTGACCGGGCCGAGCAGGGTGAGCCGCGGGCGATCGCAGTTGGGCGAGAACCAGTCGGCGATGTCCTGATCGAGCGTGGGGTCCCTCTCCTCGACCTCGGCGCGGACGTGTGCGGGCACCTTCGGCGCCAGGGCCTCGAGGTCCTCCTGCACGATCGCGCTCTCGCGGATGTACTCCTCGTCGGTGCCCTCCAGCAGGGAGGACAGCGGCTCGTCGACGGCTCCCTCGGGTGTGTTGCGGGGCAGGGTGTACTCGCGACGCAGAGCTCCGGAGGAGTCGGTGTAGGCCTCCCAGCCGTCGGTGGCGGTCTCGTCCACGGGCGTGTCGACGTACTCCGGGGTCTCGCTTTGGGCGTAGACCAGAGCGCAGCCGCTGGCCTCGTCGCTGGTCAGGCCGACGGCGATGAGGTTGAGACCGATGTGCTCGAGGACGACGCGACCGGTGTTCGTCACGTGCAGCACCGCGCCGGGCGTGTTCGGGCGCTCGCCGGCCACGACGATGGAGGTCGCGGACTGGCCGACGTGATCGTTGACCAGCTGCAGCAGCTGCTCGAGGCCATCGGGGTCCCCGGCTGCGGCATCTATGAGCAACATCCTGGCGGGCCAGATGTCGTCGTCGACGCTGCCGGTGCGGGCCGTGGACACGTCGGTGTCGTGTCGCTTCGCTCGATCGACGGTAGTCACCGCGGCGGCGAGGATCTCCGCGGTCGCGGGCGTCCCGTGCGCACCGGTCGCGTAGTAGGTGATCCGCTCGTCCATGGCGACCGTCTCCTCGGCCACGCCGATGCAGTCGACCTGGACGCGGCGCGACCACGGGTTGACGGCCAGCTGAGCAGCGAGGTGGCGGGCGAAGTCGCGGCCGTAGGTGGGGTCGCCGCTGATGGTCAGCGTGGAGAGCTCCTCGCAGTTCAGCAACCAGGTCTCGCCGGTGTCGCTCATGCCGACGGTGGCCAGCAGCGGGTAGGGCGGCTCGACGTTGCCGGTGTCGGGGCCGAGGTCCTCCACCTCGGTGTCCGAGCTGACGTGCCAGTGGGTCTGGTCGGGGTTGCCCACCCAGGGACCCGGGACGGCGGCCGGGGCGCTCAGGTGCAGCGTCAACTTGCCTGTCGCGAGCTCGACGGCCGCCAGCGGCGGCATCGTGGTGCCCTGGGCTCCGACCGCGGCCGCGAGGCGCCGCAGAGCCTCGTCGGCGAACTCCACGGTGGCGGCCGCGGTGGCACCGATCGCGTTCAGCGTCATCTCCACCGGCGCCAGCTCGGGCGGCGGGCCGGCGATCGCTCGACCCGGCGGCCGGTTCCGGTGGGCGGAGCGCCGACGGGACCGCAGCGCCATCAGCAGTGCCCCGGACAGCAGCACGCCCCCGCCGGTGAGACCGGCGAGGACCCAGGGCGCCTCGAGGATTGAGTCGTCGGCTTCGTCGACCTGGTCGACGTCGGCGGCCGGGGCCGTCGGCTCCTCGGCCTGCGGGACCTCGGGCGCGGCTGTCTCCGGGGCCTCGGTCTCGGGGACCGGCGGAGTCTCCTCGGCCGGCCGGTCGATCGGCTGCGGCTCGGTCTTGGGTTCGGCGGGGGTCTCGGGCTTGTCCTCGCCAGGCTGCGGCTGCTGCTGCCGGTCGTCGTGACCCACAGGTGTCGGGGCCTCGGGGATGTTGAGCTTCCAGCCGACGTCGATCACGTCGGGGTCGACGAGGTGGGCGCCGCCGGGCTGGGTGATGCCGGTGGAAGCCTGGTAGATCTCCGGCCACCGGTGGGCGTCACCGAGCTCGTCGTGGGCGATGTCGCTGAGTGTGTCGTTGGGCTGCACGGTGTAGGCGTGCCGGTTGGTGTTGGAGGACGCCCCGCTGTCCGGGGCGGGCAGCTTGAGCACCCAGCCGGGCTCGAGGAAGCTGGGTTGGGAGCCGATGAGGTCGCGGTTGAGCTCGGCGATCTCCTTGTAGCGCGCGCCGTGACCGAAGTGGTTCTCAGCGATCGACCACAGGCTCTCCCCCGGCTTCACCGAGTGATCGACCGTCGCGCGCCCCTGCTTCGCCTCCACCTTCGCGCCGTGCTGGGCGGGCGTCTGGTCGAGGGTCCCGGCCTGGACATGGCCCACCGCCGCCGCCGCCGCGGACGCGGCGGCCGGGCCGGCGTTGGCGGCCTGTGCGGCGATCGGCGCTGCGATGAACAGCAGGGCAGCGAGTCCGATCAGTCCGTGGGCCGCGGCCTGCGGGCGATCCAGACCCGGCAGCTTGGGCGCTTCGACCCTGCGGAGCCGGGCGATGGTCTCCACCACCAAGCTGAGGGTCATGAAGGCCCACGCGGCCCAGCCAATCACCTTGAACAGGCCCAGGATCAGGGTGCCGTCGTCGGGTGCGAGGAGCGCGTCCTTGACGCTCTCCCAGCTCGGGGTCTGGTCGGGGATCGGGTTGGCTCCGATCGCGAGGAAGACGGCCGGCAGACCGATGATGATGCCGAGGACGGCGATCGTGGCGAGGAGTCCGGTCAGCCGCTGGCCGCCAGTGGGACCGGTGGGCGTGCTCTGCGCAGGAATCACTGCTCGATGCCTCCTTGGGCGCGGATGAGCCGTGCAGACGCCTCCCCGGTGACCCTCATCGAGTCGAGCCCGATGATCCCGAGGAACTTGCTGTCGTAGGTGTCGGTGGTGCGCACGATCAGGGTGTCGCCGTTGACGACGGTGACGCTGCCCTCCACGCCGGCGGCGTTGAGGTAGCCCTGTGCGGCGGACTTGGCGGCGCTGATGTCGACGCGGAGCTCCTCGCCGCGGATAGCGGTCGAGCCCACTTCCTGGGCGCCGGTGCGGGCGGCCTGGGCCGCGGCACTGCGGGCCTGCTGCTGGGCGTGCACCTTGCCGCCAACGTCGACGGTCATGCCGACGAGGATGATCATCACCAGTGACGCGGTGGCGAACCAGACGGTGACGGCGCCGCGCTCGTCGCGCTGTCGCGGCGACAACTTATGGACCGAGTGCCTCATCATCGGCGCTCCCGGTAGGCGTCGACGGGGCTGCTCGCGGTTGTAGTGATCGTGCGGGTGCCCGGTACGCCGGGGATGCTCAGGTCCGACAGGTCGACCGTGCAGGTCACCGTGACGTCCACCTGGGCGGTGTTCCCGATGGGTGCGTTGAACGCCGCCGCGTTGACCGTGATGTTCGTGCTGGTGCAGTGCACGTCCTGGTCGTGCAGGCTGCTTGCGGCCGAGGACCTGCCTGCGGCGATCGCCTCGTTCTGGGTTCGCTCGATCGAGGCTGCTCGTGCTGCCTCGTACGCGGCTGCTTCCACGGACTGCTTGGCGATCTCGACGCGGCCGCCGAGGATGATCATCGCCACGAACAGCCCGAAGGCCGGGATGCCGACCGCGGCCTCGATGGCCACCGATCCACGCTCGTCCCTGCTGCGGTTGAAGGCGCGTGCGCAGATGCTCCGCCCCATCATTCGGTGAGCCTCTCGACCGGGACGCTGGCGCTCTGGCGGACGGTCACGTGCCAGCCTGGGATCACGCTCATGGACTTGCCGGTGACGGTGATCGAGGCCGTTGTCGTGGTCCGTGACCCGGAGACGCTGGTCGATGTCATCACGTCGGATCCGCCCGCGTCCTGGATGAAGTCGTTCGCGGTCGCCACTCCGGACTCGCGGGTGCCGTTCTCGCTGCCCGCCTCGCGTGCGCCCTCCTGCGCGGCCGCGAGCGCTACTTCGCGAGCGTGGTAGTACAGCGCGCCCTGGACGCCGAGGAACATCACCGCGAAGAGCGCCGGCATCAGGAAGACCATCTGGATGGCCACTGAGCCGCGCTCGTCCCGGCGGCGAAGGCGAGAGCGGGAGAACATGGACGGACCTACTTGATCTTTCCGGCCTCGCTGGTCACGTATGCGGTGATCGCGGCGACGACGATGCCGACGATGAGGATGACCGCGCCGGCCCAGATGACCTGCTCGATCGTGACCGAGCCGCGCTCGTCGCGGCGGTGCTTGACGGTGCGGTCCTCCATGCTGGCGATCACGGCGAGTGCCGTCGCCTGGAGGGTGATGAAGAGCTTCAACATCTGGTTGTTCCTTTCTGGGTGGTGGAGTTCGGGTGGTCCCGGGATTGACGTCGGTGTTAGGTCGCGAGTCGGAGCATCGACGGGGTGAGGAGGATCGCCATGAAGACGATGCCGAGCAGGCTGGCGGGGATGTACATGCGCTCGGAGACGGCGTTGGCCTTCCCGAGTTCGGCGCTGAGCATCGCCGAGCGGAGTGCGGCGGCGCGGGCGCGGAGGTTGTTGTAGATCTGGGCGCCGTCCTGGCCGGACTGCTGCATGATGTCGGCGAGGTCGTCGAGCTCCGGGACGCCGAGGTCATCGGCGAGCCCGTGCAGGGAGTCCCAGGGGGCGCGGGTCATGTAGCGGGCGCGGCGCAGCTCGCTCTCGATCCGCTTGAACACCCAGGTGTCGCCGACCTCGGCCGCAGAACGCAGCGCCTGCTGGCCGCTGGAGCCGTCACGGACTCCGGTGGCGACCATGTCGATGTAGGCGCCCAGGGCCCGGCTGAACTCGAGGCGGGCCTTCTTGGCGTCGTCAGTGGCGTTGTAGTTGGGCATGAACCAGGACAGTGCGGCGAGCCCGAGCGACCCGAAGGTGGGGATCGCGAACGGGAGCGGGAGCCCGATCAGCGCGAAGAACGCCGCGAACAGCGGAGGCATGGCCAGGCCGAGCAGCGCCCAGACGACCTTCTCGCCGTAGAACCTGGTCTCGCTGATCTGGAGGACGGCCAGGTCCTTGCGGGGCGTGTGTGCCCACGCTCCCCCGGGCAGGTTCTTGATCGCCCAGACGCCGATGCGGTCGACGAGCGATCCGGGTTCGGTGCTCTCGTCGCCGGCGAGCGGGCCGGCGCTGCGGCGGGGCACGACGTGGCCGGGCGAGAGCCGGTCCAGGGCGTCGGTGAGGTCGGGGTCGGACGGCGCCAGGCGCCACACGAGCAGGGCGACGGCGAGCCCGAGGAGGGTGCCGCTGGCGAGCGCGAGCTGGAGGCCGGTCATGCGAGTGCTCCTTCCTTCTTCCAGTACGCCGCTCGGTGCGCGTTGCGGGCCTGGAGGTCGAGGAAGCGCGGGAGCGGCCTGGCGACCGCCATCCGGCGCATCCACAGCAGCGTGGCCACGTAGGCGGTCAGCAAGACGGCGAGGATGACCTGACCGAGGGGGCTGCCGTACGGCTCGATGTAGTCGCCGGTGAGGCCGAGCATGCCCAGGACGCCGAGGGTGATGACGGTGACCGTGCGGGCGGTGGTGCGCGGCTTGGCCTGGTCGGCAGCGATCTGGCGGCGGGCGCGCACGTCGGCGGCGACGGTCTCAGCGAGGGCGTCCAGCGCCTTGGCCAGGCCGGCCTGGCCGCGACCGCTGGCGGCGAGGATCAGCTGGCTGGCCACCACGTCGCCGGTGGAGTCATTGAGGTCCTCGGCGAAGGCGCGCAGCACGTCCTCGGTGGTGACGGTGTTGTTCCAGAGCCGGGAAACCATTAGGCCGACCTCGCGCTCGATGGGCGCCGGCACCGACTGCAGCGACCTGATGAGAGCCGAGCGCAGCGACTGCCCGGCCGTCAGCTTGCCCGACAGCGACCGGGTCCACTCCTCGAGCGCCTCGAGCTTCTCGACGCTCGCGGCCGCCGGCGGGGGCGAGAGCAGCAGCGGAATGCCGACGATCGCGGCCGGGACGAGCACGATCGCGATCACCCAGCCGGTCAGCAGCGCGACCAAAAGGCCGGCGACAGAGCCGCCGATGACCAGCATCCGGGTGCGCAGGTTGAGCCGGGTGAACCAGCCACGCGCCCGGCCGAACGGGGTGAGCCTCCGTACTGGCCGCGGCGGCTTCGGAGGTGCGGGGATCAGCGCGTAGACCATTCCAATCAGGCCGGTCACGATGAGCGCCCCGAAGACAGCGGGCACGAATGTGGTCATGAGATCGCCACCCCCGCGTTCGCCCCTTCGTAGAGCGCAGACTGGGCCTTGAACGCCTCGAGGTCGAACCCGTGGCGGGCGAGCTCCTGGGCGAGGAAGTTGTCGAGCTTCCCGGTGGCGACGGCCTGGCCGAGCTGGTTCGGGGCGAAGATCGGGGTGGTCGCATACCCGCGGGCCGCGTCGATGCTGGGCTGGACGACCAGGACCTCCTCGACCCAGCGCTGCTTGCGGAAGGTGCCGTCGCCGTTGGGGACGACTTCGGAACGCAGGTACACCACGATGTCGATGGCCGCGGCGAGCTTGCTGATCGCGAGCTCGCGGGTGACCTGCGGGCCCTTCTCCATGGCGCAGGAGACGAGCTTCTCGATCGTGTGCTCGGCGCTGCGGGCGTGGGTGGTGCTGATCGAGCCCGGGCCGGACTCCATGGCCTTGAGCATGTTCCAGACCTCCGGGCCGCGGACCTCGCCGACGATCTGGCGGGCGAGGTTGAACCGGAAGGAGTGGTGGATGGCCTCCTCGAGGCTGAACTCACCGGCCTGGCGGCCGTCGATACCGACCTCGCCGGATCCGGGCCGGTGCTCCCAGGCGTGGACGATCTTGTGCCGGTCGACCAGCTCGTGCAGGTGCAGCTCGAACTCGGTCTCGAAGGTGCCGATCATCTCCCACGGCGGGATGCATGAGCACAGGGCACGGACCCAGGTGGTCTTGCCCGAGCCCTGGACACCGGAGACAACGATGCTCTTGCCGGCGCGGACGCAGGCGGCGAGGAAGTCGGCCAGCACCGCGCCGCACGCTTTGCGGTCGTAGACCATCTCGTCCATCGACACCTCACGCATCCCGTGCCGGCGGATCACCACGGAGGTGTAGGCCATCACCCAGGAGCCGGCCGCGAGCCGGGCGCCGCCGGGCAGGCGCAGGTCCAGGTGCGGACGTGCTTCGGTGAAGGGCCTGTTCTGCCGTGAGCCGAGGTCGGCGAGAAACTCGCGCAGCTCGTCCTCGGAGTCGGCGATCGGGGCAGCCTCGACCAGATTGCCGTCAACGAGCTCCAGCCACACGACGCACTCCGGCCCGCGGGCGATGACGATGATGTTCTCCACGTCCTCGCGCTCAACCAGCGGCTGCAACCGGCCCAGACCGAACAGCGCGGCCCTGAGTGCGGCCTTGAGGGCATTCTCCTGCTGGCGGCCCCACGGCGTACGGCCGGTCGAGACCAGGGTCTCGGCCTCGGACTTGATGAACTCCTCGATGACGTCGAGGCCCAACTGCTCGCGGTCCTCGTCGGTGACCCGACCCCCTTCCTTGTCCAGCCGGGCGGTCAGCCGGGACGAGATCTCGGCCCCGTACTGGGCAATGAGCTCCCAATCCAACTCGCCCACGTCGGCGCCGTCGGCGTCGTCGGTAGGGGCGAACGCGTGCGGCTGGTCATCGAGGCCGGCGACAAGCGGGCGAAGGGTGAAGTCCGAGCGGGTGCGACCCGGCAGCTGATCTTCGCTGGTCAAGGCGCCGGCGAAGATCGGCAGCGACATCGGATCGTGGTCATCGCCAGTCGGTACCTGCCTCGGTGTCTGCGTGCCCGGCTGGCTGCCGTCGGTGCCACGCGCGCGGGCAAACGGGGAGCTCGAGCCTCGACCCCCGGGCTGGTCTACGTCCGGGCCCGCGAGCCATTCGTCGACACGGGGCGGCTCGCGCCCTTGGGCTCCGGGCTGGTTGCCGTTGGCGCTCATGCGCGGCCTCCGCTCGGGAGTGATGCCAGATGGGCGAGGGCGGCGTGGTTGGAGGTGAGGACGGACTGGATCAGCGAAGTTGCGGTGCGGTAACTGCGCATCAAATCGGAGGACTCGAACTTTCGGGGCTTGCGGGCGCCGTGGGAGTAGACCTCCGCGACTTCGGGTTCCCATTCGATTGATGCGACCACGGGGATCTGGAGCGCCTTCGCGAGGTCGCGTGCGGAGTAGGGCCGCACCCGGGCACCAGTTGGGATCGCGGGCCAGCGGCGGCCCTCGTCGACGAGGAGGAGGCCGAGTCGCGAGGGGACACCGACGGCGGCGAACTGATCGCTCAGCGAGTTGGCCCACGAGCGCGCACCGGCCAGCGCGGGCAGCGAGTTGCGGGTGACCAGCAGGGTCAGGTCGGAGGCACCGATGAGCGGCTGGGGCCCACCCGCCAGACCGAGCCGGCCGGCGTCGACGATGACGTCTTGGCCGTAGCGGTCCAGCGCCCGCAGCTGCTCGGCGAGCGGCTCCCACAGCGGCAGCATGCTCGGGGCCTGCTCGTGGGCGCGGATGCCGGGCAGGAAGCAAGGAGCGCGCTCAGCTGACGCATCGGGGTCCAGCAGCAGCGTCTCGCGAGGAAGGGCGGCGGCCAATGACCCCTCCCGCAGCGCGATGGCAAGGTTGATCAGCCCGCCGGGAGGTTCCTGGCTTCCCTGGAAGTAGCCGGCGAAGACCGCGGAGGAACCGGTCGGGTCGGCGTCGACCAGGAGCACGGAACGGTGCCAGTTGAGGGTGAGCCCCAGCGCAGTAGTGGAGACGCCGGGCGCGCCGCTGGCGGATACAAGGACGATCAGCGCCATCGCTCAGCGCTCCCGAGCGTCCAGGACCAGCGCGACCCGCCTGGTCGCAGCCCGGGCTGCCAGATCGGCGGCGTCGCCTTCGGGGACCGAAACGTCGACGACCGTCTCACCGGTCTCCGGCACGAGACTCACCCCAACCACGATCGCTTCCACCGTCACCGGGGCCTCGTTGGTGACCTCGCCCTGGTCGCCGGGGGCGGTGACGATCCGAACGGTGTCGCCGGCGCGGAGCGGCTCGGACGGCATCTGAGCAGGGGTGAGGCTGATGCCCACGAGCGACTCCCCTTGCCCCGGCACCAGCTGGTCGGTGACCGCAGCCTCGGTCAGCAGGGTGCCGGCCCACAGGTCGGCGGCGGCGCGGCTGCCTTCGAGCTTCGCCATCTGGCTGCCGGGGACCGGGTTCAGTGCCGGGTCGACGCCTATCCGCACAACCGAGAGGTCACCGGCCTCGATGGTTTCACCCCGGTTGATGTCGCGGCTGACGACGAGGACCGCTTGGGTGTCTGTGACCGAGGTGAACGCGAAGGCGCTACCGAGCGCTCCTGCGGCGACCAGGGCCGCGCAGAGTGCGAACAGCCATGGCCTGCGGCGCCGCTTGGGGCGTGGTCGCGGACCGTTGTTGAGGTGAGGCATGGGAGGGCTGTCGGGCCGTGCCCCGACCGACAGGCCTTGAGCGGTGTTCTGCGACATGGATCCCGAGTCCTTCCCCGTCTTGGTCACCTATGTGTCAGGACAGGGCCCGGGCGATCAACGCTCGCCGAACTCGACACTTGAGCACAAGTGCGCGTCTACCGAATGTCTCGTGGGCCTTATGCGGCCGACTCCGAGATGCCATTGCCCAGTCCTGACCGGAGAGTCGCGCAGGTCGATCCCCCCGGTGGGACCAAAGCGGCAACGCCTCCGAATGCTCCGAAGTCCATGGGACCACAGAATCGTCGGGGTCGGCGGAACTTTTTTTGCCTGTGGGTAACCGTCATGCTGCCCGTGCCTACGAACTGATGGCTTCTCCATCGAGGACGCCTTTCGGGACGGGGAGCTCTCCCCGCGACGACCTGGGAAGCGAGATGCACTCAAGCTTCGGCGTCGTCGGCGGTTGCCCCGCCGGCAGCCGCAGCGAGCCACACACCTGCCGTGTGTTTCACGCCCTGGGGCGCCGGAACTCCTGGCGCCGCGTCCCGGCTGATCGCTTACCCAGCTTCTACGCACCTAGGTGACCAGAAAGCGAGGTGGACCATGAACACTTCCCCTACCGAGGACCGCGCCTCCGGCATCGTCACCTTCACCGCGCGCGGCGATGCCGCCCTCGAACGCTTGGCCGACGCCCTCGTGGCCGGGTGTGACGACTCCCCGGACGGCATCGCCGACATCCTCGAACGGGTCCTGAAGACCCCCGTCGAGGACCTAGCCGAATGTCTCAGAGAGACGACTCAGCCGGACGTCGATCCACTTGGCCACGGCATCCACGAGATCGCTCCAATGGTCGAGAGCCCAGACGAGGCCGCCCGTCGTCGACTCGGCGCCAGCGCGACAGGCGGCGGCCTCCCCGACCGCACGATCGCGCAAGGGCAGGGGTCCGCCCGCCAGCACGCTCAGCCCGACGCCGACGCCAACAGCTGCCTCAGCTCGGCGACGCTGCCCGCCGCCGGCAGGAGGCCGCGATGACTGCCGCCCTCGCGCCGACAAGCTGCCCCTCGACGGTGCGTTGGGTTGAGTGCTGCCACACCCTGGGTTCGCTGCCCTGCATGAATCACCAGCCGCACGAAGGCGATGGCCGTGGATGCGTGCACGTGTCCACGTCTGGCTTCCGGGAAGACGAGTAGCCCACGCGCTGTCGCCGCGTCGGACCGGCGCGGGAGAACAGCCTCAGCTGTGCACCAGGCGCAGCCGCGGCAACGGCGGCGGCGGGGCCGCCTCCAAGCGCTGCGTCCGCTCAAACGTCATCGGTTGCCCGTTGCGCCGCAGCAGGCCTGCTAGCACGGCGCCGAGGCCGAGGTCGAGCACGAACCGGTCAGCCTCGGCCTCGATGAGGTGCTCGATCCGCCGGCCAGCGGCCGGCACCAGGTAGGTCAACGCGATCACCACGCCCCCGAGCCCACCGGGCGCAGCGCGACCCTCGGCGACCGACTGCACCACGCAGATGACCCCCACGACGCCCCGAAGCGTCCAGGCCAACCGTACAAAGGGTAGCCAGTCGAAGGCCCTGCCCACCCCGCAGAGCATCTCCACCATCAACCGCCACGGCGTCGTTGCCGCAAGCATGGCCAGCTCCAGCCGAGGCCGAAGTGCCCGGTGCCTTCCGACAGCATGAGCCAACTTGGCGGCCGCCTCCGCGCCGGTCACGTCGCGGCGGTGCGTGGCCGCGACCAGGCCACGGGTGACCACTACGGAGTGAGGGCCGATCGCCACCGCGACCGGGGTGCTCGATCGGTGCACCCGGCGCACGAACAGCGCATCGACCTTGACGCCCCGACCGCCCAGCTCCTTCAGCGCCGGAGCCATCACATCCAATTCCGCCTCCGTCGCCAACCGCGCCCCAGTGAACGCCGCGATCGCCAGCACCTGCAGGTGGCCCAGCGCCAGCACGACCAGCAGGCCGCCCGCGGCCAGGAACATCACCAGTCCCAGCGTCGGCGGGAGCAGCGCGCACACAACCACGGTGAGGACCAAGCTCGTCAGGAGCGCCGGCCCCAACGTCACCACTCTCAGCAC
>JAESGW010000669.1_pt1 | contig 19361 bp, 14 predicted proteins | sample 9269791 | NCBI WGS metagenome assembly JAESGW01 (sample SAMN16773120, study PRJNA677053) | algae metagenome | isolation source: Aphanocapsa lilacina HA4352-LM1 and co-occurring heterotrophs from near cave... | place: USA: Maniniholo cave, near Haena, Kauai, HI | collected 2009-07-28 | reverse complement strand
GTGCTCGCGACGTACGCTCCCCCGTTCCTCGGCAGCCACGTGCACGCCATCCCCGACCCCGCCGGCCTCCTCGGGGCGCTCGGCGAGGTGCACCCGACGGCGTTCTTCGGGGTGCCGCGGGTGTGGGAGAAGATCAAGACCGGCATCTCGGCCAAGCTCGCCGAGGACCCCGACCCGGCCAACCACGAGCTCGTCACCAACGCGATGGCCGCCGGGCTGGCGTGGACGCAGGCCCACGAGGTCGGCAACGAGATGACGCCGGAGGTCGAGGAGGCGTACGCGAAGGCCGACGAGGCGATCCTCGGCTTCCTGCGACTGCTGCTCGGGCTCGACCAGGTGCAGTGGGCGGCCAGCGCGGCGGCGCCGATGCCGCTTGAGGTCGCGAAGTTCATGGGCGGGCTCGGCCTGCAGGTCTACGACGTCTACGGGATGACCGAGACGACCGGCGCGTTCACGTCCAACGGGCCCGGCGCCTTCAAGCTCGGCACGGTCGGTCGCCCGAACCCCGGCATCGAGGTGCGGCTGGCCGAGGACGGGGAGATCCTGTGCCGCGGGCCGGTCAACACGCCGGGCTACCACCTGCAGGAGCAGGCCACGCGCAACCTCATCGACGAGGACGGCTGGATCCACACCGGCGACATCGGCACGGTGGACGAGGACGGGTTCTACTCGATCATCGACCGCAAGAAGGAGCTGATCATCACCTCCTCGGGCAAGAACATCGCGCCGTCCAACATCGAGAACTACCTCAAGGAGTCGCCGATCATCGGCCACGCGATGGCGCTCGGCGACGACCGGTCCTACGTCGTCGCGATCCTCACCCTCGACGGCGAGATCGCCCCGCTGGTCGCGGCCAAGATGGGCATCGAGTTCACCGACCTCGCCGACCTCTCGGCCAGGCCGGAGATCCGGGCGATGGCGCAGGCCGCGGTCGACAAGGCCAACGAGCGCCTCTCGCGCCCCGAGCAGGTCAAGGCGTGGGAGCTGCTGGCCGACGAGTGGACGGCCGAGTCCGAGGAGCTCACCCCGACGCTCAAGCTCAAGCGGCGCGTGGTGCGGACCAAGTACGCCGACGTGGTCGACAGACTGTACGAGTGACGTCCGACGCTCCGTCGTCCCATCCCTTCGACCTCCAGGCCCACCGCGGCGGCGCCGGCCTGTGGCCGGAGAACACGCTCGAGGCCTTCGGTCGCGCCCTGGCCCTCGGCGTCTCGACGCTCGAGCTCGACGTCCACCTCACCGCGCAGGACGACGTGGTGGTCGCCCACGACCCGGTCCTCGACGACACCCGGAGGATCCGCGAGCTCACCCGTGCCGACCTCCCGCCGACGATGCCGCTGCTGCGGCAGGTCGCCGCGCTGCTCGACGAGCGCGACGCCGACCCGGTGCGGGTCAACCTGGAGATCAAGTTCGACGCGATCGACGAGAGCGGGCTGACGTCGCGCACGGAGTTCGTGTCGCGGGTGGTCGAGGCGCTGCGCATCGACGACCTCGTCGCCCGGACCAGCATCCAGTGCTTCGACTGGGGCGTGCTCCGCCGGGTCGGGGCGGCCGAGCCCGGGCTCGCGCGCAACCTGCTCGTGTCGCCGAAGTACCTCCGCGGCACTGCCGACGCGCCCTCACCCTGGTTCGACGGCCTCGCGGTCGGCGACGACTTCGTGCGCGCCGCGGCCGACGAGGGCTTCACGGCGATCTCGCCCGTCCACGGCTCGCCCTACACCTCCGGCGTGGACGACCCGGCGTACCGGCCGTTCACCACCGCGGCCCTCGTCGACGTCGCCCATGCCGCCGGGCTGGCGGTCGTGCCGTACGTCGTGGACGACGCGGCGACGATGCGGCACCTCGTCCGGCTGGGCGTCGACGGCCTCATCACGAACCGGCCGGAGCGGCTGCGCGAGGTGCTGGCCGGCGAGGGACGCGAGCTGCCGCCGTCGTTCCCGGGCTAGACAGCGCAACCTCGGGGCCGTGCGCGACGTCTCCCAGACATGCTGACCTTCTCTCGGAGCCTGCTGCCGGCCGTCGCGCTCGTCGTCGCCGCCGGTCTCGCCGCGACGACGCCGACGTCGTCCGCCGTGGTGGCGCTGGGCGCCCGCGCCACGACCGTCCTCGACGTCCGCGGGCTCGACCAGGGCGAGCCGCCGGCGATCGTGTGGAGCGAGCGACGCTCGGGCAGGACCGTCATCCACGGCACCGACGGCACGACCACGCCCGCCCCGAACCGTCTCTCCGAGATCGCGCCGATGGGCTCGGGCCACGTCATCCAGACGTACGGCGCGGGCGGGCCTCGGACCCGCTGGATCGCCGCCGACGGCACGCCGGGACGCCGCGAGTGGCGCACCGGCTACGGGCTGGGCGTGTCGCCGCTGGGCAACGTGGTCGCGTTCGCGGGCCGGGCCGGCAATGTGTGGACCATCGACCAGGACGGGGACCGGGTGTTCCGCTACAACCCGGTGCCGGTGACCGGCACCGCCCACGCGGTCGCCGTGACGGGCGAGAACTGCCAGGAGGGCGAGGGCGACCCCGGCGTCGGCTGCTCGATCGCCGTCAATGGACCACGCCGCGCGTTCTACACGACCTCGCACGGCATCGTCGACCGCGTGCCGCACCTGCGGCACGTCTCGACCGGACGCGGCCGCCTGCTCGGCGGCATCACCTCCCTCAGCGACTTCGGCTCGTGCAGCGCGATGCTGCGCTCGTGGCGGGTCCGCTGGCGCACCTGCGACAACCAGCTCTCCGACATCTCCCCTGACAACCGGCACGTGCTCGGCACCCCGGCGTACGCCGACGGGTTCGGCCCGACCGCGCTCGACGTCCTCGCGACCTCCGACGGCGACCCGGTCCACCGCTTCACCAGCGCCCGCAACGGTCGCTCGGCGACGTACTTCGACGAGGTCTGGGAGGACCCCGAGCACGTGCTCGTCGTGACCTTCCAGGCCGACCGCTGGGCGGTCGTACGCCTCGGTGTCGACGGGTCGATGGAGTACGCCGTGGCGCCCCGCCGCGGGTCGATGGACATAGCGGCGCCGTTCCAGCTCCAGACGCGCTGAGGGGCGCCATCCGGGGCCTGACCCTGTCTAGACCTCGGGGCGATTACCGATGCGCCGGTCGCGGGTCGGCTGCTCGACTGGGGTCATGCACCGACAGATCGCAGGGTCGCTGACCGGCCCGGTCACCAAGTGGGTCGTCCTCGCCGTCGCCGTGGTGGTCACCGGCTTCCTGGGGATGTTCTCCACCCAGCTGGCCGACGTGCAGAACAACGAGGCGTCGTCGTGGCTGCCCGAGTCGGCCGAGTCGACCCGCGTCCTCGACGAGCTGTCGCAGTCCGTGGACCCCAACGACATCCCGACGCTCGTGGTCTACCACCGCGACGGCGGCCTCACCGAGGACGACCTCGCCCAGCTCGAGTCCGACGGCCCGGAGATCGCCGAGCTCGACGGCGTCACCGAGCAGGGCGTGCTCACGCCCGCCGCCGCCGAGGCCGCGGCGGCCCAGGGCGCGCCCGTGCCGACGCTGGTCTCCGACGACGGCGAGGTCGCCTACCTCTACTTCGTGCTCAACTTCGGCACCGACGGGTGGAACGCCATCCCCGACGCCGCCGACGAGATCCGCGACATCGCGACGCTGGACGGCGGCGAGGTCCACCTGGCCGGTTTCGGTGGGCAGGCCGCCGACTCGGCCGAGGCGTTCGAGGGCATCGACACCGACCTCATCCTGGCCACCCTCGCCGTGGTGGTGGTGATCCTGCTCTTCACCTATCGCAGCCCGGTCCTGTGGCTGCTCCCGATCATCTGCGCTGTCGCGGCCAACACCATCGCGACGGGGCTGGTCTACCTGCTGGCCAAGCACGCCGGGCTCACGGTCAACGGCCAGAGCCAGGCCATCCTGAGCATCCTGGTGATCGGCGCCGGCACCGACTACGCCCTGCTGCTGGTCGCGCGCTACCGCGAGGAGCTGCGGCGCCACGCCGACCGCCACGAGGCGATGGCCTTCGCGCTGCACCGCGCCTCCCCCGCGATCCTCGCCAGCGCAGCGACCGTGGCGGTCGGCATGCTGTGCCTGTCGTTCGCCGAGCTCAACTCGACCGCCGGCCTCGGCCCGGTCGCCGCGATCGGCGTCGTCGTGACGATGCTGGTGATGGTCACCCTGCTCCCCGCCCTTCTGGTCATCTGCGGACGGTGGGTCTTCTGGCCGAAGCGACCGGGCTTCGGCAGCGCCGAGCCGACCGCCGACGGCCTGTGGGCCGGTGTCGGGCGACGTATCAGCCACCGTCCGCGGCGCGTGTGGGTGACCACGACCGGGCTCCTGCTGCTGGCCTGCCTGGGCCTGTTCCGGCTCGACACGTCGGGACTCTCGACCGAGGACACGTACACGAAGGAGTTCGACTCGATCAAGGGACAGAAGCTGCTCGAGGAGCACGGGCTGTCCGACAACTCCAACACCGTGCAGGTCGTCACCGACGCCGACCGCGCCGACGACGTGATCGCGTCGCTGGAGGGCATCGACCTGCTCGGTACGCCCGGCGAGGTCCAGCCGCTGTCGGACGGCCGCGCCTGGTTCGAGGCGACGATCGACGCCGACATCTCCTCCTCCACGGCGGCCGGGGTCGTCGAGGACACCCGCGACGCGGTGCACGCCGTGGACGGCGCCGACGCCCTCGTGGGCGGCGGGTCCGCGTTCTACCTCGACACCAAGATCGCGTCCGTCCGCGACAGCTGGCTGATCATGCCGCTGGTCCTGGTCGTCGTGCTGCTCATCCTCATCGGGCTGCTGCGGGCGCTGCTGGCCCCGCTCATCCTCATCGCGACGGTCGTGCTGTCCTTCGGCGCCGCGCTGGGCATCTCGGCGCTGCTCTTCGAGTACGTCTTCGGCTTCGCCGGCTCCGATCCAGGATTCCCACTCTTCGCCTTCGTCTTCCTCGTGGCGCTGGGCATCGACTACAACATCTTCCTGATGACCCGGGTCCGCGAGGAGACAGCGACCCACGGCACCCGCCGCGGCTCGCTGATCGCGCTGGCCTCGACGGGCGGAGTGATCACCTCGGCCGGCGTCGTGCTGGCCGCGACCTTCCTCGTCCTCGGCTCGCTGCCGCTGGTCTTCCTCGCCGAGCTCGGCGTGGCCGTCGCACTGGGCGTCATGATCGACACCCTGGTCGTACGCTCCGTCCTGGTCACCGCCATCAACCTCGACCTCGGAGGGAAGATCTGGTGGCCCAGCTCGCTCGACCGCGACGACGCGCCCCTCACCGCCGCGGAGGCCGAGGCGCCGCTGGAGACGGTGCACTAGTCGGGGCTGGGCGTAGGGCGTGCGCGTGCCTCGGGAGGCGCGACAGAGCGGCTCCCCTCTGCTGTCAACGGGTGGCTGCGAGGGTCCTCGTCGTTGAGGTCTTCCGAGGTGGCGCGGGTGCGGCGTAGCGTCGGCGAGGCGGCGGGTCCGGGAGTGGCTGATCCGAAGTGTCGATGAGCGGGGGTGAGTCGACCGCGCTGGATTCTTGAGACGCTCCGCAGTGCCCTCCCGGGCTCGCGCCAGCGGCCGTGGCGTCGGCCACGAGCTGCTTGTAGATGACGTCGGATAGTCGTCGCTTGAGACACCGCAGAGCCTCGGCCGGCTTCTTCCCCGCGGCTCGCTTGCCGCGGTAGTAGGCACGGCCTTCGGTGTCGAGACGCAGCTGGGTGACCGCCGCGATGTGGATGACGTGGTTGACCCGCCGGTTGCCCGCTCGCGAGAGCCGGTGTCGGTTCTGCTCGCCTGAGGAGGCGTCCAGCGGTGCAGTGCCGGTCCAGGACGCGAATCGGTTGCGGTCGGCGAATCTGGCGACGTCTCCGACGTCGGCCACGATTCGTGCGGCGACGACGGGGCCGATGCCGTGGATGTCCATCAGGTGCGATTGACGCTCCCGGACCAGCGTCTTCAGCTCGGCGCTGGCCTGCTTCATCTTCTTCTCGATCGCGACCAGGTCCGCGAGTTCCTCGGCAGCGATGCGACGTCGGGTCCTCCCGGCGATGTCGCGGGGTCGGACGCTGGCGAGCATCGCCTTGGCCTGACCGGAGGTGAGGTCCTTCTTCGCCTGCCCTGGCAGGAGTTCAGCCAGCAGCGCGTGGAGTCGGCACACGGTCCGGACCCGGCGCCGCGTCAGGTCTTCACGGCGGTCGGCGAGCATCCGTATCGCCTCGATCTCGGGGTCGCGGTGCAGGACCCGGAGGGTCTTCGTGCGCACGCCGACGACGGCGACCGAGTGGGCGTCGAGGGTGTCGGTCTTGCGGTTGTGTCCGGCGTCGAACAGTCGGATCCGCGCCGCGAGCTTGGCCGGGACGTCGACGACGTTCTCGCCAGCTTCGAGCAGCCGTTGCGCGAGCGGACGGCCGGCGCCGTTGGCTCCCTCTACCGCCCAGACCCGGTCGGGCCAGATGCCAGCGTAGCTCCGCATCGCTTTGTAGCTGGCATGGTCGGTGGTGAACCGTCCCGCGCCGAGTCTGTTCTCGTGGTGGTCCAGGACCTCGATGGTGGCCGACAACTTGTGGGGATCAACGCCAATGACGACGCGACCGACTGGCTTACTCATGGTGCTTCTCCCGCCTGCGTGATTCCGGATGGACGGCGAGGTGGGCATTGCTACTACGAGCTGGGCAGTCCGCTCTTGAGCCACGCCTCGTCAGCAGTGCTCCGCGCGCCGCAAACCGGTTGAGGGCCACACCACGTTTGGCGGTGGGCAGCCCAAAGAGAGCGAGCCCGCCGAGCACCTAGGTCGAGTCTGGCCAGACGTCGACCTTGGCGGGAGTCTCTAGTAGCCCAGAATGACCGTGGCCGAGATGCGCTGCGCAGCGCCGGGTTTGGAGGCACTGTCATGGCCGACGTAAACGCCGAAGGGCTGGTCAGACTGAGTGCGTGATTTCGCACCCAGGCGACGGGCGGTGCGGTAGCGCCAAGACTGCTCCGGCGTGGAGCTACATCACAAGAACGTCGATGCGTGCGGAACGGAGTTTGCTCTTGCTAATGACTTTGAAGGTCAGGAGGTGATCGCTCTGCAGTCTCTTGAGGAGCCACTTGTGCGGCGGATCGTTCGGGAACTTGAGCTCAGAACCGCTCGCCGACAGGGCGTCGTATGGATCGCGAGCACGAGCGAGTAGATCGACGGCCTCGGCAGACGTGATCTCATTTCGCTGATAGAGAAGCCCAACTGCTAGTTGACCGTCCTTCGTACCATCGACGATGGACGCAATCTGACTGAGGCTTAGCGTGTATCGGGTGGCCAGCGCCGCTCGTGCCGCCGCGTGTAGAGCGATTGCGTCGTCCGCCGGGACGAGGCTGTCGAACCGACTGAGTACTTGCTTTTTCGAGCCCTCCGGAACCTCGTCATCATCTAGAAGCTCAGCCACCATCTGGGAGTTCAGCACCGAGGCGGTCGCGAACCTGAAGAAGTCAGTCGAATGTTTGATGCCAAACGAAAGAGTCGGCCAGTCACTGACGTCGAAGTGAGCAAACGTGGACTCACTGTCGTGACACAGTTTGGTGCGGATTAGGTGGCCGAGGAGTTCGCCTCGCTCGGCACCGATCAAGTCGACGTCCAGGTAGTAGCGAAGGCCAATTGTGGCGGCGAGGTCCGTTCGCACCTTCGGGCTCGGGAGTTGCGAACTGGCGTTGATAACAGCGAGGGCGACTCGAACGCTCATGTCGTCGTCCGCACGCTCATCGTCTTCGGTCGGTTCCTCAGCCGGAAGATCTCGAGGTTCGATCGCTCCATTCCCCGCTAGTAGCGACGCGAGGTGCTCGTCGACCTCGAAGAAGTCGATATAGGCATCGAGGTTCTCGACAGTGGCTGGGAACTTCCTCAGTTCGGCAAGCGCTTCCCAGGTTTGGTAAGGAACGGAGCGAAGATCCTCGATCGCACAGCCCTCGACCGTCTGCGCAAGGATGCGCGTTTGAACGTCGTTCGAGAGCCCTGATAGCGCGCCAACCACGGAGGCGAACGCGGCCGGGTCCTGAATCGTGTGTCTAGTGCGAGGCGAAGGCAGCGCGGACGCATTGCCGGCGGAGTCGTCGCCGACCCCCTCGGAGGCTGGCGGCTCCAAATCTGTCCCGACCGCCGTCAGGTAGTCCTCCGGATTGGCTAGGACATACTCGAAAACGGCGGCGTTAAGGCCCTGGATCGCATCTAGGCTGAGCGCCTCGGGGTCACCAAGCGCGATCCGCAGGTTGTGCGCGTCGAGTTCGTAGCAGCTCAGCTCGACAGCCACGGCTCCAGCTTCCGAGCGAAGTGGTGCCAGGTCCTTCAACACCGCGCCCGTCGCCTGAAGTGACATCATGGCAACTCGGATCTGCGGGGCAGTTGGCTCGAAGGCCGCAGCGATTGGCTTGGGGGCGTCCTCATCAGGCGCTTGCTCCACCAACGCGAGGCCTGAAAGCAGGTGGTAGTTGCTCTGGAGGAATCCCCGAACGTCCTCGTCGTACTCGATCACGGTGTCCTCGGAGATGTTCATCAGAGCCGCATTCACCAGTTCGATTCGGCGGGGCTCCGACAAGTCCATCGTTGACACCAGATCCTGAAGCAATCCTGGCGTGCGTGGCGACATGTATGCGATGGCTTCCACCGCGCGGGCGCCGTCGGTCAAGTAGGCGTCGAGGAACTCTCGCGCCAGTTCATCGGGTTTGCGACATAGACGGTCCAGAATCGCATGCGCTCCTGCATCGCGCATGGCAAGGAGGTGATCGAGGACGCCAATGTTGTAGGCGCTGTCGTCTGCCAAGAATGAGCCCTTCGTCTCTCTCAGAAGAGCATCAACGTCTGGACCGCTGAGGGGGTAGTTGATATCAGCGACATTCGGATCGACGTTGTGGACATGAAGTTCATGGCGTTAGGCGGAACCCGCTCGCCGTAGTACTGAGCCACGATGAGCGTGTAGTAGCGGTTGATGTACCCTTGGGCGACCAGTGCTTGGCCCAGCTCGGATTTTATGTGGGAGCGCACTAGAGTCGTGAACGAGCGCGTACCGCCGTCGGAGCCCGATTCCAGCGTAAAATCGGTCCTCTCGCACAGCTCCTTAAAGTCCGCAGTGCGAAGTAGGGCGAGATCAGCGATGAGCTGACTCTCTTCGGTCACAAGCGTGGTCCGCGCGCCCTGATTCAACACCTCGGGCGTCAGCCTTGACCCTAGTTGGCGCTGGAGCTCATCCATGCTCAGGTGAAACCACTTCGACTCGTTGTACGGCTGATAGTGGATAAGGCCATCGATTCCCTTGTTCGCTTCGAGGATTCTGAGCCAGAATTCCTCCGACGTGGATTCTTCCTCGACTGCTTCCTTCTCGATGCCGTACCTCTGGAACGAGGATCTCGGGCCACCGCCCACCATGTCGTCGAACAACCAGTCCAGCCGCTTGCCCCACACCTCGGCTTGGTAGGCGAGCGAGTCGTAGAATGCCCGGCTGTTGCGCACCAGACGAAGTCGGTTTCGCCTGTCGGCGATCGCCTTAGTCACCAGCAACCTGCTGTCGTCGTAGGCGCGATCCAGACTGCTTCGACCGAGGAGCATGTCTTCGAAGTCGGCGAGATGGATGTTCTTGTACGCCACCATCGCGAAGAGCTGGTCCGGCTCAAGACTCTCCATGCCCTTTTGTTCGTTAATCAGACGCTGCGCAAAGACGGCGTACTCGTTCCTGATGTTGATCAGGAGCCGCATGTCTGGCGTGTGTCTGGCGATGAGGTCGACCAGATCGTCACTCACCTTGGGCACAACCGTTGCCTTTGGGTCATTAAGCAACGTCGACAAGAGCTCTCGGGCAGTCCTGTGAGTGATAAAGGGCACGATCGGTATGACGATGTCGAAGAACTTCGTGCGGTTAGCGCGCGCGGCCTCAGCTGTAGCCGCGTCCTCCTGAGCCAACTCGACTGTGTCGTACCCAAGTTCCTGGAAGATGCTGTCACGAAGGGCGTAAACGAACCTGATGGTTCGCCGGCGACGTAACAAACGACCGGCGGAGCTCTGCTTGCTGCTGTTCAGCAGTGTGTTCAACTCGCGCAGATTCTCGAAGATCCCAGCGTCGTCGAATCGGTCCAAGTCCTCGAAGACAACGATGTCGACGTTCCGCATGGTCTCGAAGAAATAGACGATCTCGTCTAGGTACTGGTCGAAATAGCTTTCGGACTTCTTGGCGAGTGTCACGGAAGCACCAGCCGCTGATACACCGGCGACTTCCAGCCGATTGTGAACACTGAGGCGCACCCAGGCGAGGATGACCGTGCACGCCAAAGCACCCCCGACGGCCGCTGCAATTCGTACATACAACGGTCGATCGCCCTGCAACAGAGGCAGATCAGGTAGGACGCCGAACAGCCATGCGATGAGTGCCAGCGAGCTCAGGGTTAAGGCGGCTTGCAAGAACGCTCGCCTCCGCGGAAGGCGGTCGATCCGCTGGTAGCGGGACTGCGGCAGTCTTGACGGCTTCTCTCGGTGCAGGAGTTGTTTGACGAGTTCCTTCTGAATCTGCTGGGTCCGAGACTCACCCTCCGTCTCCGGGCCTAAGGTAGAAAGCGAGAGAAAGAGAACGCGTCCCTCGTGTTGCGCGGCGAACTCGTTCAAGACGCTCGACTTGCCGGCCCCATAGCGGCCCGTTAGGGCGATGTTGCAGACGCCATCTTCCTCGACGGCCTTGCTGATGTAGTCCACATACGTCTGATGCTGCGCGGGAATGAACTTTGGTCGTAGTGACGTAAGCTCCGGCGGCCCAGACTCCAGATTGGTGGCCCCCTCCGACCATGCCGCGACTGCCTGCGCCGTTCGCCCGATCGCCGCGCGGACCCGCGAGCGGGTATGCACAGGGGGGCGCTGCTCAATCATGTGTCCTCAGTTCCGTCGTGGGGTGCACATGCTGTCAGTCACCACCGACGAGCGCCCTGCTTTCGGTTGCGCGAGTTGGGTTCTGCCACTGCCAAGAGCACGGGTCACGCCACAAATGCAGTCTTGCCTTCTGCGCATGGGACTGCTGAACGATCAGGGGACTTCTGATTACGCTGCCTGATCGGCGGCCTTGCTCATGATGAGTTCGTACTCGATGGGGGTCAATCGGCCGAGTCGTTGTTGGCGTCGTCGGCGGTGGTAGGTCTGCTCGATCCACGCGACGATTGCCAGGCGGAGCTGATCGCGGATGTCCCAGCGGCGACGGTTCAGCACGTTCTTCTGCAGGAGCGCGAAGAAGCTCTCCATGGCGGCGTTGTCGCCGGCGGAGCCGACTTGGCCCATGGATCCGACGAGTTGGTGGCGCCACAGCGTCTGCTGCAGCTTCCGGCTTCGAAATTGCGATCCTCTATCGGAATGGACACGGCAGCCGGCGACGTCGAGGCCCTCGATCACACGCCTGGCGACCGCGCTGTTGACTGCGTCGACGGCGATCTTGGACTCCATCCGGTCGCTGATGGAGTAGCCGACGATCCGGTTCGACCACACGTCCTTGATCGCGCACAGGTAGAGCTTGCCCTCGAGCGTTCGGTGCTCGGTGAGGTCCGTGAGCCACAGCTGGTTCGGCCCCGGCGCGGTGAAGTCGCGCCGCACCAGATCGTCATGGGCGCGAGTGCCGGCAGGTCCGCGTTTGCGGGACTTCTTCTTCCCGAACACGCTCCACCAGCCGTTGTCGGAGCAGATGCGCCACACCGTCCGCTCGGACACGAGGTGCCCGGCGTCGGTGACCTCGTCGAAGAGGAAGCGGTAGCCGAACTCGGGATCGTCGCGATGCGCGTCGAAAATCGCGTTCGCCAGGTATGCCTCGGCGAGCTCGGAGTCGGTGATCGGCTGGGTCAGCCACCGGTAGTACGGCGAACGGCCCAGTCCAAGCACCTGGAGGGAGACCTCGGCTGGCACACCGCTCGTCGCGAGGTCTCTCACGAGCGGGTAGAACCTTTTCCCGGCAGGTTGGCCTGGGACAGGTAGGCCGCTGCGCGGCGCAGCACCTCGTTCTCCTGCTCCAGTCGCCGGATCCGCCGTCGTGCTTCGCGGAGCTCGGCCGCACCGTCGCGGGTCACGCCGGGCTTGGCGCCGTCATCGATGTCGGCCTGGCGCAGCCACTTCGACAACGTCACCGGGTGAACGCCGAAGTCATTCGCGATCTGCTCGAGCGTCTCGCCTGGACCACGACCGCGAGCAACCCGGATCACGTCCTCGCGGAACTCCTTGGGATACCTACCTGCCACTGGAACATCCTTCCAGCCAGAACCCTCGTTCTAGCCGAGTTGGGCGTCCCCTCTTCGTTCAGCAGTCTCTATCGCAGTGCGGCGACTCGGGTGGAGCGGCGGTAACGATCGCAGCATCAGGTGCGAGCCGCAGTGCGTCATCTCGATTGGCGCCTACGACGACGTCGAGGGAGTCGTCGTCGTTGAGGATGCCGAGGCTCTGGCTGCCTGGATTGGCTGTGACGTCCTCGAACTCGACGAGCACCTGCTCGATCGCAGCCCTCGATTCGAGGCTCGCCGCGCTGGCGCAGTTCCAACGGCGCCGAGCCGGCCGCCTCGACTTGGCGCCTGAGAGCGGCAGGCGCGTCAAACCGCCTCCTAGCGGCGCGGGTCCGACCTGACCGCTAGCCCTGCCGGTATCGCGTTTGCCGTACGCCCCCGCGTCACGTGTTGAGGGCAAGGAGCAGTCGTGCGTCATCAAGCGTCCCGAGATCCGTGCGGAGTCTGAGCCGAGTGTCGTGCGGCCCGCACCTGAACTCCCGTCGCGACACTCGAACGGGTCTTCGGTTGTGACACTCGAACTGGTACCGCGACCGGCGTCCGCTTCTTCGAGGAGCCACTAACCCGGAAGAGCCCTACTGGGGTCGCTGACCTCTGATCACACGAGGCCCTGGGCCGCCACCCACTCAGCCAAGAGTCTGGGTATGTCCGGCGCGCGCATGTGCCCATCGCCGTCGCAGTCGTAGACCATCCCCTCCGGCCCCACGCTGCTGCACGTGCACAGGGCCGGCACCGACTGAGTCTCGATGTCCGACTTCACTTCGCTCCAGGTTCGCTTCGAGGAGCGACGCACCCGCAGCCTCCCGTCGACCTGACGGACCTCGTGCAGGTCGACGAGCTCCAGAGTGTCCGCGTCAATGGCCCAAATCCGGTCGCTGTAGCGACCGATCCCGGCCCGCCAGACGGCGCGGCGGCCGTCCGGTTCTCCGCGGACCCAGTGCACCGTGATCGTGTTGTGGCGGGAGTTCAACGAGTCCCGGCGGTAGTCGAAGCGCTCGGTCGTGCATGAGGTGTGTACCAGCGTGGGGCTGCGGCCCGCCTTCTCCAGGAGGTCCACGGTGACGCTGATCGCGTCGTCCCGCCGTCGGACCCACTCGGCTGCGGCCGCACGCGCTTCGGCCTCGCGCGCCAGCCGAAACTCCTCAGCCTTACGAGACGCCTCTGTAGCTCGGCGTACCTGAGACAGAAACTCATCGCTCACGACTGCAGTATGCAGCCCGGTGCCGCCTCCGTCAGCGGCTCGAGAAGCGACAACGGCTGTGGGCTACTCGCGCGAGGGCGCGCGCTGGCAAGGCCGGGGTTTGGACCAGTTCTTCAACGCCTGCGCGGCACTCACGCTCGCGCACTCAAACACGTCCGCCGACACCTTGCCACGCCACGGCAGGCCACGAACCTCGTCGCCGTTCTCGTCGAGGGACACCCGCGCGCGTCTGCGTGGTGTGAGTCCGCCCTTCCACGCGTTCACGTGGTTGATCCACGTCACCTTCGACCACGGCAGCCACGGTGTCGGGGCTGCGTCTACCAGGCCGTGGGACCGTTCCGCGGCTCTCTGGTCGAGGTTCGCCTCCACTCGCGCGAGCTAGTGGTTGTAAGCCAACCTGGCGTCGCCTGCGTGAGCGAGGAGCCTCTGATGCTGCTCGACCTTGACGCGAGTGTCGCGCTCGGAGCCGAGTGTCCCAACCGGACATCGCGACACTGCCAACAGACTCCGCAATCCGCTACTCCGGCCGCTCGACCTAGGCCGCAAAGTCGGGCGGAATCCGGGTCGTCGGGCAGCGAAGGTGGCCCGGTGGGCGAAGCATCCGCATTGCCGCGGGTTGCGAGGCGGGGCAGCCGGGCCCCGTTACTGTCGCCCGGGTGATCACGACCTTCCTCGTCGAGCATCCGTGGATCACGACGGCTGCACTCCTGCTCGCCGTCACGGTCGGACCGCTGCTCGGCTACTGGTTGATCGGGCGTCCCGGTCTCGCGCTGTGGCTGGGAGTGCTCAGCCTGCTGCCCGTGGTGGCGCTGACGCTGGTGCCGACGAGCCGTGACCTCGTGGTCGGGTGCACGGCCGAGTGGTCCTTCCCCAAGTTGGGCGCCGTGGAGCTGATGGCCAATCTCGTGCTCTTCGTGCCGCCGGCCCTCTTGTTCGGCGTGGCCCTCCGCCGACCGCTGCTTGTGCTCGTCGGCGCGAGTGCCACGTCCGCGCTGATCGAGGTCCTCCAGGCGTTCGCCACCGCGTTGGGGCGCTCGTGCTCGACGAACGACTGGCTCTACAACACCCTGGGAGCCGCGCTGGGTGCGGCGATCGCTGTGGCAGCGCTCCGCGCGCGGGGAGTGACCCGAGCCCACGGCTGAACGTGGGTCACGAGGTCATGCTGACGGCAGTGACGACGCGAGACGCCGGTGCACTTCTGCGACTGTCGCAACCTCAAGCGGACCGCCTGACTCGAGCTTCGGATAGAGCCTCTTCGGCCACAGCGCCTCGACGCCGCGGGTGGTGAACGATCCGCCGATCAGGGGCCAGTCGGCCTCGATGAAGCAGAGCACCCCGCGAACGGGAAGATCGTCACCGACGAGGCCACGCACGATGTCGACCTGCTTGAGGACTCCGTCGACGAGCTTGGTGCAGTCTCGGGTGCCGACGAGCAGCTTCTCGACGCGCGGTCGCAGGATGCCGCCTTCGATCTTCAGCTGGGGGCGCCCTTTGTACTTCTTCGCGTCGATGACATAGACACCTGTCGCTGCCACGGCGATGTGGTCGATGTTGGCTCTGCTTCCCGGGATGCGCCGGTCGTGCAGAAGGCGAAGCGAGTCTGACGCGAGCGCGTCGAGGCCCCTGCCGAGTCTTTCCTCGCCCAGTGCCCCGGTGTCCCACGCCTTGGTGGACTGGGGGTCGTCGCCGAGAGCAAGGATGAGCCAGTCCAGCTTCGGGCGCTGGGTTCGGATCTGCTGCTCGCGCTTGGCCTTACGGTGCTCGAACTCACGGCGCGCGGACGCTCCCGGGATGCCGGGGTCTACACCCTTCGGCAGGTCAGGCGACGTGTCTGTCGCTGCGTCGTGCGTGATGCATCGAACGGTCTTGCTCGCGCGCTCGTAGATCGCTTCGGCCTTCGCGGGCAGCTCGGCGCTGCACACCCGACACGTGCCGCTGTATCGCAACAGCATGCGCTTCTCGTCCGGAATCGGCGCCCCCACCACGACGCGAACGGTATCCGGCGAACGGCACGGTCGCGTCGACTTGGCTGAACTCCGGGCGGCTCCGGTCGAGGCTTCGACCACCCGCGTCGTGGGCGACCTGCTCATGGGCAGACGTCGACCCAGTACGCGTCGTGGTCGGACAGGCGTACGTCGACGGGCACGCACCCCGCTTCCCTGACAGTCCACGACCTGGGGACCGCGAGGTGGTCGATGCTGCCCTGCCCCGCAGTCCGACCGAGCAGGGACCGGGTCGGGACCTGGAGGCCGAGCGCCTCGGTGGACGTGGCGATGGCGTCTCGTGCTGCTCGACTGAACCCGGCGAGGCTGCCGGTTAGGGGCTGGTTCCAGTCACCACCCCACACGACAGGTCGCCCGCCGAACGCATCACCGAGCTCGACCAACGTGTGCTGCATCCGTGAGCGATGGTCCGGCGGACCCCACGGCCACGAGTCGCCGGCCAGCGGCCACGGCAGGACAGAGGCACAGAAGACCACACCCTCGATCCGGACAGCGGCCGAGGCGGGGTGCGGATCCGGAAGGGGCTCCATGGGTCTGGTCGACAGCACGGTCGACCAATGGGTGTCGGTGCCCGAGATGCGAGTGACAGTGGCGTGCCGGACGTACCCGGGCAGTGTCGCCTCTGCAGGACACTCGGTCAGCAGCAGTACGTCACAGCCGAGCTCGAGCAGGAGCGAGGCGTGGTCGGCGGACCAGGAGCCAGCGAGGTTCCAGGTGCCGATGCGCATGGCGTGACCCTACGGACGAGAACTCGATGGCGACTCCCCCACCACCCGTGTGAGGCTGCAGCCGTGGCCGACGACGAGGCGCTGACCCGAGCAGCCGAGGTGAACGCGCAGTTCCGTCCCGTGGAGCTGTCCGGCGAGACGGTGACGCGGCCGGCCGGACCGCAGAGCCGTACGGTGCACGCGTTCCTGCGCCACCTGCGCGACAAGGGCCTGGACTGCGTCCCCGAGCCGTTGTCCCTGACCGACGAGACCGAGGTGCTCCGCTTCATCGACGGCGAGAGCGGCGGCGACGGGTGGCGCCACCAGCACGACGAGCGGGGACTCCGCTCGGCAGCGCGACTCCTGCGGCGCATCCACGACGCCTCGGCCGACTGGGTCCCGCCACGGGACGCCGTCTTCGACGCGCCGCCGACGACCACAGCTGGCGACGTCTTCGCCCACGGCGCCCCCGGCCCGTGGAACTTCGTCTGGCGCGACGGCGAGGCGGTCGCGCTCCTCGACTGGGACTACCTGCACCCCGCGACCCGGCTGGACGACGTGGCGTACGCGCTCCTGTGGTTCGCGCCGATGCGCGACGACGACGCCGCGCTGGAATGGCACCACTTCCCCACCGTTCCTGACCGTCGCGCGCGCATCGACGCGTTCCTCGACGCGTACGGGATGCCGGCCGACTTCGACGTCGCCGACGCCGTCGTCCGGCGCCGTCAGTCGACCATCGAGCACGTCCGCTCCCTCGCCGAGCAGGGCGTGGAGCCCCAGAGGACCTGGGTCGCCGAGGGCAGCCTCGAGCACGAGGCGGCGGAGATCAGGTGGATCGAGGAGAACCGGGGGCTCTTCGCCCGCTGACGGTCACGTCCAGCCGATCAGCGCTCGCAGCGCGTCTTCTGCTCGGCGCGGCAGACGTCCTTGCTGCCCGGCCCGCCGTCCGCCCGGTCACGACCCCGGCCACCGAGGAGCCGGTCGTTGCCTCCGCCGCCCCACAGGACGTCGTTGCCGTCCTTCGCCGTCAGCTTGTCCGGTCCGTCGCCGCCGAGCAGCACGTCCGCTCCGATGGTGCCCTCGATGTCGTCGCTGCCGCCGCCACCGTCGAGACGCGCCTTCGGGAAGCGGGGGCAGAAGACCGTCTCGAAGAGGGAGTCGTACGAGCGGGCGATCGTGTCCGCGCCGTCGCGACCGCGGACGCGGGCGTCGCAGGCGGAGAAGCGGACGTCGTTGCCCTTGCCGGTGCCGTCGACGACGACCCGGCGGGCGAACAGCGACGCGTCCTCGAAGTCGAGGGCGGCGGTCGCGTACGGCGAGTCGGCGTCCGCCCTCAGCTTGCCCTTCCCCATGTCGAGGTCGAGGAGGCCCGACTCGGACGTCACGTAGAAGAGGTCCCGGCCGGCGCCGCCGTCGACCGCGCTGCCGGCACGGGGCGCCTGGTTCGCACGGAAGCTGTCGGCGCCCGCGCCGAAGGTGGCCCGGACCCGGCCGGACACGTTGGCGGTGAGGGTCTCGTCGGCGTCGGTGCCCACGAACCTGAGCTCGTGCCCCCCGGTCGTGCCGGTCCAGAACGACTCCAGGCTCGACCAGGTCGCCACCACCTGCTGGTCGACGAGGAGCCGACCGGTCGCGTTGTCGACGACGACGTCGCCCTGGCTGGCGAGCGGGGACGGGAAGAACTCGTCCGAGCCGGCCCCGCCGTCGATCGAGCCGCCGTCGGCCGTCACCCCGCGGTAGATGAGCGAGTCGTTGCCGTCGCCCAGCGCGAGCACGTCGGGGTTCGGCTGCCCGACGACGCCGCTCTCGACCACGTCGGGTCCCGCGCCGCCGATGATGACGTCCTTCTCGGTGTCGGCCGGTGCTCCGGAGGTGTGCGCGCCGCGGACGAAGTTGCCGACGCCGGCGCCCTCGAAGCGATCGGCCCCGCTGCCCAGGTCGACCTGCGTGCTCCAGTCGGGTGCGGTGGTGCCGTCCACGACGTCGTCGCCGGCACCCGCATCGATCACGACCTGCTTCAGGGGGTGCGTACCACCGGGGGTCACGCAGACGAGGTCGTCGCCGCCCAGGGTCGTGACCCTCCACGCGCCGTTCGTCACGACCACGTCCCGCCCCTCCGCGCCGACGACGCCGTCGCTGCCCAGCAGGGCGGGGTTGGCGGGCGTGCCGACGATGGTCGCGGCCTCGCCGCGGCAGGTCTCGCCGGCCGCGTGGGCGGTCGAGGCAGGGGCGAGCACGGCCAGGGCCAGCAGGCCGGCGGTGGTCAGCGCAGTCGTACGCACGGGGGGTCCTTCCGGGACGGTGATGTCCGAGCCACCGTAGGACGCCTCAACCGGGCACAAAGTTGCCGACCGGGACGCAAATGTCACCGGGGCGCGCATCCGTACGGCACCATCGACGCCATGGGCACGAGGCGCAGCGGAGCAGCCGCACTGGCGTGCACGCTGCTGGTCGTCGTCACGGCGTGCACCAACACGTCGGACACCTCCGCCGACGAGGCCGGCGACGTCGACCGGGCCCTCCCCACCGTCGTCGCGGGTGCCCCGGCCGGCACCGTGCCCTCGGTCTTCGGGCACACCCGCGACACGGCCGAGACCCTGCTCCGGGAGGCCGGGCTGGACGTACGGTTCGGCACGCAGGTCGGTTGCGACCTGGCCGGGCGGCCGGTGGGGACCGAGCCGGCCACGGGGACCACGGTGCAGCCCGGCGACGCCGTCGCGGTCCTGCTCTCCGACCAGACCGCGACCACCGACTGCGCGGCCGACCTGCGCGAGCCGTGGCGCGTCGTCGACTTCGCCACCGGCCGCGGGCCCGCGCCGCGCTTCGCCGACGAGGTCAGCGTGTACGTGGACGGCCGGTCGGCGGGCACGTCGTCCGGGGCAGACGCGGCCCGCGGCGGAGGAGCCACGGGCACGGCACTGGACGTCCTCGACCGGGCAGCCGGGCAGGTACTGCGCGAAGGCGATGCCTTCCGGATGCCGCAGCTGCAGGCCGTGACCGGCACACCGCCGGACACCTGGTGCGGGGTCGCGCGCCCGCCAGACGTCGCGGGCCGCGAGGCGCTCACCCTCACCATCGACTTCGCCGAGGTCACCGCGACCCCGCGCTGCCCCGCCCGGGTGGCGCTCTACGAGACGGCCGGCGCGATCGACACCGTCGTCGCGTGGTCCGAGGGCGCACGCGGCGACGACCTCGAGCCCATCCCCGACATCGTCGGGCTCCCGCTGGGCGAGGCGC
>JAESGW010000668.1_pt1 | contig 19432 bp, 18 predicted proteins | sample 9269791 | NCBI WGS metagenome assembly JAESGW01 (sample SAMN16773120, study PRJNA677053) | algae metagenome | isolation source: Aphanocapsa lilacina HA4352-LM1 and co-occurring heterotrophs from near cave... | place: USA: Maniniholo cave, near Haena, Kauai, HI | collected 2009-07-28 | reverse complement strand
AAGGTTTTGACAAGTTGCGGAAAATCGAGTAGCATCGGGGCAATTAAAAGGAATTGAACACAGTCCGAAGTTTACACTACTTCGGGCTGTTTTTGTAGGATCAATTCCTGACATTCAACACTTCTGGATCAAGCCCATGCCCGATTCTCCGCCTCTGATTGCCGATCCGGCCCGCCTGCGCGGCGAACCACCCCGCTCCGGGCGGGGGCGGGCCAAGCGCGAGCAGATTTTGCGCGGGGCGCTTGTGGTCTTTGCCCGCCACGGGTTTGTCGGTACGAGCATGGACCGGGTTGCTGGTGTGGCAGGCGTTTCAAAGCCCACCCTCTACAGTCACTTTCAGAGTAAGGAGGGGTTGTTTGTCTCACTTTTTGAGTGGGCCTGCGCTGTGTATTTGCCCAGGGAGGCGCCCGAAGCGGCCGGGGGTGGCGCGGGCGGATTGCAGGAGCGTATCGAGCAATGGCTCGCGATGGCGTTGACCCCGGAGGCGGTGTTTGTGCTGCAGACCGCCCTAAGCGAGTCGGCCCGATTTCCGGCGTTGGGGCAGTTGTACGTGCGCACGGTCCTGGTGCCTCTGAAAAACCGTTTGCACGCCTGGCTGCTTGCCCAAGGCGATCTGGGCACAGCCGATGGGGAGGCAGCTGCCACCCTGTTGTGTTGTGCGATGTTTTCCTTTGTCGGCTTTACGGAGATCTTGAAAGGGCAGTTGGTTGTGCCGGTCCAGCGCGATGCTTTTGTTGCAGGGCTGGTGGACCTGATTGCAGGTCGATCCAGAGTGGGGGAGGCGGAAGGAACCCCGACGCAGGCGGCGCAATGGGCCTTACCACCGGAGGATGCCGGGGCCGACGAGCGCCGCGAGCAGACGTTGCGCGCGGCGATGGCGGTGTTTTTGGAGCATGGCTACGCCGGGACGAGCATGGACATGGTCGCTGCCAATACGGGCCTTTCCAAGCCGACTCTTTACAGCCACTTTCAGGATAAAGAAGCCCTGTTCTCGGAGCTGATTGCCCGGGTGACGATCCGCCGCTCGTTTTTGCTGTTGCAACCGGGGCTTTTTGATGCACCGACGGCGGTGGTCTTTGCCAAACAGGCGCAAGCCCTGCTCGCCAAAATCGACGATCCGGAGTATCACGCGGTCGTCAGGCTGGTGATGGGGGAGGCGGTGCGCTTTCCGCAACTGGGCAGGCTGTACACGCGCACGGTGATGCAGCCGGGCTTTCGGCTTTTGGGGGCTTTTTTCGACCGCTGCCGCCCGCGGCGATTGCCCCCGGCAACGCTGACGCTGCTCTACTGTACCCCACTGATTGGCTTTGTACTGCTGCACGCGCTTTTGGGGGGCGGCCGGTACTTCTCGGTCGGGCGCGAGCGCTACAGCGCCTGCCTGGTGGGTCTTTTAAGCGAAAGCAGTCCGAGTGCCCGCCATGAGGCGGGCGATGGGGCGTGATAAGATGAGCGCCGGAATCGGTCTTGATTGAAGCAAGTATTGTGGCTTATTTTCGCAAGATTTTGATTGCCAACCGGGGCGAAGTGGCGCTGCGCATCCTGCGCACCTGCAGCGAACTCGGTATCGGCACGGTGGCGGTGCACTCGACGGCCGACGCGCTTTCGCTGCACGTGCAACTGGCCGACCAGGCGGTGTGCATCGGCGAACCGATGGCCAGCAAGAGCTATTTGAGCATTCCGAATTTGATCTCGGCGGCCCTGACGCGCGACTGCGACGCCGTCCACCCGGGCTACGGTTTTTTGTCGGAGAACGAGCGCTTCGCTGAAATCTGCGCCGATCACGGCCTCACGTTTATTGGCCCTTCGCCCCGGGCGATGGTGCTGATGGGCGACAAGTCCACCGCCCGCGACACGATGAAGGCGGCGGGGGTGCCCACCGTGCCCGGCTCCGAGGGGCTCATCGACAGCGAACAAGAAGCCTACGAGGCGGCCAAAGCGATTGGCTACCCGGTGATGATCAAGGCGACGGCCGGGGGCGGCGGGCGCGGCATGCGCATCGCAGGCAACGAGCGCGACCTCATCAAAATGGTCCAGACCGCCCAGCGCGAGGCGGAGGCGGCCTTCGGCAACCGGGGGGTTTACATCGAGAAGTACCTCGAGGAACCCCGCCACATCGAATTTCAGATTCTGGCCGACCAGCACGGCAACGTCGTGCATCTCGGCGAGCGCGACTGCTCGATCCAAAGGCGCCACCAGAAGTTGCTCGAAGAATCCCCCAGCCCCTTTCTCACCCCTGCGCTGCGCGGGCGCATGGGCGAGGCGGCCTTGCAGGCGGCGAGGTCAATCAACTACGTGGGAGCGGGCACCATCGAGTTTCTGGTCGACAAAAAGGGCGACTTTTACTTCATGGAGATGAACACCCGCATCCAGGTGGAGCACCCGGTCACCGAGATGCGCACGGGCATCGATCTGATTGCCGAGCAGATCCGCATCGCCGCCGGGGAGCCGTTGGGCTACACCCAGTCCGACATCCGCATGGAGGGCCACGCCATCGAGTGCCGGATCAACTGCGAGGATCCCGATAACGACTTTCGGCCCACCCCGGGCACGATCAGCGCCTACCTGGCGCCGGGTGGCCCGGGGGTGCGCATGGATTCTCACCTGTACCCGGGCTATAAGGTGCCATCCCACTACGATTCGCTTTTAGGTAAGCTGATCGCCTGGGGCCGCAACCGCGACGAGGCGATCCGCCGCATGCGCCGGGCGCTCGCCGAGTGTGCGATTACCGGAGTACCGACCACCATTCCCTTTCACCTGCGGGTGCTCGACAACGCCTGGTTCCTACGCGGCGACGTCTACACCAACTTTGTCCAGCGGCGGATGAGCGAGTGATCAGCCCTGGGGAGCATCGCCGGTCGTCCCGTGGCATTCGCGGGCGGCCTTCGGCGGCGACGCATCGGCCCGGCCGGATTTGCCGTTGGTCTTGAAGGGTTCTTCGAGCACGGCGATCCGCTTTTGCAGCTGCTGGACCGACTTTTGCATCTGCGGCAGTTGGCGAAACACGGCCGAAGCTTTAAGCCAGGTGTGACTGTCGCTGGCGGGGATGTTGCCGTAGAGCACCTGGTTTGCCTCCACCGATTTCCAGATGCAGGATTTGACCGTGGCGACCACGTTGTCCCCGATGTGCAGATGTCCGGCCACGCCCACCTGACCGGCCAGCATGACGTTGCGGCCCACCGTGCTGCTGCCCGCGAGCCCCACCTGGCCGCAAAGCAGCGTATTTTCGCCGACGCTGGAGCCGTGACCGATCATCACTAGGTTGTCGAGCTTGCTGCCGGATTTGAGGCGCGTCTCGCCGATGGTGGCGCGGTCGACGGTCGTGCAGGCGCCGATCTCGACGCGGTTTTCGAGCACGACGCTCCCCGACTGGACAATTTTGTACCAGGTGCCGTCGGCTTGTTTGGCATAACCGAATCCATCGGCGCCGATCACAGCTCCATTTTGGACGATGCAGTCTTCACCAATGACGACGTGCTCGCGCACGACACAGTTGGAATGGATGGTGCTGTTGCGGCCGATGCGCACCCCCGGGTAGATGGTGCAGTTGGGGTAGATGGTGACGTCGTCCGCCAGAACCACCCCCTCGCCGATGACGCTCGAAGCGCCGATGCGCACGTTGTGGCCGTAGACGGCCGTGGGGGCGACGACGGCCGTGGGGTGGACACCGTGGGGTGCCGGCGGGGGCGAATAAAATAATTCGATCGCGTGGGCAAAGGTGAGATAGGGATTGGCGTGCCGCAGCAAAGGCAGGGGCCAGGCCGCAGAAGCCTCAAAATCGGCCGAGACGATCGCCGCCGACGCTTTGGTGTCTCGAAGCTTGGCTTTGTATTTTGGATTAGAAAGAAAGGTCAGATGTCCCGGTTCGGCCTCTTCAATGCCTGCTATACCGACGATATCGACTTGTCCATCCCCCTCAAGCGCACAGCCGAGCTTCGCTGAAATATCTGATAATTTCATAACGCTTTCCATCTTTTGTTCAAGTACAAAGGCACCGTTCGGTTGCCCGCAAAGACCATCGATCGGCAAAATCCGGAATCGCTCCGGGTCCTGCCCCGTGAAACCGCCTGGGAAACTACGGCGCGGCACTCCTTGGGGAGCTGCCAGAATATTGGATACAAAAATTTAATCGGCAAATCAAGTTTTCGACCCGGCCCCGGTGGGTCATGCGCAGAGCCCGCTTCAAGAATGATAACAAGATTAAAGCTTTAGCGCCCTTATCGCCGCCGGACCGCGGTCAAAAACCGCCCGGAGCCGCGGAGAATCTGGGGGCGGCTGCGGCCTGGCAAAACCGGCCAAACCCCTGCAACAGCCTGTACCTGCCTGGCGGCTCAGGCCAGTTTTATGAGCATTGTAACGATGCCTTGCTGGCCGATCAGCAATTCCTGGGCGAGAGCGACGAGGGCAAGCCAGACAAAAGGGGTCATATCCACCCCGCCGAAGGTGGGGATGAGTTTGCGGGTGGGGCGCAAAAACGGTTCGGTGGGCCAGGCGACGAAGTTATAGGGCGGCCGGTTGAGGTCGAGTTGCGGAAACCAGGTGAGCACAATCCGAAACAAAAACAGCAGAATATACAGGCTGAACAACAGCCTCAACGCATTCGCCGCGATTTCCCAGATGCCCACACTAGTTCCCCCGCCGGTTCTTCCGTCCATTTTAGGCCGGAGGTTACTCTAGATCTGGCTGCGAGGTGCCGCGATGACGATTGAAGCCAGCTTTGCCAGGCTCACCCCCGCCGAAGCGCTCGTCCTGCTCGACCCGGACAAAGTTCAGGGTGCATCGGCCTTGAAGGTAACGCTGATGGATCTCATCGCCCGCGGGCGGGTCCGGGTGCGCGAGGAAGAACACCGGGGTTTTCTGGGCTTTCGCAGCAAGCTTGTCTTTCTTCACCCGAACGAGACCCAGCAGCCCCCCGCAGACGACCCTGCCCACATCCAGGCGGTCTTCGAGGTGCTGCATGCCGCCCAGAAACACCAGGGCCGGATGGAGTACGTGATCTTGGAGGCGGCGAACCGATTCAGCGCCGGCATGTACAACTACCAGATGAAGCATGTGCGCCCTGCCCTGATTGCACGGGGGCTAATCGCGTCGCGCCAGGAAAAAATGCTCCGTGTATTCACGGTCACCCGGCACGGACCCACCCCGCTTGGCGAGCAAATCCAAACCGAGCTGCGAGGGCGTCTCGAGCAGGCCCGCGCCCTGAGTACCCGGCTGAAAGCGTGCGAACCGGTCGAGGCCGCAGCACTGCTGGTGAGCCTGGGCAGCGCCGTCTGGCTGGTGCCGGACCTGAAGCCCCACTACCGGCAACTCAACAAAGCGCTGCGCGCCGAGGAAGGCATCGATATGCTCGACTTGCTGGACCTGGTGGATGTGGCCTTCGACGCCCTCGACGCTTTCGATGCGGGCTTCGACGCCTCGGGGGGCGGCGGGGACGGCGGTGGGGATGGTGGGGACTGAAAGGCGATGGACGACCAACTGCGCACCGAACTGGTGGCGATGGCGGCAGAAGACCAGTTAGTCCGCGCCGAACTGGCGGCGGACGGGTCGCTCTTTGCCGGCTACCACCCCCGGATGGAGGCGGTGCACCGCCGCAACGCCGGGAGGCTTGAGGCGATTCTGGCGGCCTACGGCTGGCCGGGCCGCTCCCTGGTAGGTGGCGAGGGAGCCGCGGCAGCCTTTTTGTTGCTCCAGCACGCGATTGGTTTTCCCGATTTGCAGCGCAGTGCTTTGGGATTGCTGCAACAGGCGGTGGCGGCGAGCGAAGCAGCCCCCCTGCACGCGGCGATGCTCGAAGATCGTCTTTGCACCTTTGAAGGGCGGCCTCAGCGCTTCGGCACCCAATTCGATTGGGACGCGGCTGGCGATCTCAGTCCCCTGCCTATCGAAGATCCTGAGGGTGTGGACGCTCGGCGTCGGGCCGTCGGGCTCGAACCGCTCGCGGAACAAACGCGGCGGATGCGCGAGCAGGCACTGCTTGCAGGGGAAAAGCCGCCCAGCGACTTTGAGCAGCGGCGCCTGGAGATGGAGCACTGGGCGCGTTCGGTGGGCTGGCGATAAACCGTGCCCTGCCGCAAAACCCTCCGCCCGTGCGTTGCGGCGCGTCCCGGCGCGGAACTATGCTGAGGCGGCGCCCGTTCCAACTCGGCCGCACCGGGTGCATCCGATGCTGGAGAACAAACCCTTTTTTCTTAAAGCTTCTGCCGAGCGCGTGTGTCTGTTGCTGCATGGGCTCGGAGGTGGTCCCTACGAGATGCAGCCGCTGGCCGAATCGCTGTACGCACAGGGGCTTTCGGTGCTGGCGGTGGCCTATCCCGGCCACGACAAACCCGCCCGCCGCATGCCCGCCTCCACCTGGTCCGAGTGGTACGGCCACATCGAGGCCACCTACCGCAAACTGGCCGGAGCCTTTGAAAGCATCAGCGTCGTCGGCTTTTCCACTGGCGGCCCGCTCGCTCTGCACCTGGCGGCGCGCTGGCCGGTGGCAAAACTGGTGCTGATCAGCCCGTTTGTCGCCGTGCGCTACCGCTGGTTTTATCTGCTGCCGCCGGAGGCTTATCTGTACTCGGTGGGCCGGCTGTTGCCGCAGGTGCCGCGCCGCCGTCTGCCGGTGCGCGACCGGGCGATGCGCGAGGCCGCCGAGCAAGCGGCGTACTACCGCACCTTCAATCTGGCCGCCGTGCGCAGCGCCCTTGCCCTCATCGGCAAAGTCAAAGCGGAACTGTCGCTGGTGCGCTGTCCGCTGCTCATCTTACAGGCACGCCGGGATAGCGTCGTAGCGCCCTCGGGGGCCGAATATATCTACCGTCGGGTGCGCTCGGGCATCCGGCAACTGCACTGGTTTGACCAATCCGACCATATCCTGCCCCTCGATCTCGAGCGCAAGGAAGTTTTCGAACGGGTGGGCCAATTTTTGCTTTGACCTGGGGGTGGGGTTCTAGCGCACCAGGCCGGAGCGCAGGGCGAGTACCGCCGCCTGGGTGCGATCGTCGGCGCACAGCTTGCTGAGGATGTTGCGCACGTGGGTCTTGACGGTGCCCACGGTGATATACAGCTGCTGGGCAATCCCTTCGTTGGAATGACCCTGCACGATCAGCTGCAGCACTTCCAGTTCGCGCTCGGTGAGGGGCGAAGCTTCGAGAATCTGGGCAAGCTCGGGAGCGGCCGCCTGGATCACCGTCTGGCGGGTGCCGGGAGCGGCGTGAATCGAGCGCGAGCGCACTTCGCTCAGGACAATACCCGCCACCGCCGGATCGATAAAGCTGGTGCCCTCGTGGGTCTTCTTTACAACCTGGAGCAAATCTTTGGAGGCGATGTCCTTCATGCAGTAAGAATCGGCACCCGAGGCAAAGGCGGCAAGCACCGTCTGGGAATCTTCGCGCATCGTGAGGATCAGTACCAGAATCTCGGGGTGCTCGCTCTTGATGCGCCGGGTCACCTCGATGCCGTCGATCCCCGGCAGCCCCACATCGACAATCGCCAGGTCCGGCTTCGTCTGCTCGATGAGCCTGAGCCCCGCTTCGCCGTTGGACGCATCTCCAAGAAGCTTGATGTGGTCGGACTGGCTGAAGGCCATGCGCAGACCGGCACGAGTTAGATCGTGGTCTTCAACGAGTACGACGCGAATCGGGTCCATGGTGGTGATGCCTTAGCCTTTGGATTGGTGTCTTGACTCTCAAGTACATCACGCCGGCAGCAAACAAGTCGTCTGCCGCAGGACAGAGTGTGCAATTGATATACTTGTCTTGGTTTCAGGGCGTTCAACGCACCAGCCAGAAGCTGTCCTGGCGCCTGAAGGCCCAGCGCGGTATCCCGTCAGCACTGATTACCATGTCCTCCTCCTGGGCCATGCGCACCTTCTGGCCGCCCCACTCGGCCACCGGTACGGTCGCCTGCAGTTCGACGGAGAACCACTGGTTGGGGATCACGGCGTGGTCGCCCCGGCCGGGTACCCCTTCCTGGCGATCCCATAGGCCGATGAGCGGCCCGGCGCCGTGGCCGTGCAGGCCAATCGGGTGGGAGTAAATGGTGCCGTCGATATTTTCGGCGCGCATGCGCCGCTGGGATGCTTTGAGAATTGCGTTGCCGGTGCGGCCCGGGCGGGTCTCCTCCAGGACGATGTCCTGCAGGCGATTGGAGCGAGTGAGGGCGGCTTTCAGTCCGGCGGGTGCCTCGCGCTCGCCATCCTTGAGCACGTAGGCCAGATGCTGGGTGTCTGTCTGCAGCCGCAGCGCCACGATACCAGTGTCACAGTGCAGCAGGTCACCTTTTTGAATGACCGGGTCTTCGCCCAACCGCTCCTCGGTGAACCCCTGGCGCTGCAGGTCGACAGAGGGCTGGAACCAGGCTGCCAAACCCCGTTCGGCGATAAACTGGCGCATCCACCAGACCACGTCGCTGGTGCGCGTCACCCCCGGGGTGATTACCTGGTTGGAAAAGGCGGTCGAGATCATCTGCCAGGTGAGTTCATTGAGCTTGCGGTAGAACGCTTCTTCCTCCGGCAAACGTGCGGCGATCAAATCGACCGCCAAGCCCTCCGCACGGCGAAAGCGCTGGGTCCACTCGGGGCCGAGCGCTTCGCTCATCCCTTCGTACTCGCCCGCACTGAGGCCGTCGGCAAAGGCGAACGTGCGCGAGACGTTGATGGCGATCGTCCGGGGCCGGCGCTCCTCGATCACCTCTTTGAGCATCTGCCATTGCTCGTCGCCCCACAGCTCCGCCTGGCGCCCCCCCACCGCCGCTTTCACCTTGCGCTCGGAGCGCCGGGCGGTGTAAACCCCGCCCTGGGAGCCGCCGCCCAAGGCCAGCATCTCGACGCCTTGGTCCGCGCCGCGATCAAAAAAGACGTAGATCGTCCGGCGACGGGCCGAGAAAGTCGTTGGGGCCACCAGGGCGCTGAAAACCGGATCTTCGTTGTACTCGCGCATCGGGATGACCCACATCTGGGCGCCGTAGCGGCGCATCAAGGGCGGCAAAACCGTTTCCATCCGTGTTTTGAGCCACTGCTGCTGCACTTCGGCCTGCTCGCGCAGGGTGCCGAAGGGCCGCAAAGAAGCGTCGGCCCGCACCGGGGAGGCCGCAGCCAGCATCAGCAAACCCGCCAGGATCGCTCGTTTCATCGTTTGCTACCGGGGTGTGTCGACAAACACACGCAGTATAGCGGCCCGACCAAGGGGGAGCCATCGCCCGACACCCATAGTGGTATCGTTTACGGCTGCAGCGATGGGTGCGGCCCGCCCACCTGCACACGGCGTTTGCGGCCCTGCTGGTGGCCGTAAGGGGTGTTCGTGCTCTACTAGAACCGCAGCGCTTTTTTATAACTGCGGGTATTGCTGAAGCCAAATCTCTGGCACATCAAATCTGGCAAAGGTTCTGTACGGCAAAAGGGTGCTCCACCGGTTGCTTTTGCGCTTCGCTTGGGCGGTCTGCAACGCCCAACCCCGGCGCTGTGCAGCTTTGCTACGGGCGCGGCTGAACTTGATTGCGGACTTGCCCAACGCCGCACTGGCACTGATTGCGGGATTCGCGCAAAAGGTCTACTACATCTAGTCTGCAAAGGGGTGGTCCCGGACAAGGGCTGCCGCGCTCTGGGGGATAGCGTCGAGTAGGGTTGTCTTGCAAGCCGGAGGTCCAACCCGTCATGAGCAACATCGCGGTGAAACTGCTTGGCCCGGGCGACGAGGGCGTGCTGGAGCGCGTGGCGCCGGAGGTGTTCGACGGCCCGGTCGACCCGGGGCTCGCCCGCGCCTTCCTGGCCGAGCCGGGGCACTACATCGCCGTCGCGGTGGAGGGGGGCATCGTGGTGGGCTTCGCCTCCGGCGTCCGCCACCTCCACCCGGACAAGCCCTGGGCCTTATGGGTCAACGAGGTTGGTGTCTCGCCGGACTGGCAGGGCCGCGGTATCGGTAAGGCCGTGCTGCGCCGCTTGCTGGCGGCGGCGGCGGCGGCGGGCTGCACCGAAGCCTGGGTCGGCACGGAGGCGGACAACGCCCCGGCCCCGGCCCTCTACCGCGCAGTTGGCGGGGCGTTGGACTCGGAGGCGTTTGTGACCTTCTCCTTCTCGCTGGGCTGCGAATCGGCGCCCACCCGCGCTGAAAATCCGAGTGTCGATTGCCCCTAGTCCATCGCGGCGATCTTCCTGAGGTCGGCCTGCGGGGCGACTAGGATATTCGGGAAGTCACCTGCTCGATACGCATGTCTGCAGTGAACGATTGGATTTTGTGCACGACCCTGGCCACCGCGCTGTCCCTTACCGCCTGCGGCGCTCCCGAGTACCAACCCAACACCCGCACCCTCCCGGTCAGCAAAGCCGAGTACGGCGAGCGCTGGCCCCTGGCGGTGCAATCGGGCGAACTCGACTGCCCGCTGCCCGGGGCGGTGGTGCTCAAGGCCGACGGCAAGACCTACGCCCTCAACGGCACCGCCGAATCGACCGCCAAGTACCCGTTGGTGGACGGAATATTGACTGCCAACCCATCCGGGGGCAAGGTCGATTCCCAGACCAAGATCGCCCTGCTGCAGCCGCTGGTGGACGCCGGATTGCAGCTGTGTACCGACTAACTGCCGGGAGGCTCGATGATGTTTGAAGATGTCGCCATCGCCCTGCCGGTGCGGCCGAACGATCTGGACAGCTTCGGTCATGTCAACTACGCCACGGTGCTGGAGTACATGGAAGCAGGACGCTGGGCGTGGCTGTCGCACCACCACAAGATGGAGCAGGCGAGCACCGTGCTGCCGGTGGTCTCGCGCCTGGAAATTGCCTACCACCGCGAGCTCCGCATGGAGCAGGTGCAGGTGAACACCCATCTGGAGCCGGGGGAAGAGTCGCCCTACTACGTGTTTTTCAAACAGACGGTGGGGGTCGTGCGCGAAGGCAGGTCCGTGACAGCTGTGGAGGCGCGCGTGCGCATGGTCTTCATGGACGCCGTCAAGCGCACCCTCACCACCAAGCAGGCGTTTCTCGACAGCAAAGACAGTTAAAACCGGTGCGATACTGGGCCTTGGTAGTAGGAGAGGACGCTGGGGATGCTTTTTTGGAAAACAGCGGCACTGGTCAGTGCCGTACTTGCAGGTTTGCTGTTGGTGCCGCCGGTTTGGGCAGGCAAGATCGTCGATGGGGATCTGTCGCTGGAATTTACGCCGCCGCCTTACTTTCAAACCACCAAGAATCCGCCGGGAAAGCCCATCCACTACGTGCTCACCCCCCCGGACAAATCGGTTGCCATCTCGACAGGCTCCCAGTTCGACCGCAATCTGCGCAACGCCGCGCCCTTTGACCCGGCCCCGGCCAAAGCGTTTTGCGCCCGCGCCGTCGCGGTGATCCCCAAGGAAGTCACACTCCAGAAGAGCAACCGCTTTTTGCTGGACAACCAGAACGGCGTCGAATGCCAGTTTGCCGCCCCAAACGGCCGCACCATCCACTGGGTCGCCGCCCCGGTACCGGCGCAGCTGTTGATGTTCATGGCCGACTGGCCCAAACCGCCCAGCAAGGAGCAGGTGGCGACCTTTCGGCAGTTTCTGGGCGGCGTGCAGATTTTTTAGCCCCGGCCAGGCTGCAGCCGCACATTGCGTACCGAACCCAACTGGTTGACCGGTCCGCGCACCTGGAAGGAAAAGTTGCGCGGCTGCTGTTGGGGAACGCTCAAGACGCGGCCCAGGATATTGGTCAGCAGGCCCTTACCGTCCACCGACACCGCTGCCAGGGGGTTCTGGGTGAAGCTGCCGCGCACCTGCAGATTGGCCACCTCGTCGATCAAACGCAAAGTGCCGTTTGCCCGCATGTTGAGTGCGGAGCTGGCGTAGACAAAGTTGTCCGTGCTCGCCACGCCGTTTTGCAAGGTGAAGTTGCCGCCCAGGCGCCGGAATTGGCCGGTATTAAGGCGGCCGACCGACAGCAGCAGCGTATCGAGGCTGAAGCCCTGGCCGCTTCCCAGCCCCTCGGCCGCCCCCAGAATCGGTCCCATCAGATTGAGGGTGGCAAGCCTACCGTTGGTGACATTGATCGAGCCCCGTCCGTCCAGCGACTGGAGAAATTGGTTTTGATTGCCTCCCTGGGCCTGGAAGGTGAGGCTCATGTCGGTGCGGCCGTAAATCTGGTTGGGGGGAAAGCCGATGAGCCGGCGCGCCAGGGTGTTGGCGTCGGCGCCGCGCAGGTTGAGATTGCCCTGCACCGCCCGACTGGTCAGATCCGTGCGCAGGTTGCCCACCATCCGGCCCCCGGCGCTATTGAGCCCGAGGTCGTTCAGGACGAGCACGCCCCGGTTGAGCTGGACTGTGGTGCGCAGCTGCTGGAAGGGCAGGCGGCTGATCACCCCCCGGTCGATGGCCAGTTGCCCCTGGCCGCGCAGGGAGCTAAGATCCGCGCCACGGGAGGCGCTTTCGCCTTTGCCTCCCCCGCTGGTGCTTGCCAGCAGCCGGTCGAGATCGAACTGGGCAAAGCGCGCATCAAAAGTGAAACTGGGGTCTTTGAAGTTGCGCAGGGTGCCTTTGAGCTGGCCCCGGCCTTCGGGGCTCAAAAAGGTGAGCCCCGGCGTGCTCGCCTGCTCGCCCGCGACAGCCACAGGCCCGGAAAGACCGCTGATCCCGCCCAGCAGGCCGGGGATCGCCACGCCCTGAACATTCAAAGCCGCCCGGAAGGTCGCAGTATCGGCCGGGCCTTTGAGGCTCAAATCCAAGCCGGCCCGCCCGGCGCTCACCCCCAGATCCGCCACCTGGGGCACCAGCTTTTTTACGTCGGTCAGGTTCAACGGCTGTGGGGTGCGCGCTCTGAGATCCAGACTTTGCCCCGGCCGGCCGGGCTCACGGACGGTGCCGCCGCCATCCAGCACCAGCCCCGCCAGCGCCAGGCGGGTATTGGCGAAGGTGAGTTGGGTGGGGGTGTAGGTGCCTTTGAGCACCAGGCGCTGGGCGGGGGTGAGGTCGAGATTGTTCAGCCGCAGTTGCTGGAGTTTGGCCAGATCCAGATTGCCGGTGAAATCGAGCTGGTTGGTCGTGCCGTTCGCCGTGAAATCCACGGGCACGGCCCCTTTTGCCTGAACAGGCGGTGGGGATTTAAAAAGCGCAAAAATTTCGGGAAAATTCAGCGTCCCTGTACCTGCCACCTGCAGCGCCCCGGTCGGACCGAGGCTACCCGTAGCCTGGAGATCCGACCCGGCCAGTTTGCCGGTGAGGTTCTCGAAGCGACTGCCCTGGGCAGCCAGCTGGACAGTGCCGCGCAGATCTTCGACCGGTTTTTCGAGCCCGCTCAAGCCCACCCGCGCCCCTTGAAACTGAATGCGCCCCTCCGGCTGGTCTCCCCGGATGCGCAGATCCACAGCGGCGTTACCGCCGAGGCTGGTGAAATTGGCGAGGGCGCGGCTGCCCACAAGTTCGGAAGTCAGAATCGACCGCGCCACCCCCAGATCCAGGCTGGGGCTTTTGAAGGCCAGTTGGGGCTGCGGCTTGCCGGTGCGGTAGCCGTCCACCGTACCGGCAAGCTCGAAGGGCGAAGGACCGACGTTGCCCTTGAGATTTTGCAATTGCACCCAGTCGGCTTCGAGCAGGACGGTGCCGTTTAAGCTCTCCAGCGGCTGTCCCAGCCGGGGATTGCCCACGGTGAGACCCTTGAGATCTACCCGGCCGACAAGCAGCGGCTGGGCGACAGTGCCCCGCAAAGCCAGATCCGCCGCGATCTTGCCGCTGCCGCTACCTTGAGCAATCCAGGGCAACAGCGATACTGGCAGAGCGGAAACTGGCAGGTTGCGGCGGGCGGCAAACGGGTCGAATTCGCCCGTTTTCACCTTCAAATCGAGCGGCTGGCCCGGTTGGTTGAAAAAACGCGGCAGCGTGCCCTGGGCATCAGCGGTCAATTCGGGCACCTTCAACTGCAGCCGCTGGACGGTTACCCGCTGCTCGCCAAAGGTCAGATCGCCGTCTAGATCCACACTTTGGGCCTTCCAGGCCGTCTTGCCCCAGACTTCCGGCCACAGCCATGCGAGCGATTGCACCTTCACCTTGCCTTCGATTTGATCGCGGCTGAGTTCCCAACGCACATCGAGATCAAACAGTCCTCCCAGACCGGCAAGCGCCGGTTGTCCCAGCAGGCCCACCACCTGCTGCGCCGCCAGTTGCTGCGTCTGCAGGCGCAGCGCCCCTCCCCAGGGGGCGGCGGGATCGCTTTTGGGAAGTTCAATCGAACCGTCCACGGCCACGGGCGTCTGTGCCCCCAGATTGCCCTTGAAATCGATGGCAAGGTTGTAGGGATTGCGGGGACGCAAATTTAAGGTGACATCACTCAGCCGCAGTTGCTGCGCCGGTTTCTGGGTCTGGTCGGTGACGCGCATGGTGCTATCGACCAGGCTGATCGCCGGGCCGCTGTAGCCGGCCTGCTGCGGCCCGTCCGCTCCCGGCGCCGCCAACAGATCCGCAATATTCCACTGCCCGGCCGGGTTGCGCTGCAAGGCCAGATCCAGACCGTCGAATTCGACGCGCTTGAGGACGACCCGCCGCGAAAAGAGCGGCCACAGATCCACCTCCACAAAGGCGCTGCGTGCATCGAGCTGCTTTTCGCGGCCGCGCAGATTGTACAATTCCACCCGATCCGCCCGCAGACCGATGCCTCCCAGGGTCTGCACCTGCAACTTGCCAAGCCTGACCTGGCGGCGCAGGGTCTGGGCGACGGCCTCCTCGAGCGGTTTGCGCAGCCCGTCGCTATCGACAAACAGCGGCACAAGCGCCAGAGCGGCGATCCCCGCCCCCGCCAGACCCACCGTCGCTGCAAGGGATATCATTGCCCAGCGAGGGATTCTCCCCCCAGTTCTGCCGCTGGAGACTGTCATAGTAGGGAGCCTTTGCTAAAGCGCGTTTTAAAAGTAGCCCGAAGGCAAATCCAGACCTACCGACGATCGTAGCGCCGTGGGGCAGTTGTGGGGCGGCAAGCAGTGGAAGGGTGGCGAGCTTGCCTCGAGACCACCCTGCTTGCCGAGCGAACTTGGCATCGATCCCATCCGCGCCGAATTCGGTCGTCTTTCTGGAGACACCCGGAACCATCGTCCTATCGAATTCCAGACCACTTACGCCTCGCAACCGCCCCTGCCCCTGCGAATGGCCGACTATTACATCCGTCTATTGCGCCGATTTCGGTCCCCGGTGCGCGAGGTCGAACAGTTTGTCGTGCTTTTGACCCGTCCACCGGAGAATACAGCCATCGAAGAGGTGTTTCGCGCCGAACGCATGGTGCACCGCTGCAATTCAATTTTGTGAAGAGTGCAGATTTGGCTTGTGAGATTTTGTAAGTCCTGATACGGCAAGAATTCACAAACGGCTTACAGCCTTCGGCAGACCGGCGCGGGCACCGCCCCGTAGAGTGGCAACGTCATCCCTGGGCGCCGCGCTCACCGAGGAGTCTTTGCCGATGCGCTGGAACATCTCCGCCTGGTCGATCCGCAAACCGGTCCCCACGATCGTGCTGTTTTTGATTTTGAGCCTCGGTGGGCTCGCCGCCTTTAGCGGCCTGGGGATCGACCTGGATCCGAACACCGACCTGCCGACGGTGGGGGTGACTGTCACCCAACTGGGGGCCGCCCCCACCGAGCTTGAGACCCAGGTGACCCGCAGAGTCGAGCAGGCGGTCTCGAGTATCGGCAACATCCGCCATATCTATTCGACCGTCCGCGACGGCAGCTCGTTTACGCGCGTCGAATTCAATCTGGGCACCAACCTCGATCGGGCCACCAACGACACCCGCGATGCGATCACCAAGATCCGCGCCCAACTGCCCCAGGGAATCGACGAACCGGTGATCCAGCGCTTCGACGACAGCGGCTGGCCGTTTATCGGCTATACGATTTCCTCCGATCGCCGCGCGCCGGTGGAACTGAGCTGGCTGGCCGAAAACCGGATCGCCCGCGAACTGCTCACGGTGCCGGGGGTCTCCCAGGTGCTCTACTTCGGCTCCAGGCGCGAGATCCGCATCGATCTCAATCCGGTGCGCCTCAAGGCTTTGGGGATCACCGCCGATCAAGTCCACGCCCAGCTCCGCGCCCTCAATGTCGATCTGCCCGGCGGCCGGGGCGAGGTGGGCACCACCGAGCAGGCCATCCGAACTCTAGGTAGTGCTCCGACAGTCGCCAACCTGCGCTCGGTGCGCATCGCCCTGCCCGACGGTCGCTACGCCGACCTCGAAAGCCTCGGCACCGTCACCGACGGCACTGCTGAGCAGCGCTGGCTGGCTTACTACGACGGTCGTCCTGCGGTGGTCTTTCAGGTGGTGCGCGCGAGCGGCACCAACCTGGTGGGGGTCGAGGAGGCGGTGCAGCAAAAAGTCAAAGACATTCAAAAATCCCTTCCCGACGATATCCGGCTGCGGCTTTTGTGGACAACCGGCGATTTTGTGCGCGAGTCCTACGACGCCTCGGTGGAGGCGGTGCTGTTGGGGGCGGGGCTGGCGGTGCTCGTCATCTGGCTATTCTTGCGCGACTGGCGCGCGACTTTGATCGCGGGGCTCGCCATTCCCCTGTCGGTGATCCCCACGTTCGCGGTGATGCGCGCGGCGGGCTTCACCCTCAACAATATGACCCTGCTGGCCCTGGCGCTGGTGATCGGCATTTTGGTGGACGATGCGATCGTCGAGCTGGAAAATATCTCCCGCCACATCGGCATGGGCAAAACGCCCTACCAGGCTGCGATCGAAGCTGCTGACGAGATTGGTCTTGCGGTGGTGGCGACCACGATGACGATCGTGGCGGTCTTCTTGCCGGTGGCCTTCATGGAGGGCCTCCAGGGACAGTACTTCCGGCAGTTCGGCTGGACGGTGGCGGCGGCGGTGCTCTTTTCGCTGGTAGTGGCGCGCATGCTCACCCCATTGATGGCGGCCTATCTACTCAAAACCCACACCCACACCCCCGGCCGCTCGCTTTTGACCCGCTTTTACGAAGGGGTTTTAGGCTGGTCGCTCAGCCACCGCTGGACGACGCTGCTGTTGGCGGGGGCCTTTTTTGCCGGCAGCCTGGCGCTCATTCCGCTGTTGCCCACCTCGTTTATCGGGCCGGTCGATCGGGGCCAGAGCAGCCTGGAGGTCGAACTGCCGCCCGGTTCGAGCATCGAGACCACGCGCAGGGCTATGCTGCAACTCGAATCGCTGGTGCAGAAGCACCCGGCGGTGGAGCACGTTTACGCGCGGGCCGGTTCGATCGACTCCAGTTCGACCCCCAACACCGGCAGGCTGGTCATCGCCCTCAAACCCCGCGAGGAGCGCCGCCACACCCAGCAGCAGTTCGAAGCCGAGATGCGGCCGATTCTCAACCGGGTGCCGGGGGTACGGCTTTCGTTTAGCGGTTGGGGCGGTAAAAACGTTCAGATTGTCCTAAGCGGCGACAATACCGTCGAACTGGAGCGCGCCGCCCGGGATCTGACCGATCAGATGCGCGCTCTGCCCGAACTGGTCGATGTCAGCTCGACCGCGGCGATTTTGCGCCCTGAAATCCAGGTGAGGCCGATGCTCGACCGCGCCGCCGAGCAGGGGGTGTCCGTGGCTTCTATCGCCCGCACCGCCCAGATTGCCACCCTGGGCGACAGCGAGGCTAACCTGGCCAAATTCACCCTGCCCTCGCGGCAAATCAATATCCGCGTCCAGCTCGACCCGGCCTTTCGCACCGACTTTGATACGATTGGCGATCTGCAGGTGGCGGGCAGCGGCGGGGTATTGGTTCCCCTGCGCTCGGTTGCCCAACTGGCGATGGGTAGCGGTGCGATGCAAATCGAGCGCTACGACCGGGCCCGCCAGGTGACCATCGGTGCGAATCTGGCCCCGGGGGTCAACCTCGGCCCGGCCCTGCAAAAAGTGCACGACCTGCCGGTCCTGCGCAATCTGCCCGCGAGCGTCAGCGAAAAACTCGCCGGCGAAGCCGAAAACCAGCGCGACGTGTTCAACGGTTTCGGCGGAGCGATCGCTGCTGCGATCTTGCTTATCTACGCGGTGCTGGCCTTGCTCTTTGGCGGCTTCCTGCCTCCGCTCACGATCATGATGTCGCTGCCTTTGTCGCTGGGCGGAGCGCTGGTGGGCCTGCTGGTCTTTCAAAAATCGCTGGGGCTCTATACCCTCATCGGCATTGTCATGCTGATGGGTCTGGTGTGCAAGAACGCGATCTTGCTGGTCGAGTACTGTCTGGTGGCGATGCAAGCGGGACAGCCGCGCACTGCGGCGATTTTGCAATCCGGCGAGGCGCGCATGCGGCCCATCTTGATGACGACCGTGGCGATGATCGCGGGCATGCTGCCGATTGCTCTGGGGATCGGGGCGGGCTCCGAGGCGCGCTCCCCCATGGCCGTGGCCGTGGTGGGCGGGTTGCTCACCTCCACGGCCTTGACGCTGGTGGTTGTCCCGGTCGTCTTTACGTTTGTCGATGATCTGCAAAGCTGGTTCTGGCAGCTTGTCCAGCCACGCACCAAAATTGCACCGGTCCCGGCGGCGCTCGAAGTTCCTCCGGCGATGGCTACGCCGCAGGAGTAAGCCGACGGCAAGGGTGGACAAAACAGGGGGCTGCACCGGGGAGCGATCTCCGGTGTTTTTTTGACTGCGATTGCGAGCACGTGCTGCGACCCCTGTCCTGTGCAGAACATTCTCGGGATTTGTCAGTGGCAGCGTTTGGGGAGGTGCGTCCGGATGGGCAAGCAGCCAGGCATCGAGGTCCTCCAGCAACCCCAATCGTCGTTATTGTCTGCACTGGTCCCCAGCGGGGGAGCATCCGCATTGCCCACCCGCATCGGCAACTCGGGAGCCACCCGCTGCGTCGCGCCTATCACCCCCTGGGTCGCTTTTTCAAAGCCGAAGGCCATCGTCGCGTTCATCGCCATCTGCACCGGGCTCAACTGCTGCAGAGCGGCGGCGAGCACCTGCTCGCACTTCTGCTGCAGGCTCAGTTGCTCATCGAAAATCACCTGCGCGCCGGTGGACAGCATGCTCGCCCCGGCGTTTTGCACCGTCTCATACCATTTAGCGCAATAGATAAGCGCTATAATAGAAATATCTGACCGAGCAAACATCATGCCCAAACTCCTCACTCTTACCGTTACACAGTCTCCTGCCCAGCTACAAAAGTTGATGGCTGAGCAAACAACCAACTGGGCAAGAGAGCGGCTGCACGCTCTGTACTTGTATGCCAGTGGCATCGCCCCCTTCGAGAATACAGGGCTGTTTCATTCTAGCTTTGCATTGGATGCAAATGAGAATCGAGAGCGGCAAAAGCCTTATTGCTTCGCCGATCCAAAAATGAAGTGCAACGCTTGAGAGCCTTCCGCTGAGGGACTCATAGAGGTATCCTGACGTTTACCACAACAAACAGGAACCCCTATGAGCTTCAGCCAGCTTACCCTACAAGAGCGTCATCGGATCTATATTCTGCGGTACCAAGATTGCTTATCTTTAAGCGCCATCGCCCAATTGCTTGGACGCCACTGCAGT
>JAESGW010000667.1_pt1 | contig 19573 bp, 22 predicted proteins | sample 9269791 | NCBI WGS metagenome assembly JAESGW01 (sample SAMN16773120, study PRJNA677053) | algae metagenome | isolation source: Aphanocapsa lilacina HA4352-LM1 and co-occurring heterotrophs from near cave... | place: USA: Maniniholo cave, near Haena, Kauai, HI | collected 2009-07-28 | reverse complement strand
TCTGCATCGGCTCGTTGACCGAAGTGCGCGGGATGATGCCCGGCGCCTTCACTTCGACGCGGCTGCGCTGATCGGAAACGATCGGACCCTTGCCGTCGATCGGATTGCCCAGGCCGTCCACGACGCGGCCCAGCAGGCCCTTGCCCACGGGCACGTCGACGATGGTGCCGGTGCGCTTGACGGTGTCGCCTTCCTTGATCTCGGCGTCCGAGCCGAAGATCACCACACCTACGTTATCCGCTTCCAGGTTCAGCGCCATGCCCTGCACGCCGTTGGCGAACTCGACCATCTCGCCCGCCTGGACGTTGTCGAGCCCGTGGATGCGCGCGATGCCGTCACCCACGGACAGCACCTGGCCGGTCTCGGAGACCTGCGCTTCGTTACCGAAGCTGGCGATCTGGTCCTTGATGACCCGGGAAATTTCAGCGGCGCGGATATCCATTTTTCAGCCTTTCACACTGACAGCGTCTACGCTGTCAGCCTTTCATTACGTGCGCGAGGGTATTGAGACGTGTCTTGATCGAGCTGTCGATCATCTGCGAGCCAAGTCGAACGACCAGCCCGCCAAGGAGGGAAGGATCGACCGACAGGTCGACGTTTACGTCGCGGCCGACGCGGGCGCGCAACTGCTTTTTCAGCGCGGTCACCTGATCGTCGGTCAGCGGGTGGGCGGAGGCGACCTCGGCCGTCGTCTCGCCGCGGTGATTGGCGGCGAGCGAACGGTAGGCGCGAATGATCTGCGGCAGCTGAGACAGGCGGCGGTTCTGCGCCAGCACGCCCAGGAAATTGCGCGTGGTCGTATCCAGCTTCATCGCATCGGCGGTGCCGGCGATCGCCTTGGCCGCATCGCCGCGCGACAGGACCGGGCTGTTGACCAGCGTGCGGAAATCGTCCGATTCGTCCAGCGCCGCGCGGACCTTGGCCAGGCTCGATTCGACCGCGTCGATGCTCTTGGCTTCGCGCGCGAGATCGAACAGCGCGGTCGCATAGCGCCCCGCTAAACTCGCCTGAATGCCGCCGGAAGTCTCCACGCGATCCTTATCCTCATGGTCCAAGAAGGAGCTGGCCCCATACGAAAAGGAGGGCCGGATTGCCGGGCCCCCCGATGGGTCGCCGCGCGGTTAGCAAAGGGGGCGCGGGAGTGCAAGCCGGGCGGGAGGGATGCGTCATCGATCCAACGGCCGGCCAGCGCGGCTATGCACGCCTGTCACGAACGATCGATATCCACCTGCCCGGTGTCTATCGACGTGGCGCATGCCGATGGATAAGCCTGTAGATTGTCTCGGAATATGAGTGGAGCCGTCCATGCCGTTCACCTTGAGGGATATTCCGACCGCCATGCGGCGCAGCGGCTGGCCCGTTGGTGCCGTGCTGATGGAGCGCTGGTTCAACGCCCCGGCGCGCACCATGAGCGCTGCCGAAAAGGCCGGGCGCACTGCCTCCCCCGATATCGAGACGGCCGCGGTGACGATGCGCTGGGCGCTGGGATTCGGACGCGTGGCCTCTGCGCACGCCGAGCTGGTCGGCAGCTGGAGAGTCGCCTCGCGGCTCCAGGCTGCCTCGCCGGTCCTGACCAACCGCGTGCGTGCGTGGCGGACGGCGAGGGGCGGCGGCGGCACGTCGTTCCGCTTCGGTGATCTGGCCCGGCCGACCGCAGAGGTGGACGCGACCAGCCAGATCAACATCCAGACCGTCGATTCGGGGATGTTCGGCGTGGTCGACGATTTCTATGCCGCGATGGGCCGCGCGCTGGTCAAGATCGCGGTTTCGGGGATGGTGTCGCAGGTGTCGTCCGGACGCTACCGGCTGACGATCGACGAGATCGGCACCTATATCCGCGACACCTATGATTTCATCGGCGATCAGTCGCTCGGCAGCTGGGGCCCGGACGGCATCCGGCGCGTGGCGGTGTTCGCCCCTGACATACCCGTCGTCGCGGAGACCGCGCGCGATCAGCCGGGCCAGGCCTATTGGTCGGTCGACAACAAGTCGTTCCGGGACTGGCGCGCGCATTACGGGCGCGGTGGCGACTTCGTGATCCTCAGCGATATCCAGCGCACGAAACTGCAGACGCCGGTCGTGGTCGAGGTGACGCTGTGAGGGTGCGGCGTCGCGGCGCGCTGTTCGCGATCGCCGCCGCCGCGCTCCTCGTCGCGCTCGCCGTCTATCTGTCGGGCGGATCGGCCGAGATTCTTTCGGAAACCTCGCCCGACGGCCGCGAGCGGATCGAGTTCGTCACCCCCACACGCGGCCAGCAATTGTTCGTATCCAGTTACGACATGCCCGCGAGGGCGCGTTTGCGCAGGGTTGAGGGCAATGCGGTGCTGGGCACGTCCGGCGTATTCGATCTGAGCGGTCAGGGCGAGGTGTTCTGGGACAAGGACAGGGTCCAGGTGGGCACCAGCGCCGTGTTCGACCGCAAGGCCGGGCGATGGACGATCCTTCAATGACGGAGACGGTGATGAACGGCGCGATGGAGCGGATGACGATGGCAGACGGCGTGGAGATCGCGGTCTATCATGTCCAGCCACAGGGCGAGCGTCGCGGCGGGCTGGTGCTGGTCCAGGAGATCTTCGGCGTCACCGATCACATCCGCGAGCTGTGCGACGAATATGCCGCCGAAGGGTATGAAGTCCTGTCGCCCGCGCTGTTCGACCGCGAGCATCCCGGTTTCGAGGCCGACTATACCGGCGAGAGTTTCGATCGCGCCAAGGCGCTGGCGAGCGCGCACCCGATCGACCAGTCGGTCGCTGACGTGCAGGCTTGCGTCGACGCGCTGGCGGATGCCGGGCCGGTATTCGTCACCGGCTATTGCTATGGCGGGTCGATCGCCTGGTATGCCGCGACGCGGATGACGGGCGTCACCGCGGCCTCGGGCTATTATGGCCGCATCGCCGCCGAGAAGGGCGCCGATGAAACGCCGCGCGCTCCCGTCCAGATGCATTTCGGGCGATTCGACCACTCGATCCCGATAGAGTGGGTCGAGCGGCTGGCGGCCAAAGATGATCCGAAGCTGGAAGTCTTCATCTACGAAGCCGGGCACGGCTTCAATTCGGACCGCCGCAAGGACTATCACGAACCCAGCGCCGACCTCGCCCGCGAACGCACGCTGGCGCTGTTCCGTGCGAACGGAGGGTGATTTCGCTTTGACCGCAATCGATGGGACGTTTTGCGGTCAGGGCATCCCTAGATAGACCGCATGACACAGCAAACCACCATCGATCCCGATATCGCCTGGGCCGCCTTCGAGCGGCGCGACCGCGATTTTGACGGGCGCTTCGTCGGCGCGGTCAAGACCACCGGCATCTATTGCAAGCCGAGCTGCCCCGCGCGGCATCCCTTGCGCCAGAATGTCGAATTCTTCGCCGATGGCGCGGCGGCACGCGCAGCGGGCTACCGTGCCTGCCTGCGCTGCAAGCCCGACGAGGTCGGGCGCGACCGTGTCGCCGTGGCCGAGGCAGTCGCCTTGATCGAAGCCGCGGAAGAGGGCGTCTCGCTCGACGAACTCGCCGCCCGTGTCGGCTATGCGCCCCATCATTTCCACCGGTTGTTCAAGCGCGCCACCGGCGTCACCCCGGCAGCCTATGCGCGCCAGCTCCGGTCCCGCCGCGCCGGCGTGGCGCTGCAGGAAGAAAACAGCGTGACCGAAGCGATCTACGCCGCGGGCTATTCCGGCCCCAGCCGCTTCTACGAAGGCACCAAGCGCCTGGGCATGACCCCCAGCGCGTGGCGCAAGGGCGGGGCGGGGGTCACGATCCGCTGGACGGTGGTCGATACCAGCCTCGGCCGCATGCTTGTCGCCGCGACCGACAAGGGCCTGTGCCGTGTGTCGTTCGACGAGGACGGCCTCGATCTGGCGAAGCATTTCCCGGCCGCCGAAATCGTCGAGGGCGGAACGGCGCTCGCAGCCCTCGCCGCGCGCGTCGTGGCAGAGGTCGAAACCCCCGGCCGCGACCGCGATCTGCCTTTGGACGTGCAGGGCACCGCCTTCCAGGAAGCGGTGTGGCAGGCGCTCAAGGACATCCCCGCCGGCGAGACCCGCAGCTACGCCGAAGTGGCCGCCGCCGCCGGCAGCCCCGGCGCCGTCCGCGCCGCGGGCACGGCATGCGGATCGAATCACGTCCCCGTCATCATCCCCTGCCACCGCGTCCTGCGCAGCGATGGGTCGCTCGGCGGCTATGCCTATGGCCTTGACCGCAAGAAGGCGCTGCTCAAGCGGGAAGGTGCCTAGAGGAAGCTGTACGGATCCACGTCCACCGTCACCCGCACCTTGGGCTTCCATTCGAGGCCGCCCAGCCAGTCGCGGATGACGTCCTGCACGTCGAGCGCCCGGCGGGCATGAACCAGCAGGCGGTAGCGATGCCGCCCGCGCAGCATGGCCAGCGGGGCCGGGGCGGGGCCGTAGACCAGCATGCCCTCCGCCTGCGGGGCGGTCCGGCCGATCAGCGTGGCGATCTCCTGCGCCGCCGCCTGGTCCTCGGACGACACGACGATCGCGGCATAGCGGCCGAACGGCGGGGCTCCCGCCTCGCGCCGCGCCTCTGTCTCGGCCGCGACGAAGCTGTCGGCGTCGCCGGTCACCAGCGCGCGCATCACCGGCGCGTCGGGGCTGTGCGTCTGGATATAGACATGCCCCGGCTTCTCGCCCCGCCCGGCGCGCCCGGCGACCTGCATGATCTGCTGGAAGGTCCGCTCCGCCGCGCGCAGATCGCCGCCGTCGAGGCCGAGATCGGCATCGATAACCCCGACCAGAGTGAGGTTGGGGAAATGATATCCCTTGGTGACGAGCTGCGTGCCGATGACGATGTCGATCGCGCCGCCCTCCATCCGGGCGACGAACTCCGCCGCCTTGGCCGGCGACCAGATCGTGTCGCTGGTGACGATGGCGGTCCGCGCCTCGGGGAACAGCGCCGCCACCTCGTCGGCAATGCGCTCGACGCCGGGGCCGCAGGCGACCAGGCTGTCCTCCTCGCCGCATTCGGGGCAGGCGCGGGGCGGCGGCTCGATATGCCCGCAATGGTGGCAGGCGAGCCGGCGGACCAGCCGGTGCTCGACCATCCAGGCGGTGCAATTGGGGCATTTGAACCGGTGCCCGCAATGTCGGCACAGGGTCAGCGGGGCGAAGCCGCGACGGTTGAGGAACAGCAGCGACTGCTCGCCGCGCTCGAGCGTCTCCTCGATCGCCTTGACCAGCTTGGGCGCGATCCAGCGGCCGCGCTCGGGCGGCTCGGCGATCAGGTCGATCGCCTCTATCGCCGGCAATTCGGCGGCGCCCCAGCGGCCCGGCAGCTTGAGTTCGGCGTAGCGGCCGATCTCCACCTGCTGGCGCGTCTCGATCGCCGGGGTGGCGGAGGCGAGGACGACCGGGCAGGCTTCAAAATGGCCGCGCATCACGGCGACGTCGCGGGCGTGGTAGTGCACGCCCTCTTCTTGCTTGAAGCTGGTTTCGTGCGCCTCGTCGACGATGATCAGGCCGAGATCGGCATAGGGCAGGAACAGCGCCGATCGCGCGCCGACCACCACCTTGCCCTCGCCGCTGGCGATGGCGCGCCAGGCCCGCCTGCGCTGCGACTGGCGCAGCCCCGAATGCCAGGCGACCGGCGCCGTGCCGAAGCGCGCGGCGAAGCGTTTGAGGAACGGCTCGGTCAGCGCGATCTCGGGCAGCAGCACCAGCGTCTGGCGGCCCGTGCGCAATGCCTGCGCCACCCCTTCGAAATAGACCTCGGTCTTGCCCGATCCGGTGACGCCATCCAGCAGGAACGGCTGGAACGCGCGCGCATCGACCGCATCGGTGATGGCAGCGGCGGCCGCCCGCTGTTCGGCGCTGAGCGCGGGCTGAGCATGATCGGGATCGGGCAGCGGGAAGGGCGTGTCGATATCGACCTCGACCGCCTCGATCGCGCCGACCTTGACCAGCCCGCGGATCACTCCGTCCGAGACATCGGCGGCGAGTGCGAGCTCGCGCACCAGCCCCTGCCGGTCGGCGATCCGCTCCAGCGCCTGCGCGCGTTGCGGCGTCAGCCGATCGGGCGCCACGCCGGTCGCACGATATTCGGTGACGGTGCGCGCGCCCTCCAGCGCGGAGGACGATGGCATCGCCATCCGCAGCACCGCCGCGGGCGGGGCGAGATAGTAATCCGCGGTCCATTCGATCAGCCGGCGCAGCGGCGCGGGGATCGGCGGCACGTCCGCCACGGCGAGGAGGTTGCGCAGCCTGTTGTCGCCGACTTCCGCATCCGAAGGCATGCGCTCGGCCTCCCACACCGCGCCCATCAGCTGGCGCGGGCCGAGCGGCGCGACGACGATCGATCCCGGCTCCACCGCCATGCCATGCGGCACGCGGTAATCGAGCGGGCCGAGCGCAGAGTTGAGCAGGAGAACGCGGGCGCGGGACATGGACAAGCCCTAATGGGGAATATGGGGAGGCGGCAATCCAGTGCTGGCGGAAAGAAGGCGCCCCCCGCTATATAGGCGCATATGATGATGCTCCCGTTCGCCCTCGCCCTGTTCGCCGCTCCGCAGGCAGCCGCGCCCGCCGCGCCGCCAGTCGCATGCGCGACGATCGACACCGATCTGCCCGCGCCGCTCGCCGGCTGGACCACGACCGGCACCGGCATGGCGATGGACCGCGCGTTCACGCTGCCGGCAACGGGCGGGGAGGCGAGCGCCGCTTTCACCATCGCCCAGGCCGGCCGCTACCGCGTGGGGCTGGATCAGCCGGGCTGGATCGACATTATCCGCGACGGCAAGCCGCTGACCTCGGTCGCGCATGGCCACGGGCCCAACTGCACGACGATCCGCAAGATCATCGATTTCGACCTCGCCCCCGGCAGCTACACGCTGAAGCTGACCAAGCTCACCAAGCCGCGGGCGAAGCTGATGCTGGTCGCGCCTCAGAAGGAATAGGCCAGGCTCATCGACAGGGCGTGATCGACCGAGGCGGGATCGCCATCTCGCTTCAGGCCCCATTGGTTGAGATAGCCGCCCTCGATCTTGACGCCGTCGACGAGGGGGGTCGCAATACCGATGAAGTTGCGCATCCGGTCATAGCCCGCCGACTGGCCCCAATCGGCGTCGTTCAGCTCGATGAAGCTTTCATGGCTGATCACCAGCGCGGTCTTGCCTTCCGGGGTAAACGGACGGACCCAGGACAGCCGCGGGCGCAGGCGAAAGCCGGTATCGTCGCCGGTGTTGCGCCAGCGCTCCTCGATGCGGACGCGAGCGGACAATTTGCCGCCGGCGAATTCGCCAACGCCGAAGCTGATCGCCTGACGGGCGCGGTCCTCCAGCGCGGTGACGCCGGCTCGCGAATATTGCGGCACGCGGATATAGCCGGCGGAAATTTTGATGTCGCCTTCGGTGGTATAGCCCAGATCGCCGCCATATTCGCCTTCGTACAGCCCGTCCGCATCATCGCCGAAGCGCAGCACGGTTTCGAGCGTGACATCGATATTGTCTGTGATCTTGGTCGATGCGCTGGCGGTCAGCCAGAGCTGGCTGTCGGTGTCGGTTTGCGCGAGGGCGGGGGCGGCGGTGCAAAGCAGCAGCGCGGCAATGGCGTGGCGCACGGAAATCCTTTCGTGCCGCTGCACGAATGGCGCGGGGCGGCTATAGAGCGGGTACGAATCGCCGCGCGCCGTAACATAGTCGTCACGCATGCGTCACATCCTTGAAAGGCAGCCAATGAAGTTCTTCGTCGACACCGCCGACACCACTGACATCCGTGAACTGGCGGAAACCGGATTGCTCGACGGTGTGACAACCAACCCGTCGCTTATCCACAAATCGGGCAGGGCGTTCCTGGAAGTCGTCGAAGAGATCTGCGGCATCGTCGATGGCCCCGTGTCCGCCGAGGTGGTCGCGCTGGATCACGCGACGATGATGAAGGAGGCCGAGATCCTCCGAAAGATCGCGGACAATGTCGCGGTCAAGGTGCCGCTGACGCTGGATGGTCTCAAGACCTGCAAGAAGCTGACCGATGACGGCACGATGGTGAACGTCACTTTGTGCTTCTCGGCCAATCAGGCGCTGCTCGCGGCGAAGGCGGGGGCGACCTTCGTCTCGCCGTTCGTCGGCCGGCATGACGATGTCGGCCTCGACGGGATGGGCCTGATCAGCGACATCCGCCTGATCTACGACAATTATGACTACGCGACCGAGATCCTGGTCGCCAGCGTCCGCCATCCGATCCACATCCTCGAATCCGCCAAGATCGGCGCCGATGTGATGACCGCGCCGCCCGCCGTGATCCGCCAGCTGTTCAAGCATCCGCTGACCGACAAGGGGATCGAAGGCTTCCTGGCGGACTGGGCGAAGACCGGGCAGACGATCGGGTAGGTCGCAGCATATCCGCTCCCTCGTTCGTCATCCCGGAAGTTAGGATTGCCCCAAAGTGCGCTCAGCACTTTGGCTGGCAAGCCTTGCTGTCCGGGATCCATCTCTCCGCCCTGCAATGCCTCACGATGGATTCCGGACAGCAAGGCCTTCCAGCGAAGCCGCTCACGCGCCTTCGGGAAGTCCTAGCTTCCGGAATGACGGAATAGAGATTGGACTGCTGGCTCTATTTGCCAGCAACGGATAGCATCGCCGCATGACCGACCCCGCCGTTTGGGCTGCCCATCTTTCGCGCGATCGCCGCCGGTCGGCGCATACGGTGCGAGCCTATCGGGCGACGGCGGAGCGGCTGGTCGCTTTTCTGCGCGCGCATTGGGGCGAGGAGCCTGATCTGGCGCGGATCGAGGGCGCGGACCTGCGCGCCTTTCTCGCCCAGCGGCGCGGGGAGGGCATCGGCAACGCCTCGGCGGCGCGCGAGCTTTCGGCGGTGCGCGGGTTCCTCGCGTTCAGCGGCGTCGAAGCGCCGCGGATGCGCGGGCCGCGGGTCAAGCGCGGGGTGCCGCGTCCGGTTTCGCCCGACGAGGCAGTGGCGCTGGCCGATACGGTGGTGGAGAGCCATGACGCGCCGTGGATCGCCGCGCGCGATCTGGCGGTGCTGCTGCTGCTCTACGGCGCGGGGCTGCGAATCGGCGAGGCGCTGGCGCTGACCGGCGCGGTGCTGCCGCTGGGCGAGACGCTGGCGGTCACCGGCAAGCGCGACAAGACGCGGATCGTGCCTTTGCTGCCCAAATTGCGGCTGGCGGTCGAGGACTATGCGCGGCTGTGCCCCTGGGGCGTGGCGCGCGATCTGCCGCTGTTTCGCGGGGCGAAGGGCGGGCCGCTGTCACCGGCCGTGGTCAGGCGATCGGTCCGTGCCGCTCGCCGGATGCTGGGGTTGTCGGAGCGGACGACGCCGCATGCGCTGCGCCACAGCTTTGCGACGCATCTGCTGGGGCGCGGCGCCGATCTGCGGTCGCTGCAGGAATTGCTCGGCCATGCCAGCCTGAGTTCGACCCAGGTCTATACCGCGGTCGATGCGGCACACCTGATGGACGTGTACCGCAACGCCCATCCGCGCGCGTGACGATCAGTCCTGCTTGGCCGGCCGCCAGGTGATCAGCCGCCAGACATAACCCAGCACGATCAGCACGATGATGGCGGTCGATACCGGGCCGACATAGGTTTCGATCTCGCCGAAATTCTGGCCCAGCTGGTAGCCGGCGACGGCGAGGATCGTCGTCCAGCCCGCCGTCCCCAGCGTCGACCAGATGACGAAGGTGGATAGCCGCAGCTTGAGCAGCCCGGCGGGGATCGAGATCAGCGACCGGATCGTCGGCAGCATCCGGCCGAAAAACACATAGGCGGCGCCGTAACGCGCGAACAACCGCTCGCCGCGCTCGACTTCGGCCCAGTCCATCGTCAGCCAGCGGCCATGGCGTTCGATCAGCGGGCGGAAACGCTCGACGCCGATCACCCGCGCGACCAGGTACCAGAAATAATTGCCCAGCATCGCGCCGCCGGTGCCGCTGAGGATCACGCCCCACAAAGTCATCTCGCCCTTGGACGCGCTGAGGCCCGCCAGCGCCATGATGACCTCGGACGGGATCGGCGGGAACACCGTCTCCAGGAACATCAGGAAGGCGACACCCAGATAACCGGTCTGCTGGATGAGTTCGACGATCCAGTCGCTCATCGCGCGCGCGCCGTGTGCTTGCGTTCGATCGCGTCCCAGATCAGGCCGGCGGTGTCGGTGCCGTTGAAGGCGTCGATCGCGACGATGCCGGTGGGGCTGGTGACGTTGATCTCGGTCAGCCATTCGCCGCCGATCACGTCGATGCCGACGAACAGCAGCCCGCGCGCCTTCAATTCCGGGGCGAGCGCGGCGCAGATTTCCAGCTCGCGCGCAGTGAGTTCGGTCTTCGCCGCCGAACCGCCCACCGCGAGGTTCGACCTGATCTCACCTTCGCCCGGTATCCGGTTGATCGCGCCGGCGATTTCGCCGTCGACCAGCACGATCCGCTTGTCGCCTTCGGCCACGGAGGGAAGGAATGCCTGGATCATGTGCGGCTCGCGCCAGCTGGTGTTGAACACCTCGATCAGCGAGGACAGGTTGGCGCCGTCGCGGCCGACCTTGAAGATCGCCTTGCCGCCATTGCCGTGCAGCGGCTTGACGACGATCTCGCCATGTTCGGCGAGGAAGGCGCGCGCATCGTCGAGGCTGCGGGTGACGAGCGTCGGCGGCATGAAGCGCGCGAAATCGAGCACCCAGACCTTTTCGGGCGCGTTGCGCACCGACGCGGGATCGTTGACCACCAGCGTCTTGTCCGCGATCCGCTCCAGCAGATGCGTGGCGGTGATGTAGCCCAGATCGAACGGCGGATCCTGGCGCATCAGCACCACGTCCGCCTCGTCGCCCAGATCGAGGCGGACGGGATCGCCGAAGCTGTAATGGCCGCCCTCGATCCGCTGCACCGTCACCGGATGCGCGCGGGTCCATAGCCGGCCGTCGGACCAGCTGAGGTCTTCGGCGCCATAGTGGAACAGCCGATGCCCGCGCTGCTGCGCCGACAGCATCAGCGCGAAGGTCGAATCGCCCTTGATGCGGATCGATTCCATCGGGTCCATCTGGACGGCGACCGTGAGGGACATGGGGACTCCGGGAGTGAGGACTGGGCGTCCCTAGAGAGATGGGGCGGGCATGTCACCCGTACCAGACGTTGACGAGGTGGCGGGGCAGGCGGCGCGGGGCGATCAGGATCACGTCTATGCGGACGTCGTCGCCCTGCCGGGCGTAGCGCGGCGCGAGGCGTTCGGCGGCGACCGCGACCCGGCGGAGGCGGTGGCGGTCGATGGCGAAATCGAGCTCGGCGGCGGTGGCGCGGGCCTTGACCTCGACAAAGGCAAGGGTGCGGCCGCGGCGGGCGATCAAATCGATCTCGCCGCCGGGTACCCGCGCCCGTTTGGCGAGGATGCGCCAGCCGTGCAGGCGCAGCCACCATGCGGCGATCGTCTCGGCGCGGCGGCCCTGTGATTCGGCGCGGCGGCGGTCCCTCATTCGCCCCGCACCGTTAGCGCTCGTGCGTAGAGCGCCTTGCGATCGATCCCCAGATTGCGGGCGACCTCGCTCGCCGCCCGGCCCAGCGGCAGCCGGGTCAGCGCTTCGGCCAGCGCCGCATCGGCGTCGGTATCGCTGGCAGCCACGGGTTCGCCCGGCGGGCCGACGATGATGACGATCTCTCCCTTGGGCGGCGCATCGGCATAGCGCGCGGCGAGGACCGACAGCGGATCGGTGACGCATTCCTCGAATCGCTTGGTGATCTCGCGCGCCACCGCCGCGTCCCGGTCGCCCAGCCCCTCGGCCAGCGCCGCGAGCGTGGCGGCGAGGCGCGGACCCGATTCGTAGAGGACGAGTGTCGCACGGATGCTGGCGACCTCGGCGATGGCGGTGGCGCGGGCCTGCGCCTTGGAGGGCAGGAAGCCGAGGAACAGGAACCGGTCGGTCGGCAGTCCCGCCAGCGTCAGCGCCGCCACCGCCGCGCACGGGCCGGGAATCGTCACCACATTATGCCCGGCCGCGCGCGCATCGCGCACCAGCTTGTAGCCTGGATCGGAAATCAGCGGCGTGCCCGCGTCGGACACCAAGGCCACCACTTCGCTTCCCATCCGCGCGATCAGCGCCGGCCGCACGCCCTCCGCATTGTGATCGTGATAGGGCGTCATCTGACGTTTCACGCCGATATGGTGCAGCAGCTTGGCGGTCACGCGGCTGTCTTCCACCGCGATTACGTCCGCACGGCTCAACACGTCGCGCGCACGCACCGTCAGGTCGCCGAGATTGCCGATCGGTGTGGCGACGATATAGAGACCGGGCTCAAGTTCAGCGTTCATAGAGGGGTGTCATGGCAGAGGCGACGCAAGGTCGGCAATCGCACGGCGGTTTGAAGCGGTTCGCCGCGATCATGGGGGCCTTGCTGCTGGCTGCCTGCGAGACGGTCGTTCCGCGGGGACGACCGGTGGAGCCGCCGGTCGGCCCGCCGCCCACCACCCGTCCGACGCCCATCCCGGCGCTCCCCCAGGACGACACGCGCAATCGCGTCGCGCTGCTGGTGCCGATGACCGGGCCGAACGCCCGGGTCGGCCAGAGCCTGGCCAACGCAACCACGCTGGCGCTGCTCGACACCAAGAGCGAGACCGTGCGGATCACCACCTACGACACCGCCACCGGTGCGGCGGCCGCGACCCAGCGCGCCATTGCTGAGGGCAACCGCCTGATCCTGGGACCGCTGCTGGCCGAAGACGTCCGCGCCGCGGCGCCGATCGCGCGCCGCGCCAACGTGCCGGTCGTGTCTTTCTCCAACGACAGTTCGGTCGCGGGGAACGGCGTGTTCGTGATGGGCTATGCTCCCAACCAGTCGATCGAGCGGGTGGTATCCTATGCGCGCAGCCAGGGGGTGACGGATTTTGCCGGCCTGATGCCCGGCGGGCTCTACGGCGAACGCGCCTCGACATCCTTCCTGCGCGCGGTGGAGGACCAGCGCGGGCAGGTCGTGTCGCTGCAAAGCTATGATTCGCGTGGGCCATCCTTGGCGAGTGCGATCACGCGGCTGGCGGCGGGTTCGCCCTATCAGGCGGTGCTGATCGCCGATGCCAGCGCGGCCGCGGCGCGCGCCGCCCCGATGATCCGCAAGGGCCCAAGCCGCAACGCGCGGATTCTGGGCACCGAACTCTGGAACACCGACACCGGGCTGGGCGGCACCGCCGCGCTGAACGGCGCGTGGTTCGCCAGCGTTTCGAACAGCCTGTACCGCCAGTACGCCACCAAATATCGCGCGCGTTTCGGTGCCGCGCCCTATCGCTTGTCGAGCCTGGGCTATGATTCTGTCCTGCTGACCGTGCGCATCGCGCGCGATTGGCGGGTTGGCACGAACTTTCCGGCATCGCGGCTGAGCGGGACGGATGGATTCTCCGGCATCGACGGGGCGTTCCGCTTCGACCGCAGCGGCGTCGCGGAGCGCGCGCTCGAGGTGCAGGAGGTACGCGGCGGCAGTCTTGTGACCGTTTCTCCGGCGCCGCGCAGTTTCGGGGACTAGCACACGATCTCCGCCAGGATCGCGTCGAGCAGGAGCATGCCTGCCGGAGTAATCCTGAGCCGATCGGGGCTCGATTCGATCAGGCCCTGATCGGCCAGCCTGGCGATCGCCCGCTGGTCCAGCCGCGCGTCGAGCGCGGGGGTGAGCCGAAGGCCCTCGGCGAGGCGCAGCCCCATCAGGATCGCCTCAGAGGTGCGTTCTTCGTCGTTGAGCGCGAATTCCTCGACCATGCCGTGGCGGTTGCGGTCGATGCCCGCCAGCCAGTTTTCGGGCTTGCGGTGGCGTTGGGTGGCCATGCCGTCACGGCGGCCATGCGCGCCGGGGCCGATGCCGGCATAGGTGCCGTAGCGCCAATAGGTCAGATTGTGGCGACTCTCCGCGCCGGGGCGGGCGTGGTTGGAGATTTCATAGGCCGGGATGCCCGCCGCGCCGGTGCGGTCGCGGGTCAGTTCGTAGAGCGTCGCGGCGTGATCGGGGTCGGCCGGGATGAGCGCGCCGGTGCGGACCAGCGTTTCGAAGCGCGTGCCCGGTTCGATGGTCAGCTGGTAGAGCGACAGATGTTCGGTGCCGAAGCCGATCGCTCGGGTCAGTTCGGCGTCCCAATCCGCCTCGGACTGGCCGGGGCGGGCATAGATCAGATCGAAGCTGACGCGGGCGAAGTTCGCCTGCGCGGTAGCCAGCGCGGCCAGCCCCTCATTCACGTCGTGCGCGCGGCCGAGAAAATGCAGCGTCTCGTCGTCGAGCGCCTGCAGGCCGAGAGATACCCGGTTGACTCCAGCACGCGCCAGATCGGCGAAGCGGGCGGCTTCGACCGAGGAGGGGTTGGCCTCAAGCGTGATCTCGATATCGTCGGCTATGCGCCAATGCTGTCCGGCAGCCTCGATCAGCGCGGCGACGGTAGCGGGCGGCATCAGCGATGGCGTGCCGCCGCCGAAGAAGATCGAGGTGAGCGCGCGCCCCGGCAACAGCGCCGCCTCATGCGCCATGTCCGCCAGCAACGCGTCGCGCCAGCGATCCTGGTCCACGCCCTCGCGGACATGGCTGTTGAAATCGCAATAGGGGCATTTGGACACGCAGAACGGCCAGTGGATGTAGAGCGCCAGCGCCCGATCTGGTGAATCCGCCGTTAGCGGTGTTGCGGAAGGCTTCGTCAACACGGCTGCCGCATCCTTGCGGAATGCTTGGTGCGGCAATCCTGATGATGACGGCGCTCGCGGCGGATGGCGAAGTGCGTCCCGTCATGTTTGCCGAGGAAACCTATATCAGCACCGCAGCCCGCGGGTCGCACATTTTTACCCGGGCGATGCTCGACCAGCACAACCGCGCGCGCGCCGAACAGGGGCTGCCGCCGCTGAAATGGAACCCGGCGCTGGCGGCGGCGGCGCGTGCCTATGCCGCCGAACTCGCCGAGGCCGGCGCGTTTGAGCATAGCGATGACGACAGTGATCAGGGCGAAAATCTTTGGATGGGCACGCGCCAGGCCTATGCGTTCGATGAAATGGTCGCGCATTGGGTGAGCGAGAAGGCCAATTTCCGCCGCGACGCGCCCAATATGAGCGCGACCGGCGATCTGTCCGATGTCGGCCACTACACCCAGATCGTCTGGAAGGACACGCGCGAGGTCGGTTGCGGCGTCGCCAGCGACGCGTCCGACGACTATCTCGTCTGCCGTTACTATCCGGCGGGCAATGTCGAGGGCGAAGATCCGCTGAATTGAGGCTGATACCAAAAGCCTCCTCCCGTTCGGGCTGAGCTTGTCGAAGCCCCGTCCTTCTTCTGCGAACTCCGAAAGACAGGACGGCCCTTCGACAAGCTCAGGGCGAACGGGGCTTGGTTCGGCCAATCAGAACACCGCCGCCACAAGCTGGCGGAACGCGTCGGCGCGGTGGCTGATGGCGTGCTTGGCGTCAGGTTCAATTTCGCCGAAGGTCTGCTCCATGTCTACGCCCATGAACATCGCGTCGTAACCGAAGCCGTTTTCGCCGCGCGGCGGCCAGACGAGGACGCCGTCGACCCGGCCTTCGAACCATTCGACATGCCCGTCCGGCCAGGCCAGCGCCAGCGCGCAGACGAAATGCGCGTCACGGCCGGTGTTCGGCCCGAGCCGTTCGAGATTGTCGTGGACCAGCTGCATGGCGAGGCCGAAATCCTTGGCCGGCCCCGCCCAGCGCGCGGAGAAGATGCCGGGTTCGCCGCCCAGCGCCTCGACGCACAGCCCGCTATCGTCGGCGAGCGCGGGCAGGCCGGAGAGATCGGCGGCGGCGCGCGCCTTCAGCTCGGCATTGGCGACGAAGGTGGTTCCGGTTTCCTCGGGCTCGGGCAGGTCGAGCGAGGCGGCCGAGACGGGTTCGATGCCATATGGGCCCAAAAGCTCGCGAATCTCGCGGACCTTGCCGGGATTGTGGCTGGCGATCACCAGCTTGCCCGGGACGAGCTTGCGGATCGCCTGGGGCTCCGGGCCTTCTCCGCTCATCGGCCGACGGCCTTCAGCTGTGCGGCGAAGATCTCGCCGCAGCCGATGCGGGCGAGGCGGAGCAGGCGGAGAAGCTCCTCCTCGTCGAAGCAGGCGCCCTCTGCGGTGGCCTGTACCTCGGCCATGCGATTGTCTCCCAGCAGCACGAAGTTCGCATCGGCGTCTGCCGCCGAGTCCTCGATGTAATCGAGATCGAGCACGGGGGTTCCCTGATGGATGCCGCACGACACCGCGGCGACCTGCTGGATGATCGGATCGGCCTCCAGCTTCAGTCCGTCGATCGCCATGCGCAGCGCGACCCATGCGCCCGAGATCGCGGCGGTGCGGGTGCCGCCATCGGCCTGGATGACGTCGCAATCGAGCGTGATCTGGCGCTCGCCGAGCAGCTTCAGATCTGTCACCGCGCGTAAGCTTCGCCCGATAAGCCGCTGAATTTCCTGGGTACGACCGGATTGCTTGCCCTTTGCCGCCTCACGATTGCCGCGCGTGTGCGTCGCGCGTGGGAGCATGCCATATTCGGCGGTGACCCAGCCCGAACCCTTGCCGCGCATCCAGGGCGGTACGCGGTCCTCGACCGAGGCGGTCACCAGCACCTTGGTGTCGCCAAAGCCGATCAGGCACGATCCCTCGGCATGGCGGGTGTAATGCGGTTCGATGGTGATGGCGCGCATCTGGTCTGGCGCACGGCCGCTGGGGCGCATGGGAACTCCTGGGGTTTGATTTGGAGCCGCACCTAGACCGCGCGCGTTGATCGCGCCAGTGCTGGCAAGGAAAAGGAACGTCGGGATGACGGCATACAAGGTTCTGGCGGTGGCGATGGTAGCGGGTCTCGGCGGTTGCGCGACCGTACCGGCCGATAGCGACGGTGAGGCGGCGCGCATCAGCTATGCGACCGGTCCGTGTTTCGGCGCCTGCCCCGTGTTCGAGCTGACCGTCGCGAGCGACGGCGCGGGGACCTTCAACGGCAAGCGCTTCACCGCCGCCGCCGGCGAGCGGGCCTTCGCCGCGACGCCGGCGCAGTTCGCCGCTTTCGCCGAAGCGCTCGCGCCTTATCGCCCGGAAAGTGGCGAGGTGCGATACGAACGGGGATCACCGCTTTGCCCGCGCGCGGCCACCGACCAGACCAGCGTCAACGTGACGTGGACCGAGGCGGACGGCGATACGCAGTCGCTCTATTATTATTTCGGCTGCAACATGGAGGACCGGTCGATGGGCATCGCGCTGCGCAATGCCGCCGACCGGTTGCCGGTGACCGACATGATCGGCGCGCGGCGTTGAGCATCGGCGCCAACCGCCCTACATCACCGGCATGACAACTCCCCCCATCGGCGAACTGACGTCGCGCGCGCGCGATGTGTTCCGCATGGTGGTGGAGGGGTATCTGGAGACGGGCGCGCCGGTGGGATCGCGGACGATCTCCAAATTCTCCGCGCTCAACCTGTCGCCCGCGTCGATCCGGGGCGTGATGCAGGATCTCGAGGAGCTGGGCCTGCTCGCCGCGCCGCACACCTCGGCCGGACGGATGCCGACCGACAGCGGGCTGCGCCTGTTCGTCGATGGAATGATGCAGGCGGCCGAGCCGAGCATGGCAGAACGCGCGGAGATCGAGCGGCGCGCGGGTGAAGGCGGGCGGATCGAGGATGCGCTGGCCGCGACCACCGCGGCACTTTCCGGCCTCTCGGCCTGCGCTGGGCTGGTGCTGGTGCCGCGGCGCGAGCTGGTGCTGCGGCAGTTCAGCTTCGTCCAGCTGTCGGCGACGCAGGCGCTGGCCGTGCTGGTCGGGATGGACGGATCGGTCGAGAACCGCGTGATCGACCTGCCGGCGGACGTCAGCGCGACGGTGCTGACCGAGGCGGCCAATTACATGAGCGCGACCTTGTCCGGCCTGACGCTGGGCGAGGCGCAGGCGCGGCTGGAGCGCGAGATGACCGCCGGGCGCGCGGCGATCGACGCGGCGTCGCGGCAGCTGGTCGCGCAGGGGCTGGCGATCTGGTCGGAGGATTCGCGCGCGCGGCCGGTGCTGATCGTCCGCGGACAGGCCAATCTGATCGACGGGGCGATGGCCGATCTGGACCGCGTGCGCCAGCTGCTCGACGAACTGGAGGGCAAGGAGGAGATCGCGCGGCTGCTCGATTCGGCGCGTGAGGGCGCATCGACGCGGGTGTTCATCGGATCGGAGAACAAGCTGTTCGCGCTTTCCGGCTCCTCGGTGATCGCGGCGCCGATGCGCGGGCTTGACGGTCGCGTCGTCGGCGTGGTGGGGGTGATCGGCCCGACGCGGTTGAACTATGCCCGTGTCGTGCCGATAGTGGATTTCACCGCGCAGGCGCTTGCGCGGCTCATGACTTGAGACAGGATCTTATGAGCGACAACGAGACCCCCGAGGCCGTCGATACGGACCTGCGCGAGGAAACCGCCGCGGACGCGCCCGAGCTGCGGGACCATGACCGGCTGGCCGAGCTGGAGGAGCAGCTGGCCGAGGCCCAGCAGCAGATCCTCTACGCTCAGGCGGAAACGCAGAATGTCCGCCGCCGCGCCGAACAGGAGGCGAAGAACGCGCGCGATTACGGCGCGACCAACTTTGCCCGTGATGTGCTGTCGGTGGCCGACAATGTCGCGCGCGCGCTAGCGGCGATTCCCGAGGAATTGCGCGGCGACGAGAAGTTCAAGGGGCTGGTGACCGGCCTGGAGGCCACCGGGCGCGAACTGGATGCGGTGTTCGGCCGCAACGGTATCAGCCGGATCGAATCGATCGGCCAGAAGCTCGATCCCAACAAGCACCAGGCGATGATGGAAATGCCCAGCGCCGATGCCGAGCCGGGCACCGTCGTCCAGGAAATCCAGGCGGGCTACATGATCAAGGACCGCCTGCTGCGGCCGGCGCTGGTAGGCGTGGCGAAGGCGGGGTGAGCAATACCGCGCGATTCGTCACTCATCTCGAGTGCTCGCTGACCGGGGAACGATACGAGGCTGGCAGGTTGCAAGGGCTGTCGGCGGCGGGACGACCGCTGCTGGTGCGTTACGATCTGGATGCAGTGCGTGCGGCCGTGAGCAGGGATGCGTTGCGCGATCGGCCGCTCGATATGTGGCGGTTTCGCGAGTTGCTGCCGATGGGCGATGTGTCCCGGCTGTCGCTTGGCGAGATCGCGACGCCCTTGATTTCGCTCGGTGCGATCGGGGCGGCGAAGGGCGCGCGGGCGCCGCTGGTGAAGGATGAGGGGCGGCTGCCGACGGGATCGTTCAAGGCGCGGGGGCTGGCGATGGCCGTCGCGATGGCGGCGGAACTGGGCGTCAGGACGATCGCGATGCCGACCAATGGCAATGCCGGTGCCGCGCTCGCCGCCTATGCCGCGCGGGTCGGGATCGAGACGATCGTGTTCTGCCCCGACGACACGCCCGAGATCAATGTGCGCGAGATCGCGGCGCAGGGTGCGCGGGTGTGGCGGGTCAACGGGCTGATCGACGATTGCGGGGCGATCGTTGGCGAGGGCGCCAAGCAGGGGCGCTGGTTCGATTTCTCGACGCTGAAGGAGCCGTACCGGATCGAGGGCAAGAAGACGATGGGGCTGGAACTGGCCGAACAGCTCGGTTGGCGGCTGCCCAAAGCGATCTTCTATCCGACCGGCGGCGGCACCGG
>JAESGW010000666.1_pt1 | contig 19598 bp, 14 predicted proteins | sample 9269791 | NCBI WGS metagenome assembly JAESGW01 (sample SAMN16773120, study PRJNA677053) | algae metagenome | isolation source: Aphanocapsa lilacina HA4352-LM1 and co-occurring heterotrophs from near cave... | place: USA: Maniniholo cave, near Haena, Kauai, HI | collected 2009-07-28 | reverse complement strand
GCGCCAGCACCACCAGATCGGCGCCGGTCTGTTCGACCAGCGCCTTGATCTGCGCTTCCTGCTGCGGCTTGGTATCGCGGGTCACGGGCAGGTGATGATAGGGGATGTCGCCGATCATCGAGACGTTGAGCACCGCCTGCGGATGGTTCGACACGATCGCCACCACATCCATGTCCAGCTCGCCGATGCGGCGGCGATAGAGCAGGTCGCCCAGGCAATGGTCGAATTTCGACACCATCAGCAGCACGCGCTGGCGCTCGCCGGTGGCGCTCATCTTCCAGTCCATGCCGTGCGCCGCCGCCACGTCGGCAAAGTCGCCGCGGATCGCCGCCACGCTGACGCCCGGATCGGTCAGCGCGAAGACCACGCGCATGAAGAAGCGGTTGGTCAGCCGGTCGTCGAACTGCTGCGCATCGAGGATGTTGCCGCCGCGCGCGGCAAGGAAGCCGGCGACCGTCGCCACCAGCCCCGGCCGATCGTCACAGGATAGGGTCAGGGTGCAGACGTCGGTCACGGCGTTCCTTTCCTTTTCACGGAGCGTCTTCTGGTCAGAAACTATAGCCGATGGCGACACCATAAGTGCGCGGCGGCAGATAGGTGGCGCCGATCAGCCGCCCCGTCGCCAGCGCGAAGGTGCTGGACGGACGGAACACGTCGAAGGCGTTCTTGATATAGGCCTCGAACTTCAGCCGGCGATCACCTGTCAGATAGCTGAGCGAGCCGTCTACCATCGTGAATGCGCGCGAGCTTTCGATGTCGCGCTCGAACTCGCTGAAATAGGTGCGGCCCTTGTACGATATGTCGGCGGTGGCGGTGATCTGGCCGGGCAGGCCGACCGGCACGTCGAACTCACCGTGGATGTTCCACGCCCAGCGCGGGGTGTTGCGCACCCGGTTGCCGGCCAGCTGGATGTTGCCGCTGCCGGGTGCGCCGAACGCCGTCGGATCGGGGTTGGTGACGGGATCATAGGCCGGCGCGCCGGGGGTCGCCACATTGGCCGGATTGAGCGGGTCGAGCGTCAGGTAATCGACGAACTTGGCATCGGTGTACGATACCGCGCCCGATAGCCGCAGGCCGTCGGCCGGGCGTGCGAATATCTCGAATTCGACGCCTTTCGCCTCGGTGCTGGCGGCGTTCTCGAAGATCGTCGTGTAGCCCGTCGGGCCGCCGGCGATCGTCTTGTTCAGCTGAAGGCCTTCGAGATTATAGGTATAGGCGGCGATATTCGCGGTGAGGCCGCGCATCAGCGTCGCCTTGATCCCCGCTTCGTGGTTCTGGATCGTCTCGGGATCGACGATCGTGGTCGATCCGGACGCGTTCTCGCCCGATCCCGCCTTGAAGCCTTCCGAATAGGTGTAATAAAACAGGATGTCGGGCGTGACCTTCCATTCCAGCCCCACTTCCGGCGTGAAATCGCGGAAGGTGCGCTCGCGCCGCGTCTGGTCGGCGGTGAAGCGGAGCACCGGCCCCAGGCCGTTGCGGGTGATGACGATCGACGGGTTTTCCGACGTTGCGGTCTCATCGCTGTAGCGGCCGCCGATCTTCAGCGACACGCCGTCGAGCGCGCCGATGAGTGATCCGAGCGCGATATTCGCCTGGCCGAAGATCGCGAATGCGCTGGTGCCCAGGTTGGAGCGCGTGCAGACGCGCTTGGGCGCGATCTGCGTGCCGTCCGCGAGCGTGCCGGGACCATAGCCGCACAGCCCGAACGCCTCGTCGAGGCTGATCCCCGCCGCCTGGAGTACGGCGATGTTGCTGAGCTGGCCATTGCGCGGTGCCAGCCCGACATTGTCGATCGGCCGCTGGCGTTCGTGGAAATAATAGGCGCCCAGCACCAGATTGCCGAAATCGGAGGCGTAGTTGAACTGCAGTTCGTTGCTGAACTGCTTGCTGTTGATGCGCCGTTCCTGATTGGTCGTCGCCATGCCGTTGGTCGCCAGGCTGTTGATCACCGCCGACAGATCGAGATCCTGGAACAGCGAGCTGCGGAAGCTGCGATAATTGGTGATGTTGGTGACGCTGATCTGGTCGGTCAGATCTGCGCGGAGCGTGCCGGTGAAGGCGTAGGTCTCGGTGTCGGTGCCGACCTGGCTCTCGCTCGCCAGATCGCGCGGGCGCGCGGCATAGCCGCCGACGCCCAGCGGCGCGAGCCGGGCGACGCCGGGGAACGACGCGCGCAGATAATGGATCGCGCCCGACGAATCGTCCTGGCGGAAATATTCGGCGGACAGCAGCAGATCGACCCGGCTGCCGATGTCGAAATCGAGCTGCGCGCGCGCCATACGGCGGTTGAGATTATCCACATCGCGGCCGGTGACCGGATTGACGCCGTAGCCGTCCCGATCCTCTGTACGGACGGCGACGCGCGCGCGGATGCCGTCGGCCAAAGCGCCGCTGATCGCGGCTTCGGTGGAGATCGTGTTGTAATTGCCATAGGTGAGGCGGGCATAGCCCGACAGTTCGTCCGTCGGCCGCGCTGTGATGAGATTGACCGATCCGCCGACGGCGTTGCGGCCGTACAGCGTGCCCTGCGGCCCGCGGAGCACCTCGACGCGCTCGAGATCGAACAGCGATGTCAGCTGCGCCTCGGCGCGGGCGACATAGGCGCCGTCGACATGGAAGGCGACGCCGGTCGAACTGCCGGTGGTCGATGTGTTGGCGCCGACGCCGCGGATGAAGATCTTCGCCTGGTTGAAATCGCTGCCGAAATTGACCGAGGGCACGATCGTCTGCAGATCCTGGAGGGTCGAGACCTGGCTGGTCGCCAGCCGATCGGCGCTCACCGCGCTTACCGCGGCGCTGACATCCTGCAGCGACTGCTCGCGCTTCTGCGCGGTGACGATGATGTCGGCCTGATCTTCGGCGACGGGAATCTGGTCCTGCGCGGGATCGGGCGCGGTCTGCGCGAAGGCGCTGGTCGAGGCGAGCAGGCCGGTGAGTATGCCGGTTATCATCTTCATTCTTCCACTCCCGTTGCGCCGGTGTGACCCCGGCCTGTGTTCTTCAGCTGGTGATCATCACTTCCAGTAGCCGCGGCCCATCGCCCGCGAACAGGCGGGTGATCGCGCCGTCGAGCCCGGCGGCGTCGGCGATGCGCTCGGCCGCGACGCCCTGTCCCTCGGCAAGCGCCACGAAATCGATGCCGGGCAGCTTGCTGCCCACCGCCTCGATCCCGAACAGCGCGCCGAACTGATCGAGCGCGGCGTAGCCGCCATTGTTGATGACGATGAAGCGCACGTCGGCGCCGGTCTGTGCCGCCGACCACAATCCCTGGATCGCATACATCGCCGATCCGTCGCCCAGGATGGACAATACCGGCTCGCCCGGCCGCGCCAGCGCCACGCCGATCGCAGCGGGCAGCCCGTGGCCCAGCCCGCCGCTGGCGCAGGTGTGGAATTCGTCGTCGGCGCGCAGCGCGAAATGATCGTGCAGCGGACCGCGCGTGCTCGGCGCCTCTTCGACCACCGCGATGCCGTGCGGGCGCAGCGCGTGGAGCCGCGCCATCAGCAGCGCATCGGTCAGCCGATCGGCGGCGGGCGGATCGGCGGGGCGGCGTTCATTATGTACGGCACGTTCGCGCGGGGGGAGGGCCGCGAGCAGCGATTCGATCGCCAGCCCGACATCGCCGACCACCGCCAGCCCGTGCGGCACACGCGACGCCATCGCCGGATCGTCGCCGATCTGCAGCAGCACGGCGCCTTCGGGAATGAAGGGGCCATGACCTTCGACATGATAGGTGAAGGCGGGGGCGCCCAGCACCAGTACCGCATCGGCATCGCCCAGCGCCGCCACGATAGCCTCGCGCGAGGCGGGCAGGAAGCCGCGGAACAGCGCGTGATCCTCGGGGAACGGATTGCGCGCGGCCATCGGCGCGATCCACACCCCGGCGGACAGATGTTCGGCGAGGCGGGTCAGCAGCCCGCGCCCGCCCGCGTGCGCCACGCCGGCGCCCGCGACGATCGCGATCCGCGTGGCGCCGCGCAGTATCTCCGCGACCTCGGCCAGCATCGCCGGATCGGCGGCGACCCGGCCGCTGACCCGCGCGACCGCGATCGGGGCGCATGGACGCTCCCAGTCGTCGATCGGGATCGATACAAAGGCGGGGCCGCGCGGCGCCTGCATCGCGACGTGCCACGCGCGCGCGATCGCCGCGGGCACATCCTCGGCGCGCGCCGGCTCACACGCCCATTTGACGAACGGACGCGGCAGCTCGGTGGCGCGCTCGGCGAAGAGAAAGGGCTCGTAGGGCAGGATCGAGCGCGCCTGCTGCCCCGCGGTGATCACCAGCGGCGTCGCGTTGCGATAGGCGGTGAACAGATTGCCCATCGCGTGGCCGACCCCGGCCGAGCTGTGCAGGTTGACGATCGCCGCGCGGCCGGTGGCCTGGGCGTAGCCGTCGGCCATGCCGACCACCACCGATTCCTGCAGCCCCAGCACGTAACGGAACCGATCGGGCAGATCGCGGAACATGGGCAGCTCGGTCGACCCGGGATTGCCGAAGATGGTGGTGAGTCCCAGCTCGGCAAGCAGGCAATGCGTCGCATCGCGGACGGTCGGGCCGCCGGCGCGCGCAAGCGGCGCGACATGCAGCCCGCGTGCGGTCATTGTGGCCTTGAGGGGAATGCTTCCCGGTCGTCCATGCCGATCCTTGCCTTCTTTATTCTGATATGCGAAAAATTCATCTATGAGAATTTCTACGCCGGGTCGAGCTGTCGCACAAGCCCCAATCAATGAACCGCCCAAGACTCGCAATTGTATGCATCGCATACCAATCTCATTTGTCTCTCCGCGATGTTCGGCGTAGATTGCGGCAATGGAGAGACTGGACGCAGATTTGCGGCTCGATGAGGCGATCGCGCGGCACGTGCGGAATGAAGGCGCGTTGCTGCCGATCCTCCATGCGGTCCAGCGCGAATTCGGCTGCGTCGACGAGGCGGCTAAGCGCCGGATCGCCGCCGCGCTCAACCTGAGCCGCGCCGAGGTCCACGGGGTCGTCAGCTTCTATCATGATTTCCGCGACCAGTCCGAGCCGCGCCCGGTGCTCAAGCTTTGCCGCGCCGAGGCATGCCAGGCGCGCGGGGTCGAGGCGCTGGTGCCCGCCGCGACGGATGCCGCCGGCGACCGGGTCGCGATCGAGGCGGTCTATTGCCTCGGGCTGTGCAGCGTCGGGCCGGCGGCGATGGCGGACGGCCAGATCCATGCGCGGCTCGACGATGCGCGGCTCGCGGCGTTGATCGGGGCGATGGCATGATCGTCCGCATCTCGGACGATGCCGCGGCGCTGGCATGCGGCGCCGACGCGGTCGCCATGGCGTTCGAAAAGGCGGGAACGACGGTCGAGCGCGTCTCCAGCTGGGGCATGCACTGGCTCGAGCCCATGGTCGAGATCGACGGCCGCGGCTTCGGCCCCGTCACGGCCGCCGATGTGCCCGCGATCCTCGAAGGCTGCGCCGATGCGCTCGCGATCGGCGTGATCGCCGACCATCCCTTCATCGCATCGCAGCAGCGCCTGACCTTCGCGCGCGCCGGGCGGACGCGCCCGCTCAGCCTCGACGACTATGCCGCGACCGGCGGGTGGAAGGGGCTCGAGCATGCCCGCGCGATCGGCGCGGAAGCCGTTCTCGACGCCGTCACCGCCTCCGGCCTGCGCGGGCGCGGCGGCGCGGGCTTTCCCGCGGGGATCAAGTGGCGGACGGTGGCGAACGCGCCCGCCGATCGCCGCTATATCGTCTGCAACGCCGATGAGGGCGACAGCGGCACCTTTGCCGATCGGATGCTGATGGAGGGCGATCCCTTCTGCCTGATCGAGGGGATGGCGATCGCCGGCCACGCGGTGGGCGCGGACACCGGCTATATCTATGTCCGCTCCGAATATCCGCATGCCATCGCCAAGCTGGCCGCTGCGATCGAGGCGAGCCGTGCGATCGTCGCGCCGTTCGCGCTCCACGTCCGCGAAGGCGCGGGGGCGTATGTCTGCGGCGAGGAGACCTCGCTGCTCAACAGCCTGGAGGGCAAGCGCGGCGAGGTCCGCGCCAAGCCGCCGCTGCCCGCGATCGAGGGGCTGTTCGGCAAGCCGACGGTCGTCAACAACGTGCTGACGCTCGCCGCCATCCCCTTCATCCTCGCCGAGGGTGCGACAGCCTATGCCGATTACGGCTTCGGCCGGTCGCGCGGGACGATGCCGATCCAGCTGGCCGGCAATATCCGCCATGCCGGCCTCTATGAGACCGCCTTCGGCGTGACGCTGGGCGAGCTGGTCAATGATACCGGTGGCGGCACCGCGAGCGGTCGGCCGGTCAAGGCGGTGCAGGTCGGCGGGCCGCTCGGCGCGTATATCCATCCCGATTCCTTTCACCTGCCGTTCGATTACGAGGCGTTCGCGCGCGCCGACGGGCTGATCGGGCACGGCGGCATCGTCGTGTTCGACGACAGCGCCGACATGCTGGCGCAGGCGCGCTTCGCGATGGATTTCTGCGCGGTGGAGAGCTGCGGCAAGTGCACGCCCTGCCGGCTCGGCGCGGTGCGCGGGCGCGAGACGCTCGACCGGATCCGCAGCGGCGGACGGCAGCCCGACGCGGTCGAGACATTGCCGCAAATGCACAACGCCAAGGGAGGGGGCCGCGCGCTGACCGACGAGGTCACGCTGCTGACCGACCTGTGCGAGACGATGCAATATGGCTCGCTCTGCGCATTGGGAGGCTTCACCCCCTATCCGGTGATGAGCGCGCTGCGCCACTGGCCCGAGGATTTCGGCCTGCCCGCATCGGTGGAAGACGCCGGGCAGGGCCGCGTGGCGCAAGGGGTCTGACGATGGGTTACGAACCGCAACGCGATCTCGGCACGCCCGCCAGCTGCTCCGCCGAAACGGTGACGCTGACGGTCGACGGCGAGCGTATCACCGTCCCCGCCGGCACCAGCGTGATGCGCGCGGCGGCCGAGTACGGCACGTCGATCCCCAAGCTCTGCGCGAGCGACGATCTCAAGAGCTTCGGTTCGTGCCGGCTGTGCCTGGTCGAGATCGACGGCGTGCGCGGCACGCCGGCCAGCTGCACCACGCCAGTTGTCGAGGGCATGGTGGTGCGCACCCAGACTCCTCGGATCGAGAAGCTGCGGCGCGGGGTGATGGAGCTCTATATCTCCGATCATCCGCTCGATTGCCTGACGTGCAGCGCCAACAATGATTGCGAGCTGCAGGACCAGGCCGCCGCGGTGGGCCTGCGCGACGTGCGCTACGGCTATGAGGGCGCCAACCACCTTGCCGCCGCGACCGACACGTCGAACCCCTATTTCGATTTCGACCCTTCCAAATGCATCGTCTGCTCGCGCTGCGTGCGCGCCTGCGACGAGGTGCAGGGCACCTTCGCGCTGACGATCGACGCGCGCGGCTTCGCCTCGACGGTGTCGGCGGGGCTGCCGGGCGAGAATTTCCTGTCGTCCGAATGCGTCTCGTGCGGCGCGTGCGTCCAGGCGTGCCCGACCGCGACGCTCACCGAAAAGGCGGTCAAGACGATCGGGCTGCCCGACAAGGCGGTCGTCACCACCTGCGCCTATTGCGGGGTCGGCTGCACCTTCCGTGCGGAGATGCGCGGCGAGCACCTCGTCCGCATGGTGCCGTGGAAGGACGGCAAGGCCAATCGCGGGCATAGCTGTGTCAAGGGCCGCTTCGCCTGGGGCTATGCCCAGCATCAGGACCGCATCTTGAAACCGATGATCCGCGCTCGCATCGACCAGCCATGGCGCGAGGTCGAATGGGACGAGGCGTTCGCCTATGCCGCGTCGGAGCTCAACCGCATCCGCGACAGCCATGGCCGCGGCGCGCTCGGCGGGATCACCTCGTCGCGCTGCACCAATGAGGAGACGTACCTCGTCCAGAAGCTGGTCCGCGCGGGCTTCGGCACCAACAATGTCGATACCTGCGCGCGCGTGTGCCATTCGCCGACCGGCTACGGGCTGAAGGCGACCTTCGGCACCTCCGCCGGCACGCAGGATTTCGACAGCGTGATGGACGCCGACGTGATCCTGGTGATCGGCGCCAACCCGACCGACGGCCACCCGGTCTTCGCCAGCCGGATGAAGCGGCGGCTGCGCCAGGGTGCGAAGCTGATCGTGATCGACCCGCGCCGGATCGACCTCGTCCGCTCGCCGCATGTCGAGGCGGCGCACCACCTTGCGCTCCAGCCCGGCACCAACGTCGCGGTGCTGACCGCGATCGCGCATGTCGTCGTGACCGAGGGGCTGGCGGACGAGGCCTTCATCCGCGAACGCTGCGACTGGGAGGGCTATCAGGATTGGGCGGGGTTCGTGTCGCAGGCCCGCAACAGCCCGGAGACGCTGGAGGCGGTGACGCGCGTGCCGGCCGCCGATCTGCGCGCCGCGGCGCGGCTCTACGCGACCGGGGGCAATGCCGCGATCTATTACGGCCTCGGCGTGACCGAGCACAGCCAGGGCTCGTCGACCGTCATGGCGATCGCCAATCTCGCGATGGCGACCGGCAATATCGGCCGCCCCGGGGTCGGGGTGAACCCGTTGCGCGGGCAGAACAACGTCCAGGGCGCATGCGACATGGGCAGCTTCCCGCACGAGCTGCCCGGCTATCGCCATATCTCGGACGGCCCGACGCGTGCGCTGTTCGAGGAAGCGTGGGGCGTCGCGCTCGATCCCGAGCCGGGGTTGCGCATCCCCAACATGCTCGACGCAGCGGTGGAGGGGAGCTTTAAGGCGCTCTACGTCCAGGGCGAGGACATCCTCCAGTCCGATCCCAATACCGCGCACGTCGCGGCCGGGCTCGCGGCGATGGAATGCGTCATCGTCCACGACCTGTTCCTCAACGAAACCGCGAACTACGCGCACATCTTCCTGCCCGGATCGACCTTCCTCGAAAAGGACGGGACCTTCACCAATGCCGAGCGCCGCATCCAGCCGGTGCGCAAGGTGATGTCGCCCTTGAACGGGTTCGCCGATTGGGAGGTGACGCAGGGTCTGGCCAACGCGCTTGGGCTCGGCTGGAACTATGCGCACCCGTCCGAGATCATGGACGAGATCGCGCGGCTCACGCCCAGCTTCGCCGGCGTCAGCTTCGCCAAGCTCGACGCGGCGGGATCGCTGCAATGGCCGGTCAACGAAGCGGCGCCCGAGGGATCGCCGGTGATGCACATTGACGGCTTCGTCCGGGGCAAGGGCAATTTCGTCGTCACCGATTATGTCCCGACCGACGAGAAGACCGGCCCGCGCTTCCCGCTGCTGCTGACCACGGGGCGCATCCTGGCGCACTATAATGTCGGCGCGCAGACGCGGCGGACCGACAACACCGCCTGGCATCCCGAGGACCGGCTGGAGATCCATCCCTCCGATGCCGAGAATCGCGGGCTGAAGGACGGCGACTGGGTGCGGCTGGCGAGCCGTTCGGGCGAGACGACGCTGCGCGCGCAGGTGACCGACCGCGTCGCGCCGGGGGTAGTCTACACGACCTTCCACCACCCGGCGACGCAGGCCAACGTCGTCACCACCGAATATAGCGACTGGGCCACCAACTGCCCCGAATACAAGGTGACCGCGGTCCAGGTCGCCGCATCGAACGGACCGAGCGACTGGCAGGAGGATTACGAGGCGATCAGTACGCGCTCGCGCCGGATCACGGTGGCGGAACCGGCGGAATGAGCGGCATCGACCGGCTGGTCTATATGGCCAACCAGATCGCGCGGAACGTCATGGTCGGCGGCGGTGAGCGCGCGATCGCCGCGACCGCCGATCATATCGCCGCCTTCTGGGATCCGCGCATGCGGCGCCGCATCGCGGATCACATCGCCGCGGGCGGCGAGGGGCTCGATCCGGTCGCGCTGGCGGCGCTGCGCCAGCTGGCCGAGGACGGGCCGCCGCCATCACAGACCCCGGCGACGCATTTCGCCACGGTCGATGAGGCCGGCGGCAGCGATGCGGGCTAGACTCTGTTTTAAAAAATAGAAGCAGCCCCCCATTCCGTTCGCCCTGAGCTTGTCGAAGGGCCGTCCTGCCTTCTTCCGGCGTTCGCAGAAGAAGAACGGTGCTTCGACAGGCTCAGCACGAACGGGGATGGTTTAACCCGAATGAAACAGGCTCCAAGCGTGGTCCGCTGGCTTCAGCCCTTGCGGGAATAATCGGTGATCCATTCGACGGTGCGTTCGAGCCCGCCGAACGGATAGAAATGCAGCCGCACCGGGCCATGCGCCGGGGTCAGCCCGGCGGCGAGGCGATCGACCAGCTTGTCCGGTCCGGCGGTTCCCAGCAGCCGTGTGATCGATACCCCATATTTCGTCATCACGCTGGCCGAGGCGCCGACGCCGCAATGCGCCGCGTAACGCAGCAGCGTCTTGATCCCCGCCGGACCCGGCACGCCGACCCGCACTGGCGCGTCGATGCCGCGCGCGCGCAGCGCCAGCAGCCAGTCGAGGAAGGGGTCGGCGTCGAAGCCGAACTGGGTGACGATCAACGTCGCCATGCCGCGCGCTGTGATCTCGGCGCGCTTGATCTCAAGCGCCTCCCAACACTCAGCCTCGCTCATCGTCGGGTGCCCTTCGGGATGCCCGGCGATGCCGACCGCGGTGATGCTGTTGCGTTCGAACAAGCCGGTGCGCAGCAGCGCCATCGTGTCCTCGAACGGCCCGGCGGGCACCGGCGGATCGCCGGCGACCAGGAACACGCGCTTGACGCCCGCCTCGGCGACCGTCCCGGCGACGATCGACTCCAACTCCTGATGCGAGACGATCCGGCGCGCGGAAAGATGCGGCATCGGTTCGAACCCCAGCGCGCGCACCTCGGCGGCGGCGGCGATACGGGCATCCATCGTCTCGTTGGGCAGGAAGGTGATCGCGATCGGGGTCTCGCGTGCGATCCGGTCGGCGGCGGCGCGCAGCGCCGGCACGTCCTTGGCGGTCATTTCCAGCGAATAGCCGTCGGTCACGCCTATGGGCGGCCTGTCCCATGCGGGGTGGATCTGCGGGATCGACATGACGGCTCCTCTCGCGCCGCCCATCTTCCGGATGGCGCGATTCCAACTCTAGCGGCGTCCGTTTAATTCGTATAGATGAAACATTCATGGACGCGAAATACTCAGACGGCGATGTTCCTTTGATCCTGCTGCCGGGATTGATGTGCGACGCGCGCGTTTTCGCGGCCCAATTGTCCGCCTTTCCCATGGCGATCGGCGCGCCGGACTATGGCGAATCGGATCGGCTCGATACGATGGCGCATCTGGTTCTCGACGCCGCGCCGCGCCGTTTCGCCCTGCTGGGCCACTCGATGGGCGCGAGGGTCGCGCTGGAGGTGTTCCGGCTCGCGCCCGATCGAGTCGCGCGGCTGGCGCTGGTCAGCACCGGTGTCCACCTGCCCAGTATGGAGGAGGCGCCGAAGCGCCACGCGCTGCGGGACCTGGGGCGGCAGAAAGGCATGGCGGCGCTGGTCGATGCCTGGCTGCCGCCGATGGTGGCCCCCGCACGGCAATCCGATCAGGCGCTGATCGCGCCGCTGCGGCGGATGTGCATCGATGCCGGGCTGGCGCGCTTCGAAGCCCAGATCGGGGCCCTGCTCGCCCGCCCCGAGGTGGAGAGCCTGCTGCCCCGCATCGCCGTCCCGACGCTCGTCGCGGTCGGCAGCGATGACCGCTGGAGCCCCCCGGCGCAGCACGAGGATTTTGCCGCGCACATTCCCGGCGCGACGCTCGCCGTCATCGAAGGCGCCGGGCACATGCTGCCCGCCGAGGCGCCAGACGCGCTCAACGCCGCGATCGCCGCCTGGCTCGCCGCACCCGAACCATCATCCCGAACATTGACATATGGAGAGACGTCATGACCGACCAGACCCTGCAGCAGCTGCTCGATACGAGCGGCGACATCGTCGATCTGCTGCGCAACCAGCAGACCGGCCCCAACGTCTATCCCGGCGTGCCCGCCGAATATTCCAACTGGCGCGCCGAACAACAGGCCTGGGCGCAGACCTGCGTGCTGTTCAACCAGTCTTTCCACATGGTCGATCTCGCGGTCGAGGGGCCGGACGCCTTCGCCATGCTCAACGCGCTCGGGGTCAACAGCTTCAAGGGCTTCGTGCCCGATCGCGCCAAGCAGTTCGTGCCATGCACCCCCGACGGCTATGTCATCGGCGACGTGATCCTGTTCTACCTCGATGAGGAGAAGTTCAACCTGGTCGGCCGCGCGCCGGTGATCGAGTGGATCGAATATCACGCCGCGACGGGCGACTGGAACGTTACCGTCTCGCGCGACGAGCGGACAGCGGTGCGCCCCGATCCGGAGAACCGGCGCTCCTACCGCTTCCAGCTCCAGGGCCCGAACGCGATGCAGACGCTGGAAAAGGCGATGGGCGCGACCCCGCCCGATCTCAAATTCTTCCACATGGCGCGGATCGCGATCGCCGGAAAGGAAGTCCGCGCGCTGCGCCACGGCATGGCGGGACAACCGGGCTACGAACTGTTCGGCCCATGGGCGGATTACGACGCCGTTCGGGGGGCGCTGATCGAGGCGGGCAAGAATTTCGGGCTGACGCTGGTCGGCGGCCGCACCTATTCGTCGAACACGATCGAATCGGGCTGGATCCCCTCGCCGCTGCCGGCGACCTATACCGGCGAGGCGCTGCGGCCGTACCGCGAATGGCTTTCGGCCAATTCATATGAGGCCAAGGCGTCGATCGGCGGCAGCTATGTGCCCGATACGGTCGAAGGCTATTATCTGACGCCGTGGGATCTCGGTTACGGCCCATTCGTGAAGTTCGATCACGACTTTATCGGCCGCGAGGCGCTGGAGCGGATGGCCGATCGGCCGCACCGCCGCAAGGTGACGCTCGCGCTCGACAACGAGGATCTGATGCGCGTCGTCAGCTCGCAATTCACCAAGGCCGACCGCGCCAAATATATGGAGTTCCCCTCGGCGGTGTACGCGATGCACCCTTATGACCAGGTGCTGATCGACGGGAAGCTGGTCGGTGTCTCGACCTGGATCGGCTACAGCGCCAACGAAGGCCGGATGCTGACGCTGGCCATGCTCGATGCGGAGCATGCCGAGCCGGGCACCGAGGTGACCTTGCTATGGGGCGAGCCGGACGGCGGCACGCGCAAGCCGACCGTCGAGAAGCACGTCCAGACCGAGATCAGGGCGGTGGTCAGCCCGGTGCCCTATTCGGAAGTGGCGCGTGACGCCTATGCCGAAAGCTGGCGGACCCGTCAGCCCGCCTGACCGGTGCACGCGGGGAGCGGTCGCTCCCCGCGAATCACTGCGCTTCGAGCAACACGGCGGTGCGGATCAGCAGCCCCGCCGCGCGGCGTTCGATCGCCGCGTCGAACCGCGCGCTGGGGATCGCGATGCTGAACGCGCCGATCAGCGCGCCGTCGATGACGACCGCGCGGCCGATGCCCTGGATGCCCGGGGTATGCTCCTCGCGCGTCCGCGCCACGCCGGTGCGGCGGATTTCGGCGATCTCCGCGCGCAGACCCTCCGCTGAAACGATGGTGCTCGCGGTGAAGGCCTGGCGATCGGCTTCGGCGAGGAACCGCTCGATCTCGGCGTCGGGCAGCGCGGCGAGGATCGCCTTGCCCGCGGAAAAGCCGTGCAGCGGCGTGCGCGATCCCACCTCCACCGCATAGCGCAGTGCGTGCTCGCTGGTCTCGGTGACCAGCGCCTCGACCTCCCAGCCCGAACGGATGAAGAAGGAGGCGGTCTCGTTGAGCTGCAGCCGCAGTGCGCGCACGAGCGGGGCGACACGCTCGGCAAGGGTGAAGCTGGCGGTGCGGGTCTGGAGCCGCTCCAGCCCCGGGCCGGGCGCATAGCGCCGGCCTTCGCGGGCGAGATAGCCGCGCTCGACCAGGGTGGTGAGCAGGTAGGACAGGCTGCTGACCGGGATCACCAGCGCTTCGGCGATCTCCTGCGCGATCACGGGACGATCGCGCGCAACGACATATTCGATGATGTCGAGCGTGCGGATCGCCGATTTGACCGGACTGGAATGGCTGTCGCCCATGCCCCGCTATACCGCGTCATCGCAGCATCGCCATCGCCTGTTGCATCAGGGGACTGGCTTTTGTCCGCGGCATCGCGGAAGCGTCGATGCGGAGACGCAGAATCAGGGATACCGACCACCGATGAAGCAGGACCGCGACCTCGAAAGCTTGCTCGGCTACCAGATCGACATGGCGCATCTGACGATGGTAACGGACGCGCGCGCAACGCTGGCGCCGTTCGATATCACCCCCGCCAAGCTGACCGCGATGCTGCTGATCCGCGCCAATCCCGGCTGCGACCAGACCGCGCTGGGACGTGCGCTCAAGATCAACCGGTCGAGTGCGATGAAGCTGATCAACTATCTGGCCGAACGCGATCTGGTCGAGCGCCGCCCGGGCCGCGACCTCAGGACCAACGCGCTGCACCTGAGCGCCGAAGGGGAAGCCCGGCTCACCGAGATGGTCGCCCGCCTGCGTGAATCCGATCGCCGCATGAGCGCGCGGCTCACCACGGAGGAACGCGCCACACTGACCGCGCTGGTCCGCAAGCTCCGCCAGCCGCGCGATGCCGCCAAGCGCCAGAAAACAACCGCCGACAGGGTTGCAAAACTGTCCGCCTAGCATACAGTCACCACGACAAGGGGCGGCGCCCGCGCCCGGACTGAGGAGTGGTAGCCGACATGGCCGATGCACCGCATGCTGATTCGGGCCCGCATGATGCGGCGGAGCGCCTGCCGCTCGATCGGCTGCTCCAGCCGCGATCGGTGGCGATCATCGGCGCGTCGGACAAGCCCGGCGCGCTCGGCGCCACGGTGCTCGCCAATCTTGAGCGGCAGGGGTTCGCGGGCGCGATCCATCTGGTCAATCCCAGGCGCAGCGAGATACGCGGGCGTGCCTGTGTCGCTTCGGTCGACGATCTGCCCGAGGGGATCGATGCGGCGGTGCTGGCGATTCCGCGCGCGGGCGTGCTCGATGCGATCCGCGGGCTCGCGCGGCGCAAGGCGGGCGCGGCGGTGATCTTCTCGGCGGGCTTTGCCGAGGATGGGCCGCAGGGCCTCGCCGACCAGCAGGAGATCGCGCGCATCGCCGATGCGGCCGGGATGGTGATCGAGGGGCCGAACTGCCTCGGCCTGGTCAATTTCCGCGACCGCGTGTCGCTGACCTTCATCGAGCTGCCCGAGGCGCGCGCGGACGGCGATCGGCGCGTCGGGATCGTCTCGCAATCGGGGGCGATGGCTGCGGTGCTGGCGACGACGATGATCACGCGCGAGGTGCCGCTCAGCTGCTATGTCTCGACCGGGAACGAAGCGGCAAGCGGGGTCGAGGACTATGTCGCGCACCTCGTCGCCGATCCCGATACCGCGGTGATCGGGATGATCGTCGAGCATTTCCGCAAGCCCGCCCGGTTCCTTGCCGTTGCCCGTGCGGCGCGCGCGGAGGGAAAGCGGGTGGTGCTGCTCCATCCCGGGCGCAGCGCCGCCGGTGCCGCCAGCGCCGCGACCCATACCGGCGCGATGGCGGGCGACCACGCGGTGATGCGCACCCTGGTCGAGCGCGCGGGCGTGATCCTGGTCGATTCGCTCGAGGAGCTGGGCGACGTCGTCGAGATCGCCGTGCGCTGCGCGACATTGCCGGCCGGCGGGACGGGGGTGATCGCCGAATCGGGCGCGTTCAAGGCGATGATGCTCGACCTGGCCGAGGCGATCGACCTCGATCTGCCGCGGCTGACCGATGCCGACAGCCCGGCGCTGCGCGCGGCGCTTCCCGATTTCGTGCCCGTCAGCAATCCGCTCGACGTGACCGCGCAGGGGCTGGTCGATCCGGGCCTTTATGGGCGGACGCTTGCCGCGCTGGTCGCGGACGACCGCATCGGCACGATCGTCGTCACGCTGATCCAGACCGACACCGGCACCTCGCATATCAAGTTCACGGCCGTGCTCGACGCGTTGCGCGAACTGCGGTCGGCGAAGCCCGTGCTGGTCGCGGGTGTGGACGAGGGTGGCGGCGTGCTGGCGGACGACATCGCCGCGTTGCGCGCGCTGGGCGTGCCCTATCTGCCCACCGCCGAGCGCGCGCTGAGGGCGCTGGCGCGGGTGACGGCCTTCTCGGAGCGCGATGATTCAGTCGCCGACATCGAAACAGCGCCGCTTGAGGGGCTACCGGGCGCGCGCGGCACCGTCCCCGAATATCGCGCCAAGGAACTGCTCGGCGAGCGCGGCATCGCCTTCCCGCAATTCGCCCTGGTGAAGACCGCGGAAGACGCCGTGGAGGCAGCCGAACGGCTTGGCTATCCTGTGGTGCTGAAGGCGCAGGCGGCGGCGCTGCCGCACAAGAGCGACGCCGGGGGCGTGATCGTCGGTTTGAAGGATGCCGCAGCGGTCACCGAAGGCTGGTCGCGGCTCGCCGCCAACATCGCTGCCGCCCGTCCCGATCTGACGCTCGATGGCGTGCTGGTCGAGGCGATGGCCGAGCGCGGGATCGAGCTGATCGTCGGCGCGCGCAACGATCCCGATTGGGGGCCGGTGATCCTGGTCGGCTTCGGCGGGGTGACCGCGGAACTGCTCCACGACGTGCGGCTGCTGCCGTCCGATCTCCCCCGCGATGCGATTATCGCTGCGCTCCGCACGCTGCGCATGGCGCCGCTGCTCGACGGCTTCCGCGGCGCACCCGGGATGGACGTCGGAGCCGTCGCAGACATCGTCGCGGCGCTGGGCCGGGTGGTCATGGCGACACCGGCGATCCGCGAGGTCGATCTCAACCCGGTGATCGTCTATCCGCAAGGCCAGGGCGCGATCGCGCTCGACGCGCTGATCACGCTCTGACCCGTTCTGCCGATGATCGCGAGCGGCTGGAGCGAATTTAGGCTTATGTTGACCCACCAACCCCGTTCGCACTGAGCCTGTCGAAGTGCCGTCCTGTTTCTTCGAGCGATCGATGAAAGGACGGTGCTTCGACAGGCTCAGCACGGACGGGGTTGGGGCTATTCGATCCTCTTAATCATTTGCTGGAGTGCAAGACTCAGGCCTCGGTCCTCGACTGGTCGTAGGCGCCGAGACCGGGCTTGTAGCTCTTCTCGTCGATGAACTGGCGGATGCCTTCCTTGCGCCCTTCGGTCTTGTCGTGGAAGTTCGCGGCCTCCTGCATGCGGACCAGATAATCCTCCGCCTCGTCATAGGTCATCGTGCCGACGCGGCGCACCGCATCCTTGGCGAATTTGAGCGCGACCGGATTCTTCTTGATCAACAGCTCGGCAACTTCGCGCACGCGCGCCTCCAGCCGGTCGAGCGGGACGCTTTCGTTGACCAGCCGCCATTCCGCCGCCTTCCTGCCGTCGATCAGCTCACCGGTCAGCGTCATCCACATCGCGTCGCGCATCGACAGCAGATCGACGACGACCTTGGTCACCCCGCCGCCCGGCAGGATGCCCCAGTTGATCTCCGACAGGCCGAATTGCGCCTCGTCGGCGCAGATCGCGAGGTCGCACGAGAAGAGCGGGCCGAAGCCGCCGCCGAAGCACCAGCCGTTGACCATCGCGATCGTCGGCTTCTGGAACCAGCGCAGCCGGCGGAACCAGCCATAGCTTTCGCGCTGAGACTGGCGCACCCCGCGCAGGCCCTGCGCCTCGGTCTCGCGGAAATACTCCTTCAAATCCATACCTGCGGACCAGGCGGTGCCTTCGCCGCCCAACACCAGCACGCCGACATCGTCGCGATATTCGAGCTCGTCGAGCACCTCCATCATCCGCCGGTTGAGCGTCGGGCTCATCGAATTGCGCTTTTCCGGCCGCGCGAAATAGACCCAGGCGACCCGGTCCTCGACCCGGTACGACACCACATCCTTGTCGCTCGTCGTTCCGTCACTCATCTCGGTCCCTTTCGCACGCGGACACGGGATCGCTGACTTGCGCATCCTCATCCACGCATTATTGTATGCCAAGCGGACAATAACATCGGTTTCGCGCGAAGCAAGGGAGAGCGTCATGAAGATTGCGATAGTCGGTGCGAGCGGGAATGTCGGGAAACGGATCGTGGCGGAGGCGCTGAGCCGCGGCCACGCGGTGACAGCTATAGCGCGCAACCCGGGCGCGGATGAGGCGGGCGTAACATGGAAGGTCGCCGACCTCGCCGATCCCGATTCGATCGTAGCGGCGCTGGCGGGGAACGACGTCGTTGTGCTGTCGGTGCGCTTCGGCACGACCGATTTCGCGAAGGCGCTCGATGGCGTCCGTTCGTCCGGGGTCAGGCGGCTGCTGGTCGTGGGCGGCGCGGCATCGCTGGAGATCGCGCCGGGTAAGGTGCTGCTCGATCAGCCCGACTTCCCCGATTTCATCAAGCCGGAAGCCACGCCAGCGCGTGCGGCGCTGGACATGCTGCGCGGCGAGACCGATCTCGACTGGACCTTCCTGTCGCCGTCGATGGTGTTCGGCCCCGGCGAGCGGACCGGCAAATTCCGGCTGGGCACGGACGCTTTGCTGACCGCCGCCGACGGCCGGAGCCATATCAGCTACGAGGATTACGCGATCGCGCTGCTCGACGAGATCGAGACGCCGCGTCATTCGCGGGCGCGCTTTACCGTCGGTTATTGAGGAGCGGTCAGCCCGCCGCGTCGGCGGGCAGCGCGCCGATCACCGATTTGACCTCGAGGAACTCCTCCAGCCCGAACCTGCCGAATTCGCGGCCGTTGCCCGATTGCTTGTAGCCGCCGAACGGCATGTCGAAGGCGAGCCCGCCCGCATTGACGAACACCGCGCCGGCGCGGATGCGGGGGACGATCGTCTTGGCCCGCGCCGGGTCGCCCGCGATATACGCGCCCAGGCCATAGGGCGTGTCGTTGGCGATCCGCACCGCGTCCGCATCGTCCTGATAGGGCATGATCACCAGCACCGGGCCGAATATCTCCTCGCGGGCGATCGCCATGTCCGGGGTCACGTTCGCGAAGACGGTGGGCTTGACGTAGAAGCCGGTGTCCTTGCCCTCGGGCCGGCCGGTGCCGCCGGCGACCAGCGTCGCGCCCTCGTCGATGCCCTGCTGGATCAGGCCCTGGATGCGGTCCCACTGGCTGGCGTTGACGACCGGGCCGATATGATCGCCCTCGGCCAGCGGATCGCCGACCTGCTTGGCGGAGAACATCTGCCCCACCTTCTCGGCTGCCTCGTCATGCTGCGAAATGTGGACCAGCATCCGCGTCGGCGCGATGCAGCTCTGGCCTGAGTTGAGCAGCACGCCGCCGACCCCGCCTGGCAGCGCCTTGTCGAGCGGCGTGCCTTCGAGGATGATGTTGGGGGATTTGCCGCCCAGTTCCTGCGCGACGCGCTTCACCGTGTCGGCGGCGTTCTTCGCGACCATGATCCCAGCGCGGGTCGAGCCGGTGAAGCTGACCATGTCGATGTCGGGGTGCCTGGCCAGCGCGGTGCCGACGCCTTCGCCGTCGCCCTGGACGAGGTTGAACACGCCCGCGGGCACGCCCGCGGCATCCATCACCTCGGCGAAGATCGCCGCCGAGGTCGGCGCCTCCTCCGACGGTTTCAGGATCATCGCGCAGCCGGCGGCGAGGCACGGGCCGACCTTGGCGACGATCTGGTTCATCGGCCAGTTCCACGGCGTGATCAGCGCGACGACGCC
>JAESGW010000665.1_pt1 | contig 19652 bp, 10 predicted proteins | sample 9269791 | NCBI WGS metagenome assembly JAESGW01 (sample SAMN16773120, study PRJNA677053) | algae metagenome | isolation source: Aphanocapsa lilacina HA4352-LM1 and co-occurring heterotrophs from near cave... | place: USA: Maniniholo cave, near Haena, Kauai, HI | collected 2009-07-28 | reverse complement strand
CGTTCGTCCCGCCGCCGCCGGGACCGAAGATGCCACCGCTGACCCCATTCGACATGCCGCCGCCGCCGCCCGCCATCAGCCTGGCGTTCGCCTGGCTCACGGTACTGCCGCTGAACAGGCCGGAGTAACCCCCACCGCTGCTGCCGCCGCTCAACGCCGTGCCGGTAGGCTTGCCGCCGGCGCCGCCGCCACCGAAGGTCGCACTGGAACCGGTGACCTTGCCGCCTTCGCCGACCACCACGGTGAACACGGAGCCGCCCGTCACCGCGACCGTGCCCTCGGTGTAGCCGCCGCTGCCGCCGCCACCGGGGTTGGCGTAGTAGGTGCTATTGAAGCCGCCGCCGCCGCCGGCCCACATCCGCACGCCGATCGAGCTCAGGCCCGCCGGCACCGTGAACGACTGGTTGACGCCGCTGTAGGTGAAGCGCACACAGGTGTTGAAGCCGGCATCCGGCGTGCAGCTCTGGACCGCGGCGGCGACCGGGACGCTCATTGCCGCGCAGGCTGCGCTGAAGCAGACGGCCGCGATGCGGCACAGCGCCGCGTGCAGCCTGTTGCCGCCCTGGCCGCGCATCGAAAGGCCTCCGGTTCGAAAATTCATGCCGGCCTCAACGCAAGCCCATCAGCAGGTCGCTCGGATCGACGAGGCCCGAAACCGGCGCGGGCAGCACCGTGCCGGCGTTCCATTCGTCGCGACCAGGCACGCCCCCGCGCACGAGTGCTTCGGATGCACCGAGATCCGAGACCCACGGAACATCGAGATTGAAAATGAAGTCGACGATGTCCTGCACCGTGGTCTGCGGCGGCATCATGAGGAAGCGCTGCGAGATCAGCCCGGGCGGCAGCAAGCCGGCCTCGGGGCGATTCAGGAACAGCGCCGCGCGCGCATTCAGCCTGTGCATCGCGGCCGCCAGGTCGAAGATCTGATCGAGCGTGGCCCCGGTCGAGTCGATGACGTAGATGCAGTCGCTCTGCGGCTCGGAGAGCTTGCGCAGGTCCTCGAGGCTGGTGGAGAACTGGCAGCTGATGCAGCGGTCGATCAGTTCGTTGCACGCCTGCAGGAAGAACGGCACCAGCTCCAGGCTCGAGGAGAAGAGGAGGACTCGGGTTGCTCTCATGTCGGGGCGCTTTTCTCAAAGATGTTTTTTCGCGCGTCTTCATCGGGTGGCGAAATAACCCGCGGCCGTGACTCGCAGGAGACTGTCCCGCCCGACGACCTCCAGCCATCCCTGCATGACGGCCTTTCCGATGCCGCTCATCAGGTTCTGCTCGGCCATGCCCGATCGAACGCCGACCTGGCACAGCGCCGAGACGGACAAGGTCTCGCAGGGTTTGAGTCGGAAATCGTCGACGCAGATACCCATGACCCTTCTGGCGAGGGCATCCATTCCCGGCAGTGGCTGCATCTGCGTTTCCTCCCTGTCAAGACGCGGCTTCCGTTTTCCGACGAAGGCGGCGGAAGTCCGTGCCGTTGCCAGTTCGGGCCGGCATCGCCGATCGCGCCGCTTGGCACGCGACCGCCTGCCGTCCCGTCTACTTATTCGTGTGGGGGGCGGGCAGGGTTACGCGAGGCCTTTGGTATTCCGTGAACTTGTTCGCAGAAAGTTCTGGAAGCGCCGTGGACGGCGCGGATCGGCGGCTCAGGCCGCTGCTTCCATCAGCAGGTGATAGCCGAAGCCACGGATGGCGAGGAGCGACACATCGCCCGTCGACACGGTCGCCAGCAGCTTGCGCAGCCGGGTGACGTGCACGTCGACCGTGCGCGATTGCGCCAGCGGCTGGTCCCGGCCCCAGACCGAGCGGACGATCTGCGCGCGCGAGCAGGTCTGGTTGGCATGGCGAAACAGGAACAGCGCGAGGTCGAACTGCCGCGGCTGGAGCTGCAGGCGCATCGCGTCGACGTGGAGCGTTCGGCCTTGCGGCTGGAACAGGTAGCGCCCGAAGCGCAACGCCGCCGGGGCGACGGGCGCCCGAGCCTCGCCCTTCGCGTCCGGCACACCGACGATCCGCAGCACGCGCGCGACCAGCTCGCAGTCCTCGCAGGGCATCAGCGTGAAGTCCGTGGCGACATCGGCCGCGATGGTCCCGTGCTCGAGCAGTTGCTCCGGGCGCAGCAGCAGGATCAAGGCGGCGCCTTCGCCGCAGAGGTGCCGCAGGAACCTGGCGGTCGACGAGACCGCATCGCTGCCGCCATCCAGGCATGCCAGCATCAGGTCGAATCGCTCGCCCGCGGTGAGTGCCTTCGCGAGCTCCTTCATGCGCGAGAACTCCACCGTGGCATGGCCCAGCGGGCGGATGGCGCAGGACACGAACTGGCGTTCGGGGTCCGAGCCGTCGAGTATGGCGATGCGGCAATGGGCCTCGGCAGCCGGCGCGGTGTCCATGGCGGTCACGGTCCGTTGCACGGCAGGGCGTTGCGATCTACCAGCGCAGCAGCCACGCGCCGAGCAGCATCCCCAGTCCCATCGACACGAGGATGCAGACGACATCCCAGGCCGCCACGACGGCCGGCACCAGTTCCGGACAGCCCAGCCCATGGGCGGCGATCCCCAGCGCACCGGCCAGGATGCCCGCGACGGCGCCGCTCATGGCCGGGCGCGTGGGCGCCAGGCCGCGCAGCGCCAGCAACTCGGCCGCCAGCACGGGCAGCGACGCCAGCAGCAGGCCCAGCGCGCAGAGCTGCCAATCGTCCACGAACGCCGGCCACAGCCGGATGCCGTCCGACGCCGCGTGCATCCAGCCGCCGAGCGCCGCGAATCCGAGCGCCGCGCCCGGAAGCACGAGGCTCCACCAGGCGAGGCCGACCCTCGCGCCGGGCCGCGCGAGGCGATGCACGACCCGATAGCCGGCCGCGCCCAACATGCAGACGAGCGCGAATCGCACCCAGGAATCGGGCCAGGCCATCCGCGTTGCCGGCGCGCTCTCGATGGGCGGGACCGCGGCCACCAGGAGCATCGAACACGACAGGCCCAGGAGCAGGGCCGTCGCGAGCCTGCGCGACGTGGCGTGCGGACGCACCAGCGCGACGCGATTGGCAAGCAGCGCAACGAAGTCATCGGTTCTCACGCCTGGCTCCTTTCACTTTTGCAATCAGCGCCTTCAGCCCGCGATGCACGCCGATCTTGACGGCCGACTCGGACATGCCGCTGTGCCGCGCGGCCTCGGCGATCGACAGGCCTTCGAGCTTGACCATCACGAGCGGCAGCCGATGCCGGTCCGGCAGCGTGTCGAGCAGCAGCGCGACATCCCTGCGTGCCTCGTGCGGCGCTTCCTGCGATTCAGCGAAGATTTCCAGTTCGTCGAACGACACATTGCGCATTTCCCGTGCCGATTTGGCGCGCAGCAGATCGATCAGCTTGTAGCGCGCAATTGCGCCGATCCACGATGTCACCGGCTGGCCGGTCTGAAAAGTATGCCGTTGCAGATGCGTCGCGAGCAAGCATTCCTGCACCAGGTCCTCGATGTCGTCGCTCCAATAGACCAGGCGCCGCCCGATGAATGCGCGAAGATATGCCGCAATTCTTCGCAGAAATTCCTGATAGGCCTGCGCATCTCCTTCCAGCCCCCGAAGGAACAGTCCGTGCAGCACCGGTTCGACATCGCTCGCTCGCATGGGCAGGGTGGTTTCCGCTTGTTGACAGAGTAAACAAGCGCCACCGGCGCCTGGTCGTTTCTTGCGTACTTTCGAATTCGATTGCGTTGAGTGGAGGTCGCAAATGTTAACCCCTCATCGTGTATCCGGATGAAATTTAATTGGCACCGAGATGCGGGAGAAGATCGAGGAGATCGTGCGTTTCGATTAAATTTCGCCCGATTCGAAGGCCGAACAATTAACAATGACGGCATTCTTCGCCGATAAATTAATATGTAATTAACAAAACCGGCATGCGTCGCGAATCCGCATCGAAGGGTGCGGTCGACGGAATAGACTGGGGGAATGCAGCAATCGACAGCCGTTCATTCCTCCCTGTGACGGTATGCTGCATTTGGGCCCGCGTTGCGGGCCTTTTTTTCCGACGCGATCCGGGCGCGGCGCGTCGCTGACGCGTTCGCCGCGCCGCTTTACGGGATGCCGCGGCGGCCGCCCGCCAGTTGCACCGGCGGTGGGGTCTGGGTCTTGCCGGCGCCGCGATCGACGGGTACCGGCTGCGCCGCCGGCTTGCCGTTCTGCCGGGTGTCGAGATAGAGCCGATAGCCGAAGCTGCGGATCGAGATCAGCGAGACATCGCCCGAGGACATGGCCATCAGCGTCTTGCGCAGGCGGGTCATGTGCACGTCGATCGTCCGGCTCTCCTCGGGCGGATGCCGCTTGCCCCAGACCGCCGCGGTGATCTCCTCGCGCGAGTGGGCCCGGTTCGCGTGCCGGAACAGGTACAGCGCGAGCTGGAACTGCCTGGGCTGCAGGCGCACGCGCTGACCGTCGGCACTGATGGTGCGGCCCACCGGATCGAACGCATAGCGGCCGAAGACGAAGACCTCCTGCCCCTCCTCGCTGAGCGCGATGGCGCGCGCCACGCGCACCAGCAGTTCGTTGTCCTCGCAAGGCATCACCAGCAGGTCGCTGAACATTCTCGATGCGAGGTGCTTGTTCGCGAGCAGTTGCTCGGGCTGCACGAGCAGCAGCAGGGCCGCGGCATCGCCGACCAGCCGGCGAATGAATTTCAGGCCCGACAGGACCGCGTCGGGATCGCCTTCGAGGGACAGCAGCAGCAGGTCGAACTTCTCTCCGGTGAACAGTGCCTGCGCGAGATCCTTGAGCCGCGAGAACTCCACGAGGAGGTGATCGGTCGCGCGCAGCGTGCCGACGATGAAATCCCGATCGGGATCGGAGGCCGCCAGCACGGCGATGCGGCGCGCCACGTCCTGCCGCTCGGGCTCCCCATGCGGCAAAGCCTGCGCCTCGACGTCCGATACCGGCTCCCGCCTCGACGACGAGCCGGCAAGCCTGGCGCTTTCCCGGACCGGGCCTTCGCTCGAGGTATCGCCGTCCCTGGCCATGCGGATCATCGGACGGGACATGGGATACCCACGGCGGTGCCCGCGTCCACGGGGCCGCGAACATGATGCGTGCGCGTCACCGCGACGCCGCGACGCGCTCCCGGGCCGGCTGCACGATGACATGGGCCGATGCGCTCGCCGTGTTGCCGGCGGTGTCGATCGCCAGCACCTCGATCGTCTGCATGCCCGGGCGCAGCGGTGTCCAGCTGCAGGCAAAGGGCGCGGCCGTGAAGCTGCAGATCGGCAGGCTGCTGCCGGCCGCCATCACCTTGATGCCCGCGATGCCGAAGTTGTCGACGGCCACCGGCGCGATCGTCGTCGGCTCCCCGACCACCGCCATCGCCGGCGCGGCCAGCGAGACCCGTGGCGGCGCGGCATCGGGCGCGCCCAGCGGCAGTTCGATCGTGAAGTCCGAGCGGCCCTGCACCGCCTTCTGCTCGAAGGCATCGAAGATGGTGAACCACGTGGCGCCCGGCGTGCGTCCCTCGGCCTGCGCCTTCACCAGCAGGTTGGTCTTGCCCACCGCGAAGCAGCTGAAGCCGCAATGCCAATCGAAGACGAAACGCCCGTGGCGATCCGTCGTGCCGCTCGCGAGCAGCTCCAGCGGCTTGCGCGCACCGGGGTCGCGCCAGACCGCGACCTGTGCCCGCGCCAGCGGCTCGCCGGTCTCCCGGTCCATGACCGCGACCCGCGTGCCCGCGGTCTGGGGCATGTAGCTCGCCTGGGCCCAGCGCGGCCATTGCCGCCAGTCGGTGTCGATCATGGCCTTCGTGCCCGCGGTGAAGCGCGTGCGCGCGAGGGTCGCGGCGCGGCTGGCCTGCGGATCTTCGGCCTCCTCGAACGCGCTGCCCAGCAGCGGATCGAAGCGCCAGTGCTGCCGCGGCCACCAGTAGCGGTCCTTCGGATCCGCGAGATCGAGATCCGTCCTGGGCGCCACGCCCGTGGTGTCGCGCACCAGGCTCGCGTTGTAGTACTCCCCGGAGCCCGCGCCGAAGGTGTGCTCCAGCTCGTGCAGCAGCGTCTTGAGCTGCCGGCCCAGGTAGTCCTTCTCGGTCGACTCCGGTGCATCGGAGGTGATCGCGCGCGACAGCCGCTGCGGGTCGTGGATCGCGAGCCAGTTCAGGTTCCACACCACGCCCTTCTGCGGATAGGTCCAGCTCATGGAGAGCCCGCCATGGCTGTAGCCGCGAAGCGATTTCGAAACGCACAGCGAGATCTCGCCATCGACCAGGTTGCCGAGTCCGCATTCGGGCGCCGAAGCGGGCGCCATCACCCGCAGGTCGGTGTCGGGGTCGAAGGCGAAGCGGCGCACCGTCTCGCGCGAGAACACCGAGTTGATGTCGGCCACGTACGTGGCGAGCCGCCTCGCGGCCTCGGCGCCATCCATGTCCCGCAGCAAGGCCGGATCGACGATGAACCGGAGCCGATGCACGCTGGGCGGCGCGTGGCCGATGTCGTCGAGCGCGCCCGATGCGGGCGACGACAGCGCGCACAGCACGGCGCAGGCGATCGCCGCCAGAGGTTTGAAAACGAACATGTCCCTGTGCCTCGCTCGACGGCGAGGTCATTGTTTCGATGAGCCGACCCTGAGGGGTTCTTGTCTGTCGAAGGCTCGTTTCGAGATAAAGAAATGGAGAGCACGCAGGCTTCTCCGCGAGTGGTTCCGTGCGGGGAGACGAACGGCCGCGACGTCCATTGCCTTGCCATGGAGATGGCGTGCAATGAATCCGTCCAATGCCATCGGCCGTCATCGACATCGATGAATCGTTCGCATCGTCATTGCATCGCGACGCGACTTCACCGGTTTCCGGTTCGATTCGAAACAACGAATCCGAATCGAATCGGAAAGACATCTGATGCTCGAACATGCGCAAGCTGATCGCTCCTCCACTGATGGATCGAAACCTGTCGATTCATCCGCGGTTTGCTTGATCGACCTGCCTACTTATTCGAATCAAAGTTGTCTTTGGTTACGAGGTCGTGCGTTTTTTTCGAGACTTAGTTCTCATTTCTCAGGTGCCCGCGCTTCCCTGGGTCCCATGCGGCACATGGCGCCAGGCCGGCGCGCGCCTCGCCCGCTCGGGGCAAGAAGCAACCCGGCGAAGCGCCCGATCCCGCCGCTGCGCGATGTATTCACTTGTTAACAAAAACTGCTCTGCCAGCCGTGAACTGGTTGGCGTTTTCGCCTCGGAGCTTCTCGCGCCGAAATGCGCGAAAGCGGTCGGAACGACCCTCGAAACGGACGTCGACGAGGCGTCTTTCCATTCGAGAGACATGCATTCACCACCCTGTTTCATCGAGTATTCAATCCAATTCAATTGGAAATAAATTGGATTTAATTAGCCCGACGTCTAAAGGCAACATCGAATCCACATTGCGTAGTAGTTCGTATGAAAATCCGTGAACAAGATCATTGAAATAGATGGCGAAGCACGGATTCATGTCATCGACTATCGGCAATTGATCGCTAAAGTCCGGCACGTCGGATTGCAGGCCGAGGGCAATCGTTCCGACATCCGACGAACGGGACGCGTGGATCGCTGACGGGGCCGCATGGCGCGCGCCCCACCGACAACTCTCCGAGGACACGACATGCGCATGCGATGGCAGATGGATGGGGTGAACAGGCAACCGGGACGGCGGCGCGCGCACGAATGCGCGGGTTGGCTCGAAGTTTGTGAACAAGTTCACGAAACAAGTTCTCGCCCTCGTAACCAATCGACACCTCGATCCGAATTGGAAACAGAGGTCGATCGAGCCGTTCGCGGCGCGACCGATCCGGGTGCTGTCTCGCAGGCGAACAAAGGGCGGAGGAAGGTGCGTGCAAGAAACCGAACCACAAGAGCTTCGATCGCCGAGAACGCATGTGTTGCGCGAGCCGTTTTGTCCTTCGTCCCTCCCGAGGGGACGTGCAGTTTCCACCTTGTCCGGAGTCCTTCATGCCCTGTCTGAAATCCATTCGAAACCCGCTGCGCCCGATGCGCGGCACCCTGCGCCTCGGCGCGTGCGTCACGGTGCTGGCGCTGTTCGGCACGGCCGGCGTCGCCGTCGCGCAGACCGCGCTTGCCGCCGCGCCAACGGTCTTGCCCGCGCAGAAGAAGGCCGTGGAGGTCGTGCTCGTCCAATCGAAGGTCGTGCGTGACGCGCAAGGCAAGGAGCAACTGGTCGCGGCCGACTCGGTCAAGCCGGGCGACGTGCTCGAGTACCGCGCCACCTACACCAACAACACAGGCAAGGCCGTCACCGGCCTGGTCGCAAATCTGCCCATTCCCGATGGACTGGAATACCTGCCGAAGTCGGCGAAACCCGGGGCGACGCTGGTCAAGGCCGCCGCCAAGGACGGCCAGTTCGCCGCCGAGCCGCTCTCGCGCGTCGTGAACGGCAAGAGCGAAGCCGTGCCCTACAACGAGTACCGGTCGCTGCGCTGGACGCTGGGGCAACTGCCCGCCAACGGCGTCACCGCGGTGAGCGTGCGCGCCAAGGTCGAGGAGACCGCGCCGCCCTCGCAACCCGTGGCCGCGGCCAAGAGCACGCCGGAGGTGAAGGCCCGCTGACAGGCGCGCCGACCTCCGCCCGATACCCCCAGTCCATCCCCTGATCGTTTTTCGTCCCGGAATTTGCCGGGCGGGGGATTCCTTTGTCCTTTTTCTTGACCACACCCCTGAGGAGAAACCAAGTGATTCCCACCTTGTCAGCCCGTCGCAACGGCCGTGTGCCGCGCGCGTTCTGGGCGGGCGCGGCAGCCTTGACCGTGAGCTTCCTGTTCGGAAGTTCCGGCGCACTGGCCGCGGCGCCCCCCGCCAATTCCACCATCGGCAACCAGGCCACGGCCTCCTACGTGGACCCGACCGGCGCGACACAGCTCGCGACCTCGAACCAGGTTCTGACGACCGTGGCACAGGTGGGATCGTTCGCCCTCGACGGCAACACCACCGATCCGACCCTCACCGGCGGCACGCTCACCGTCGTCAACGCCAAGACCGGCGCGGCGGGCACGACCGTCTACGCGCCGCACGTGCTGACCAACACCGGCAACGGCGCCGACACCTTCAGCCTGAGCGTTGCCGCGCCCGCGAGCCCGAACGGCTTCGCCACGGTCGCGGTGTACGCCGACGCCAACGGTGACGGCCAGCCCGACAGCACGACCTCCCTGTGCTCGGTCACGCCCGCGAACACCTGCGACGTTTCCGGCCTGACGGTCGCGGGCGGCGCCAGCTTCCCGTTCGTGGTCGCCTACACGATCCCGGGCACGGCCACCAGCACCAACTTCACGTCGCCGGTGGCCACCAAGATCACCGCGAAGCCCAGCCCGGCCCTGGCCTCGCTCTACGCGAGCACCAACCAGGTCGCGGCCGACGCCGACAACGTGAACCTCACGACCTCCGCGGCATTCAACGGCTCCAAGAGCCTGAGCGTTCCGGCAGTGAGCTGGGTCGGTGGCGCCGCATGGCCCGCCGCCTCGGTCAGCGGTCCGCGTTCCAGCTCTGCGAGCTGCCCGACCACCGCCAGCGGCGTGGCGACGGCTGGCGCTGGCTGCTACTACACGACCTACACGCTGACCTTCAACAACACGGGTGGCGCGGCCGGCAAGTTCGTCATGACGGACACGTTGCCGAGCGGCTTCACCTACGTGCAGGGCTCGGCGGTCTGGAGCAACGCACCGGGTACCGCGCTGGGCGATGCATCGGGCACGGGCAACGACCCGACCGGCATCGACTACGCGTTCGACAGTGCCAGCAAGGCCCTGACCTTCGTGGTGAACTCGCTGCCGCAGAACGCGACGCAGACCGTGAGCTTCGTGGTGTTGATCAACAACACCGCGGCCATCGGCACCTCGACGACGACCAACACGGCCAAGTACAGCCCGGTCGATGCGCCGACGGCGACCTCCACGGTGCCGGGCACCACGCCGACCTCGACCAACAACTCGAGCTACAACGTCACCGGTACCTACAGCATCGTGCTGGGTTCCGCGGCGGGCAGCCCCGGCGCGTCGAAGGACACGGTCACCGGCACGCCGAACAGCGTCCCCGAAGACAACACGACGGTGGCCAGCGCGGTCAGCGGCACGATGGTGAAGTTCCCGCAACTGGTGTTCAACACCGGCAACGCGACCGACACCGTGAACCTGTCGACGGACCTGAGCGGCTTCCCGGCCGGCTCGACCGTCGCCTACTACGCGGCCGACGGCGTCACGCCGCTGGGCGACACCAACAACGACACCATCAAGGACACGGGTCCGATCGCCCCGGGCGGCAGCGTCCAGATCGTGGCGGTGGTCACCCTGCCGTCGCTGTCCACGGTGCCGGCGGCGCCCGTGGCGCCCTACAACGCGATCGTGAAGGGCACCTCGGTCGGCGACGCCACCAAGTCGGACACCACGCGTGACATCCTGACCAAGATCGTGACCGTGCTGGTAGACCTGACCAACACCTCGACCGGCTCGAACGATCCGAACAAGGGCGACATCGGCACGGGCCCGAGCGCGCAGCCGACGACGACCTCGCCGACCCCGGCCGGCACCGGCGTGGTCTTCCCGTTGTACATCCGGAACAACGACGACGTGTCCAGGGACTACAACCTCTCCGCGAGCCAGACCAACAGCTTCCCGGGCACCCTGCCGGCGGGCTGGACGGTGACTTTCGTCCAGAGCACGACCTCGTGTAGCGCCACCGCAGTCAGCTTCCCGCTGACCGTGACGGCGGGCCAGCAGGCGTCGATCGGCGCCTGCGTGACGCCGCCCACCTCGCAGGCACCGGTCACCGGTCAGCCGATCTACTTCCAGGTCAAGGCCACGACCGCGACCGCTGCCGGCATCACGGCCGTCGACACGAAGCTCGACGCGGTGACCGTGACCACGGCCAACACCTTCGGCGCCACGCTGACGCCGAACAACAACGGCCAGGTCGCGCCCGGCGGTTCGGTGGTGTATCCGCACACGCTGAGCATCACCGGCGCGCAGAGCTGCGGCTCGACCTACAAGGTCGTGGCGACCCTGCCGGCGGCGGACGTGTCGGCCGGCTGGAGCGTGTCGGTCTATGTCGACACCGACAACGACGGGCAGCTCAGCGCCGGTGACACGGTGGTGCCGGCCACGGGCATCGTGACGCCCGCGAGCGCGCTGACCTCGGGACAGACGCAGAAGCTGTTCGTCAAGGTGTTCGCGCCCGGCGGCGCCACCGCCGGCGCCACCGACACGGCGAACGTGGTCGTGACCTTCCCCAGCGTCGCGGCCTGCGGCTCGCCCTCGGCGACCGACATCAGCACCGTCATCACGGGCCAGATCCGCCTGGTCAAGACGCAGGCGCTGGACTCGGCCTGCACCGCCACCAGCACGACCGGTCTCACGTTCTCGACGGCACCGCTGACCGCGAAGCCCGGCGAGTGCATCGTGTACCGCGTGGTCGCGAGCAACGAGGGCGCCGCACCGGTGACCAACATGACGATCAACGACGCGGTCCCGGGCCACACCACCCTGACCGGGGCGACGCAGCCCACGGTCCGGTGCGAGTCCACCGGCATCACGCCGACGACCTTCACCACGGCGGCCAACTTCACGCCCTCCACGATCGTGTCCAGCACCAGCACGGTGGCGTGCGGCAGCACGACCAACACGGTCGCGCCGGGCGGCACGGCCACGCTGACTTTCAAGGTGAGGGTCGCCGACCCGAACTGATGCCCTGAGCAGGCGGCCGGCCGGTGCCACCGCGCACCGGCCGGCCCGCACGGCCCGTTCTTCCCACGTGCCTTCTTTTCTTCTGCGCCTTCACCCGAGGGCGCAGCGGAAAGGGGTCTCTTCGTCCCATTTTTCCCATCGATTCCCTCACGGGTGATGTCCAGAGGTTCCGCCGCATGCAGTCGACTTCCAAGCCCAGGGGCTCCGGCCCGCGATCGTGGCGCGGCCTCGCCGCCGCGCTCGCCGCGGGCTGGCTGCTGCTGCTCGGCGGCACGATGCAGGCACAGGCGGCCCCCGTGCCGGCCGGCACCATCATCCGCAGCATCGCGACGGCCACCTACGTGCCCGGTGGCCTCGCGCAGACCGAATCCATCGCCTCCAACGAAGTCATCGCCACCGTGCTGCCGGTGGAGGCGCTGGTGCTCACGCAGGACCAGTCGCTCACCCGCCCGCCGGGCAGCACCGTCACGCTGAGCCACCTGCTGGCGAACACCGGCAACGTCGCGTCGAGCTACACGATCGCGCTGGCCAACAACGCGGGCGGCTGCGCCAGCGACACGCTCGACCTGTCGGCGCTGCGCGTGGTGCGCGACAACAACAACAACGGCGTGGTCGACCCGGCCGATCCGGTGGTCGCGCTCGACACGGCCGGCGCGCTCGCGCTCAAGCCCGGCGAAACCGCGGCGCTGCTGGTGCAGGGCGCCGTTCCCGCCGCGCAGTCGGGCCTGGCCTGCGTCGGCCTGAAGGCCACCACGGCGCTGCAGGGCCTGAGCACGGTCAACCGCGACATCGTCACGGTCGGCAGCGCGGCCGCGCTGGCGCTGGTCAAGTCGGCCAGCTATCCGGGCCTCGTGGTGCCGGGGCAGACCCGCATCGACTTCACGCTCTCGGGCACCAACATCGGCGCGCAGGATGCGCAGCCCTCGAACACGGTGGCGCCGACCGGCACGCCGCTGCTCGTGAACGGCGCGCCGATGGCACTGGTGCTGGTGCGCGATCCGGTGCCCGCCGGCACGCAGTACCTCCCGGGCACGCTGCAGACCGCCGCCGCCAACGCCATCAAGCTCTATCGCCTGCCGGCCGACCCGCCGTTCAGCTACCGCACGGCCGAGGACGCCGCGGCGATCGAGGTCGCGATCGGCCTCTCCACGCCGCTGGTGCGCAACGGCTCGGTCGCGGTGAGGTTCGCCGTGAAGGTGAACGCGGACCAGAGCGGCAACCCGGGCGGCGACATCCGCAACACGGCGCAGAGCCACTACGACGACGGCACGGGCAACACCACCGCGCCCTCGAACACGGTGGTGATCGGCACCAGCCAGGCGCGCATCGGCGTGGCGAAATCGGCCACCGTGCCGCGCCCGAACTACGGCGCCGACGGCAAGCTCGACGGCAGCGCGAACGTGCGCTTCCGCGTCACGCTGCGCAACTACGGCAGCGCGTGGCTCTACGGCGTGCAGGCCAGCGATCTGATGGAAGGCGCGGCGCCCACCCAGTTCGGCGGCTACACGGCCGCCGCCGTGCCGGGTCCCCGTCAGTACACCATCGTCCCCGGCTCGGTCGCGATGGCATCGCTGTCGGGCGGCAGCGTGGGCGGCACGGTGGCGGCCGCGAACCCGGCCTTCAAGGGCACGGCCGGCGCACCGAACCTGCTGGCCGACGGCGCCGTGCTGCCGCCGGGCGGGCAGGTCGCGGTCGAGTTCGAGGCACGCATCGACTTCACCGGACGCGGCGTCGCCCTGCTCAACAGCGCGCGGGCCTCGGCCGCGCTGGCGGCCAGCGGCGTGGCGGCGGCCTTCGACGACTCGGTCGACGGCGACAACCCGGACCCGGACGGCGACGGCAATCCCGGCAACAATGCCTCGCCCACGCCGGTGTCGGTCCAGCTTCCGGCCCTCGCGCTGAGCAAGCAGGCGTCGATGGCGCGCAGCGTGTCGCCGGGCGTCTACGACCTGGACTACACGCTCAAGGTCACCAACACCGGCGCGATCGCCGCGCCCAACGTGCGCCTGATCGACAACCTCAACTGCACCTTCGACATGGACCGGCCCTCGGGGCAGGTCGCCTCGTGGGAACTGGTGGGCGCGCCGAAGGTGGCCGGCGGCAAGCTGACGGTGGCGCCGTCCTTCACCGGCCGCGCCGCCTGCAACCGCGAGGTGCTCGACAGCACCGATCCGTTCAGAATCCCCACCGAGGTGGCGCTGAGCCTGACGGACGGCAGCCGCGCGCTCGCGCCGGGCCAGAGCGAACAGCTGAGCTTCACGGTACGCATCACCGTGAAGCCGTCCGCCGTCGGCAACCGCATCCCGCTGGCCAACAAGGCCTGGGCCGTGGCCTTCGCGCAGAACAGCGTCAACGTCACGCCGCAGGCGGTGGTGGCCGCCAGCGCGGCCACGGCGCAGGCGCTGCTGATCGACCCCCAGGGCGTGGTCTACAACGCGCTCACGCGCCAGCCGGTGGCCGGCGCGGTCGTGACCTTCACGCGCCAGTCGTGCAGCAGCGGGACGATGGGGCCGATCGCGCCGAACCAGATCTACGGCGGGGATTCCGGCCTCTACACCTTCAACCCGAACGGCAGCGTGTCGATGACCACGGGCGGCGACGGCAGCTACCAGTTCTACCTGGTGTCGCCGCCGGTCGCGGGGCTGTGCACCTACGGCCTGTCGGTCGCGCCGCCCGCGGCCAGCGGCTACGTCGCGCCGTCGCTGCTGATTCCCGCGACCGCCGGCGCCTTCGCCAGTTGCGGCACCGTGGTGCCCCAGCCCACCGCGCCGCAGGACGGCCAGTCCACCGCGCACTACCTCCAGCTGCAGGCCGGCGCGAAGCCCGACGGCTCGGTCTGCGAGGCCCTGCACAACCACATCCCGCTCGACCCGGGCAACGTGCTGGGCCTGGTGCTGCGCAAGGATGCCAGCAAGCGCCAGGCCGAGTTCGGCGACTTCATCGACTACGCGCTCACCGTCACCAACAAGACCGGCTTTCCGGTCACGGGCCTCACGCTCAGCGACTCGCTGCCGCCGGGCTTTGCCTACGTGGCGAACAGCACGCGGCTCAATGGCGCGATCGTGCCCAATCCGGCGGGCGGCGCCGGCCCGGGGCTGATCTTCCAGTACCCCGCGCTGACCATCGCGCCCGACCAGTCGGCCATGGTGCGCTACCGCGTGCGCATCGGCGTCGGCGCGCCGACCGATGGCGACGCCATCAACCGCGCGCGCGCCAACTCGGGCCCGATCCAGTCGAACCTCGCGAGCTGGACGGTGCGCGTCACCGGCGGCGTGTTCTCCGACGACGCCTTCGCCTTCGGCAAGGTCTACATGGACTGCAAGCGCGACGGCAGGCAGCAGGGCGCCGACGAGCTCGGCGTGCCGGGCGTGCGGCTGTATCTGGAGAACGGCACGCACGTCGTGACCGACGTCGAAGGCAAGTGGAGCCTCTACGGCCTGAAGCCGGTGACGCACGTGCTGCGCCTGGACCAGACCACGCTGCCCCCGGGCGCGCGCCTCGAGGTGCTCGACAACCGCAATGCGGGCGCGCCCGAGAGCCGTTTCCTCGACCTGAAGAAGGGTGAGTTCCACAAGGCCAACTTCATCGTGACCCACTGCGAGGACAAGGCGGTGACGGCCGAGGTGATCGCGCGACGCGCGGCGATCGCGGCCAAGCCCGACACCGAGGCCGAGGCCCAGGTGCGGCTGCGCCTGGATCCCGAGGGCAGGGTGGTGCAGGTGGGCGACGTGCGCGGCCTGCCGGCCACGGGCCAGGCGCTGGCCAGCGGCAGCACGGGCGCGACGCCATCCACCACCGCGCCGCTGATCGCGCTGCCCGCGCCGCCGGCCAACGCCAGCACCTTCATCGGCGGCAACGGCGGCAGCCTGGGCGGCACGCTGGGCGCGCAGACCGGCACCAATGCACCGCTGAACGGCGCGCCGTCGCCGCTTCCGGCCGGCAGCCTGTTCGCACCCGCCGGCCCGGGCGCGCCTTCCGTGCCCCCCGCGCACCCGATCGGCCTCGGCGGCGCCCTGCTCGACCCGCGCCGGGTCCCCTTGCTGCCGCCCGCCACGCCGAGCCCGGTCCCGCTCGAGGAACTGCTGCCCGGGATCGAGGACGACAGGCTGGGCTTCATCGGCCTGAAGGACCGCGACACGGTGGCCGGCACCTCGATCAACGTGCGCGTCAAGGGCAGCGACGCGGGCGGCTTCCGCCTGAGCGTGAACGGTGCCGCGGTGGACGAACACCGCGTGGGCAAGAAGTCGCAGCTGCCCTCGAAGAAGCTCGCGGCCTGGGAGTACATCGGCGTGACGCTCAAGCCCGGCGCCAACACGCTGCGGCTCGAGGCCATGGACGGCTTCGGCAACGTGCGCGGCGCGGCCGAGGAAATCACGGTGGTCGCGCCCGACAAGCTCTCGGCGATCGAGCTCGACCTGCCCGCATCGGCCCAGGCCGACCTGCGCACGCCCGTCGCCGTCACCGTGCGGCTCACGGACGCCGCCGGCGTGCCGGTCACCGCGCGCACCCAGCTCACGCTGGAGGCCGACCGCGGCCGCTGGCTCACCGAGGACCTGAACCCCGAAGAACCCGGCACCCAGGTCTTCATGGAAGGCGGCCGCGCCGAGTTCCGGCTGCTGCCGCCCGGCGAGCCCGGCGACGCACGCATCCGCGTCACGGCCGCGAACCTGGTCAAGGAAGTGCGCCTCGCGCTGACGCCCGAACTGCGCCCGATGATCGGCGTGGGCATCGTCGAGGGCGTGCTCGACTTCACGAAGCGCGGCAAGTTGCCGCTGGGCGCGATGCCGGCCGGCGCGGCCTTCGAGTCGGAGCTCACGGGCCTCGGCAACGAGGGCGGCAGCAGCCGCGCGGGTGGACGCGCCGCCTTCTTCTTCAAGGGCGCGATCAAGGGCGAGTACCTGCTGACCGCGGCCTACGATTCCGACAAGCAGCGCAAGGACCGCCTGTTCCGCGACATCCGGCCCGACGAGTTCTATCCGATCTACGGCGATTCCTCGGTCAAGGGCTTCGACGCGCAGAGCACGCAGAAGCTCTATGTGCGCATCGACAAGAACCGCTCCTACCTGCTGTACGGCGACTTCACCACCGCCAGCAGCACCGAGGTGCGCAACCTGAGCCAGAGCAACCGGTCGCTCACGGGCCTGAAGCACGTCTACGACGACGAGCGCGTGCGCGCGACCACCTATGTGTCGCGCACCGCGCAGACGCAGCAGGTCGAGGAGTTCCGCGCGGTCGGCACCTCGGGGCCGTACTACCTGAGCGGCAGCAACGGCGATTTCGTCGAGAACAGCGAGCAGGTCGAGATCGTGGTGCGCGACCGCAACCAGCCGAACATCGTGCTGCAGCGCACGGGGGTCACGCGCTTCGTCGACTACACGGTCGAGCCGTTGACGCGGCGCATCCTGTTCACGCGCGCGATTTCCTCGGTCGACCAGAACCTCAATCCGCAGTCGATCCGCGTCACCTACGAGGTCGACTCGGGCGGGCCGAAGTTCACCGTGGCCGGCACCGACGTGCAGGTGAAGGTCACCGACGGCCTCCAACTCGGCGTGGTCGCGAGCACCGACCAGAACCCGCAGAACAAGCGCAAGCTGCAGGCGGTCACGGGCATCGCGCGCATCGGCGAGAACACCACCGTGGCGGGCGAAGTCGTCGAGACGCAGTCCGACGAGAAGGGCAGCGGCCATGGCGCGCGCGTCGAGGCGCGCTACCAGGACGACAAGCTCGCCGTGTCCGCGCTCGCGACCAGGACCAGCGAGGGCTTCGACAACCCCGGCGCGAGCTTCTCGGCCGGGCGCACCGAGGCTTCGGCGCGCGCCGAATACCGGATCGATTCCACGCTGGCCGTGCGCGGCGAGGTGCTCTACGGCAAGGGCACCGCGCAGACCGACGAGCGCAAGGGCCTGACCCTGAGCGCGCAGAAGAAGTTCGGCCCGGACACGGTGGCGGAGGTGGGCCTGCGCCATGGCCAGAGCAACGGCACCCAGGGTTCGGGCTTCGACTACGGCCAGATCTCGACCTACAACGGCCAGACGGGCGGCAGCATCGGCGCCAACAGCGTGACCGCGCTCGGCGCGGCGGTGGCTTCGACCACCGCGGATACCCAGAGCCAGACCACGGTGCGCGCGCGGCTGTCGACCCGCATGCCCGGCGTGCCGGAAGCGCAGGTCTTCATCGAGGGCGAGCAGGACCTCAAGGACGGCAAGAAGCGCGTGCTGGCCGTCGGCGCGAACTACGCGGTCACCGACAAGACCCGCGTCTACGGGCGCTACGAACTGATCTCCTCGCTCAACGGCCCCTACGAACTCAGCAGCACGCAGCGCAACAACACCGGCATCGTCGGCGTCGAGAGCAACTACATGGAGGGCGGGCGCGTGTACAACGAGTACCGCCTGAGCGACGGCGCCGACGGCCGCGGCGTGCAGGCCGCCATCGGCGTGCGCAACACCTTCAAGCTCACGGACCGGATCCGCCTGACCGGCGGCATCGAACACACGCGCAGCCTCGGCGGCCTGGCGAACAGCGGCAACACGGGCACCGGCTATGCGGGCGGCCTCGGACAGTCGACCGCGGTCACCAGCGGCATCGAGTACCTGAGCGATTCGCTCAAGGCCAGCGGCGTGTTCGAGGCGCGGCGCGGCGACGACGCCAACACGCGCCTCTTCAGCGCGGGCTTCGGCTACAAGATCGATCCCTCGTGGAGCCTGCTGGCGCGCAGCATCGTGAGCGACAGCGAAGGGCAGGGCACCAATGCCGGCAACGAGCGCCACCTGCAGCGCCACCAGATCGGCGTGGCCTACCGGCCGGTGGACGACGACACCTGGAACGCCCTGGCGCGCTACGAGCGCCGCTCGGAGAACGTGGTGGGCGCGGGCAACGCGGCCGGCGCGCTGCAGGGCAGCAGCGTGTTCGGTGCCGACAACGGCGCCAGCCTGCCGGGCAAGACCAGCGCCGACATCGTCTCGGCCCACCTCAACTACAACCCCGAACCCGGGCGCTACGTGATGGCGCGCTACGCGGGCAAGATCAGCCGGGCGAACGACGGCGTGCTGCCGAGCAAGTACTGGGCGCATCTGCTGCAGCTGCGCTACACGCAGGACATCGACCAGGACTGGGACTTCGGCGTGCAGGGCGGCCTGCTCTACGGCAAGGGCGGCGGACTGCAGAAGACCTTCGGCCTCGAGGTCGGCTACCAGGTCTACAAGAACATGTGGCTGTCGGCGGGCTACAACTTCGTGGGCCTGCACGATCGCGACCTCACGGCCAACGAATACACGAGCAAGGGCGCCTACGTACGGCTGCGCTTCAAGTTCGACGAGACCACCTTCGGGTTCCCTTCGACCGGCGCACGGGCCGAGCCGGCCAAGGCGAAAGAGGGGCCTTGAGCAGATGGCCGGAAGAGGCGCCGGCACAAGACCCGGGGGCGGCCCGCGCGCCGCCTTTCTGCGCGCGGGCCGCGCCGCCGCCCTGTCATGGCTCGCCCTCTCGGCATCCCACGCGCTCGCGGCGCAAGTCGCCTGCACGCCGGATACCGGCTTCAACACCTGCGTGCGCTTCACCTACAGCGGCGCCAACCAGTCGTTCACGGTGCCGGCGGGCCTGAGCTCGATCGGCGTGCGGATGTGGGCCGGCGGCGGCGGCGGCTTCAACAGCACCTACTACGGCAACCCCGGTGGCGGCGGCAGCGGCGGCTACACCGAGGGCACGGTCGCGGTGACGGGCGGCTCCGTGTTCACCGTGGTGGTCGGCGAAGGCGGCAAGGTCAACGGTTCCAGTGCGACCTTCGGTGGCGGCGGCGCCGGCGGCAAGCCCACCGGCACCGCCCTGAGCGGCGGCAGCAGCGGCGGGGGCTACTCCGGCCTGTTCAGCGGCAGTACCGTGAGCCAGGCGAACGCCAGGCTGATGGCGGGCGGCGGCGGCGGCATGTCGAATGGGGTCAGCGGTGGCATCTTCGGTCCCGGCGGCGGCGGGACGAACG
>JAESGW010000664.1_pt1 | contig 19716 bp, 16 predicted proteins | sample 9269791 | NCBI WGS metagenome assembly JAESGW01 (sample SAMN16773120, study PRJNA677053) | algae metagenome | isolation source: Aphanocapsa lilacina HA4352-LM1 and co-occurring heterotrophs from near cave... | place: USA: Maniniholo cave, near Haena, Kauai, HI | collected 2009-07-28 | reverse complement strand
CGCTGCCGATGCTAGGCGGCAGCAGGTGCTCGCGTGGTCGTTCTGGGTGCAGGGCCCTCCCTGTGGGGGAGGACCGTCCCGCTCCGGAGCGCGCTCCGGAGCGGGCTAGAAGTCCAGGCCCCTGGCCCAGTCCTCGGAGTCGATCCGCGCCACCAGGTAGGGCCCGCCGCCGGCGCGCCGGTCCTGCTGGCCGCCGTCCTCGCGGTCCATCCGGTAGCCGATGCCACGGATCGTGTGGATCCACGTGGCGTCGGAGTGCCGTCGCAGCTTGCCGCGGAGGTTGGCCACGTGCACGTCCACCAGGTGGTGGTCGTGCGTGAGTGCGCTGCTCCAGATCGCCATGACCATCTCCTCACGGGTGCAGACCCGCGAGAGGTGGGTGGCCAGGTACTCCAGGACGTCGTACTCGATGCGCGTCAGGTCGACGATCGTGCCGTCGACCTGCACCTCGCGGCGCGCCGAGTTGATGACCAGACCGCCACCGGCGTTGATCGTGGTCGGCTCGTCGGCCGGCTGCGACGGGCTCGGCACGTGCGGCCCGTGCTTGACCGACGCGTCGTCGCCCGGTGCGCCGGAGCGCGGGCGGCGGAACAGCGCCGCGACCCGGGCGCGGAGCTCGCGCGGCGAGAACGGCTTGAGGACGAAGTCGTCCGCGCCGACCTCCAGGCCGATCAGCTTGTCCACCTCGTCGGACCGTGCGGAGACGATCACGATGTAGCAGTCGCTGGTCTCCCGGATGCGGCGGCACACCTCGATGCCGTCCATGTGCGGCAGCGTCAGGTCGAGCGTCACGAGATCGGGTGGATCGGCTGCCGCCACGCCCACCGCTGCTCGTCCGTCGCGCGCCGAGGTGACCCGGAAACCTGCCCCCTCCAGGGTCTCCACCAGCGCGGACGAGATGTCCGGGTCGTCCTCGACGACCAATGCATGTAGCTCTTGCACGTCAAACCCCCACAGATGCGAAGGCAAGGGCCCCACGCCCTCGCCGTGGCGCCGCCCGATCGGCGTCGGTTGATGCTAGTTCAATCAAGGGTCCAGAGATAGGGAAGGTCTGACGTACGAACAGATTGTCTAGACCGGGCGGTTTGACGGAATCTTTTGCCACCAGTTGCTCGAAGTGCGTTTTCCGTGGCTCATGAGAGGTCGATCGCGCGATTGACCCACACGCTCTCCGCCTTCATCCCCACCCTTTGGTAGAGGCCGAGAGCGCCTGTCCGCGAGTCGGTGCTCAGCTCGGACGTGGTGGTGCCGTGCGCCCGCGCCTGGGCGAACGAGTCGACGAGCAGCGCCTGGGCGATCCCGCGGCCGCGCTGGTCGGCGCGCACGGCGAGCCGGTCGACGTACCCCGTCGTGCCGTTGTCGGAGACCAGGACCAGGGACACGCCCACGACCCTGCCGTCGCCGTCGACCGCGACGCGGAGGTTCCACGGCTCGAAGCCGGGCCGGCCGAGGGTCGCGGCGGTGAAGTCCTCGTACGGCTCGCGCTCGCGCACCGACCACTCGAGGAAGGCGTCCTCCAGGACGTCGTGGGCGGCCGGCAGGTCGTCCGGCCCGGCGGTGCGGATGGCGTACCCGTCGGGCAGGTCGCGCTCGGGGATGGTGGCGCCCTCGGGGAGCCGGAGCACCCAGCTGGTCCAGCGCACGTGGAAGCCGAGCTGCTCCAGCAGCCGGTCGCCGACGGAGCCCTGCGGGACCGGCATCCCGACCACGGTCGATCCCACGCGCCGCCCGAGGTCCTGGAGCCAGTGCGCCAGCCAGGTGCCGATGCCGCGGCCGCGGTGGCTGGGCAGCACGGAGGTGTCGGCGCGGTCCGCCCCCATCAGCTCGGCGTACGCCACGAGGGTCTCGCCGTCCCACACCCCGACCGAACGTGCGCCGAGGTCGTGGCTGGGCTTGGCCCAGTCGCTGACGATGTCGGCCTCCTCGATGGCGACCTCGCCGATGTCCTCGAGCTCCTGGGCGACCATCAGCTGGTGGACCGCGGTGGCGTCGGTCGTGCGGAGCGGGCGGGTGGTCAGTCCAGCGGGGAGGTCGGGCGTCTCGGGCATGGGGGGAGTGTGCTGCCTCACGTGCCCCGCTGTCGCGCCGTTTTCGCGGGGTCGAGGAATGCCCGAATCCCTTGCGAACCCCTACCGTGGTGAGCGTGAACGACGAGCACCCCGCCCCTGAGCAGACCTTCTCCGACCTCGGCCTCTCCACCGAGGTGCTCAAGGCGCTGGCGGACGTCGGCTACGAGACCCCCTCGCCGATCCAGGCGCGCACCATCCCGCCGCTGCTCGAGGGCCGCGACGTGGTGGGCCTGGCCCAGACCGGCACCGGCAAGACCGCCGCCTTCGCGCTGCCGATCCTGTCGCGGCTCGACCTGTCGCAGAAGACCCCGCAGGCCCTCGTGCTGGCGCCCACCCGCGAGCTCGCGCTCCAGGTCTCGGAGGCCTTCGAGCGCTACGCCGCCCACCTCCGCGGCGTGCACGTGCTGCCGATCTACGGCGGCCAGGGCTACGGCGTCCAGCTCTCGGCGCTGCGCCGCGGCGTGCACGTCGTCGTGGGCACGCCCGGTCGCGTGATGGACCACCTCGAGAAGGGCACGCTCGACCTCAGCGAGCTGCGCTTCCTGGTGCTCGACGAGGCCGACGAGATGCTCAACATGGGCTTCGCCGAGGACGTCGAGACGATCCTGGCCGACACCCCGTCCGACAAGGACGTCGCGCTGTTCTCGGCCACCATGCCCAAGGCGATCCGGCGCATCGCGGAGAACTACCTCTCCGACCCGGTCGAGATCTCGGTCAAGGGCAAGACCTCGACGGCCTCCAACATCACCCAGCGCTACCTCATCGTGTCGTACCCCCAGAAGGTCGACGCCCTGACGCGCATCCTCGAGGTCGAGAACTTCGAGGCCATGATCGTGTTCGTCCGCACCAAGAACGAGACCGAGACGCTCGCCGAGAAGCTCCGCGCGCGGGGCTACTCCGCGATGGCGATCAACGGTGACGTCGCGCAGGTGCAGCGCGAGCGCACGGTCAACCAGCTCAAGGCCGGCAAGCTCGACATCCTCGTCGCCACAGACGTCGCGGCCCGAGGGCTCGACGTCGAGCGCATCAGCCACGTCGTCAACTACGACATCCCCACCGACACCGAGTCCTACGTCCACCGCATCGGGCGTACGGGTCGCGCGGGCCGCAGCGGCGACTCGATCGCCTTCGTCACCCCGCGCGAGCGCCACCTGCTCCGCGCGATCGAGAAGGCCACCAAGCAGCCGCTCACCCAGATGCAGTTGCCGACGGTCGACGACGTCAACGCCACCCGGCTCAACCGCTTCGACGACCAGATCACCCAGGCGCTCACGCAGCCCGAGCGGATCGACTTCTTCCGCGACGTGGTCTCGCACTACGTGACCGAGTACGGCGTGGCCGAGGTCGACGTGGCCGCCGCCCTCGCCGCGGTCATGCACGGCGAGCAGCCGCTGCTGCTCGAGCCCGAGCCGGAGCCGCGCCAGCGTTCCTTCGAGGAGCGCTCGACCCACGGCGGCAAGGCCGGTGGGCGGTCGTCCGGTCCGCGCGAGTCGCGCTCCGGGGCGCCGATGGCGGCGTACCGCATCGAGGTCGGCAAGCGGCACAAGGTCGAGCCGCGCCAGATCGTCGGCGCGCTCGCCAACGAGGGCGGACTCTCGCGCGGCGACTTCGGCTACATCTCGATCAAGCCGGACTTCTCGGTCGTCGAGCTCCCCGCCGAGCTCCCCGCCGGCACCCTCGACCGCCTCGCCAGCACCCGGATCTCCGGCAAGCTGATCGAGATCAAGCCCGACAACGGCCCGTTCCGCGGCCGTCCGGGCGGCGGCCACGGTGGTGCCCGCAAGGGCGGCGGCTACAAGGGCAAGAACCCCCGCTGACCGGGCGCTCCGTGCCCGTCCTGACTGGTGACCGGGCGCTTCGTGCCCGTCCTGGCGACATGACGACGCCCCCTGCCCCGGAGTGGGGAGGGGGCGTCGTTCGCTGACGGGCACGAAGCGCCCGCTCGGCGTACGGGACGGGCGCGAGGCGCCCGCTCGGCGTACGAGGTGTCAGGCGGTCGGGTTCTGGATCGCGGAGACGTCGAACTCGAGCTTGATCTTCTCGGAGACGAGCACGCCGCCGGTCTCGAGAGCGGCGTTCCAGGTGAGGCCCCAGTCCTTGCGGTTGATGGTGGTCTCGCCCTCGAAGCCGACGCGCACGTTGCCGAAGGGGTCCTGGGCCGAGCCGGTCTGCTCGAAGTCGATGGTGACCGACTTGGTGACGTCCTTGATGGTCAGGTCGCCGGTGATGGCCCAGTCGTTGCCGTCGCGCTTGACGTCGGTCGAGACGAAGGTGATGGTCGGGTAGGTCTCGACGTCGAAGAAGTCGCCGGACTTGAGGTGGCCGTCGCGGTCGGCGCTGCCGGTCTCGACCGACGCGACCTGGATGGTGAGGTCGACCTTGGAGGCGGCCGGGTCCTTCTCGTCGATGTGGGCGGTGCCCTCGAAGGCGCCGAACTGGCCACGGACCTTGGTGACCATCGCGTGGCGGGCCACGAAGCCGAGGCGGCTGTGGCTGACGTCGAGGGTGTAGTCGCCGGTGATGTCGTCGATGGCGGTGGTGGGGGCGTCGAAACCGGTGGTCATGTGGGTGCTCCTGCAGTGGTGGGTTGGTAGAACTTTCAACCACCCTAACGACCGGCTCCACAGATCCATTCCCGGACGGCGAAGGTTTTCGCGGAGCCGGTCGGGAAATGCCGCGAGCCACGCCCCCGTGCGGGGCGTGGCTCGTGCGTGTCGGCTCGGGCCGGCGAGGTCAGGCGGCGTGCGCGGCGACCGCCGTGGCGGTCGTCCAGCGTGCCTCCATGTGGGTGCGCCCCGACTCGTCGGTGACGGCGACCCAGGTGCAGACCGGCGCGTCGGTCATCGTCTGCTTGCTCATGTGACACCTCCCGTTCACTTTCTGTTCACCCAAGGTATCACGTCCCCACCTGCGCACCACCATTTCGCTCAATCTTCCCCGTCGTCCCCCACTCGAGCAGCCGCCGGCGGCGCAGGTCGCCGATCGTCCTCCACTTGGGATGGGTGGGACGAGCACGTCGACTCGGCCGGGCGACCGTCGGTCGCGAATCTGCCCGATTTCGGGCAGGAAGTTGTCATGACTGTCCAGGTGGGCGCATGATCGCCCGGTGCCGGACCCCGCCCTCGTCTCCCACGTCGTCGCCACGACCTCGTTGACGCCGGGCGAGGCGGCCCGGGTGATCGAGGACGTGATCGCCTTCCACGCCCAGCCGGTCGAGGACTACGTCCGTGCGCGCCACGCGAGCCTCAAGACGTACGGCGCCCGCAACCCCGAGATCTTCGCGCGCATCGCCGAAGAGCTCGCCCACCGCGTCGTGGCGGCGCCGGAGCTCTCCGAGCGACAGCTGCGACGCATCATCTACGGATAGGACCCAGCAGCATGTGCGGAATCGTCGGCTACATCGGCCGTCAGGAGGCGGCCCCGGTCGTCCTCGAGGGACTGACCCGGCTCGAGCACCGCGGGTACGACTCGGCGGGCGTCGCGGTGCTCGGTGGGCGCGGCATCCGGGTCGCCAAGCGCGCCGGGCGCGTACGCGACCTGACCGGGGCGCTGCCCAAGCGTTTCGTCGGCACCACCGGCATCGGCCACACCCGGTGGGCCACCCACGGGCCGGCGACGGACGTCAACGCGCACCCGCACACCGACGAGGCGGGCCGCGTGGCGGTCGTCCACAACGGCATCATCGACAACTCGGCCGCCCTGCGCGTCGAGCTCGCGGACGCGGGCGTCGAGCTGGCCAGCGACACCGACACCGAGGTGCTCGCCCACCTCGTCGCGCGCAGCGACGCCGACACCCTCGAGGGCAAGGTCCGCGACGCCCTCCGCGCGGTCGTGGGGACGTACGGGCTGGCGGTGCTGCACGCCGACTTCCCCGACCGCATCGTGGTCGCCCGCAACGGCAGCCCCCTGGTGGTGGGCGTCGGCGAGCGGGAGATGTACGTCGCCTCCGACCTCGCGGCGATCGTGCGCCACACCACGACCGTCGCGATGCTCGACGACGGCGAGATGGCGACCGTGACCGCGGCCGGGTTCACCACGATGCGTCACACCGACCTCGCCACCACGGGCAAGACCGCGACCGAGGTCGACATCGACGCCTCGGCCTACGACGCCGGCGAGCACGAGTCCTACATGCGCAAGGAGATCCTCGAGCAGCCGACGACCGCCCAGGCGGTGCTGCGGGGGCGGCTCGACGAGCGTTTCGGCACCGCCCACCTCGGCGGCCTCGACATGGACGCGCGCGACCTGCGCGCCGTGCGCCGGGTGAAGATCCTGGGCTGCGGCTCGGCCTACTACGTCGGGCAGATGGGCGCGGCGCTGATCGAGGAGCTCGCTCGCATCCCCGCGGACGCGGAGGCGGCCAGCGAGTTCCGCTACCGCGACCCGGTGATCGAGCCGGACACCCTCTACGTCGCGGTGAGCCAGTCCGGCGAGACCATCGACACGCTGCTCGCCGTGCAGGAGATCCGCCGCAAGGGCGGGCGCTGTGTCGGGCTGGTCAACGTCGTCGGCTCCGCGATCGCGCGCGAGTGCGACGGCGGGATCTACCTGCACGCCGGCCCCGAGGTGGCGGTGGCAAGCACCAAGGCGCTGACCAACATGTTCCTCGGCTTCGCGCTGCTCGCCCTCCAGCTCGGGCGGGTGCGCGACCTGTCGATCGCCGACGGCAAGCGCCTCGTGGCCGGCCTGGAGCGCCTGCCCGGCCAGATCGAGGAGGTCCTGGCCTCCGAGGCCGACCTCGTCGACGTCGCGAAGGAGCTGGCCGAGGCGCGCAGCCTGTTCTTCATCGGCCGCGTGCGGGGCTTCCCGGTGGCGCGGGAGGGGGCGCAGAAGTTCAAGGAGATCAGCTACCGCCACGCCGAGGCCTACCAGACCTCCGAGCTCAAGCACGGCCCGCTCGCGCTGATCGACCCCGAGGTGCCGACCGTCGCGCTGGTGCCGGCCGACGAGCTGGCCGAGCGCAACATCGGCGCCCTCCACGAGATCGACGCCCGGCAGGGTCCGCTGGTCGTGATCACCCACGAGGAGGTCGACCTCGGCGAGATCGGCGCGCGCCGGATCGTGGTGCCGCGCAACGAGCCGGAGCTCGACCCGATCCTGCTGACGATCCCGCTGCAGCTGCTGGCCTACCACGCGGCACAGCACCTCGGCCACGACATCGACAAGCCGCGCAACCTGGCCAAGTCGGTCACCGTCGAGTAGCCCCCGACCGGGGCGCACGTGCCGGGCCCGGAGGCCGGAGATGGACTGGGCGCCCCTTGCCGCATGGGGTCGGCAAGGGGCGCGCCGAGCAGAACCCTCCCACCAGTCCCGCGTCCTGTCCGGGGATCACCGCAACTGCCGGTGGATTTTGCTGTGGCGTCGGCCACCGGTGGTGCCCGTCTGTCAGGCGCGGGTGCTCCGCGAGGTCGCCACGAGGTCCAGCGCACGCCGCGCGAGCGGCTCGGCGAGGGCCCGGTCGGCGGCGACCAGGCCCACCCGGGTGCGCCGCTCGAGCAGGTCGTCGACGTCGTGGGCGCCCTCGTGGGTGACGGCGAAGACCAGCTCGGCGAGGGTCACCGGCACGTCCTCGGACACCGGGGCGAGCAGCTCGTCGTCGCCGAGTCCGGTGACCTCCCGCGCGGTGTCGAGCACGAGCGTGGCGTCGGTGCCGAAGCGGCGGACGATGCGGGCCGGCGCGTCCACCCGCCGCAGCTCCTCGGGGGCGGCGGCGCCGAGCAACGGCAGCGTGGCGGTGCGGCACGGCCCCGCCTCGAGGGTGCCCGCCCCGACCAGCGCGTCGAGGGTGTCCTCGGCCATCCGGCGATAGGTCGTCAGCTTGCCGCCGACCACCGTCGTCACGCCGGTGCCCGAGGTCAGGATCGCGTGCCGGCGCGACAGGTCGGACGTCGTGCCGGCGCCCGGCACCTCGAGCAGCGGCCGCAGCCCGGCGTACGCGCCGACGACGTCCGCGCGCGTCGGCGGGGTGGCGAAGGCCGAGGCGACGACGCCGAGCAGGAAGTCGACCTCCGCCTCGCTGGGCACGGGCACGTCGGGCACCGGGCCGGTGACCGGCTCGTCGGTGAGGCCGACGTAGATCGTGCCGTCGGGCTGGGGCAGCACCATCGCGAACCGCGCCCGGGACCCGGGGATCGGCACCATCACCGCGACGCGGGTGTGCGGCAGCGCCGTGTGGCGCAGGACCAGGTGCGTGCCGCGGCTCGGGCGCAGTCGCACCTGCTCGTCGAGCGCGCCCGCCCACACGCCGGTCGCGTTGACGACCGCGCGCGCCCGCACCTCCCGGGTCGCCCCGGTGAGGCCGTCGCGCAGCTCGACACCCGTGCCGGTCGCCGCGACCACGCGGGAGCGCGTGCGGACGTGGGCGCCGAGCGAGGCCGCGGTCCGGGCGACAGTGACCACGAGCCGGGCGTCGTCCTCGAGCTGCCCGTCCCAGGCGAGGAGGCCGCCGCGCAGCGTGTCGGCCCGCAGCGCGGGGGCGAGGCTGAGCGCCTCGGTGGCGTTGAGGCGGCGGGGCCGGGGGAGCGTACGCGCGGTGGTGCGGGCGGTGCGGCGCAGCGCGTCGCCGGCGTGGAGGCCGCCCCACGTGAGGGCGGTGCGGCCCCGGGGCATCGCGTCGTTGACCGGGGTCAGCATCGGGAGCGGGTGGACGAGGTGCGGGGCCGTGACGTCCATCAGGATGCCGCGCTCGACGGCGCTCTCGTGGGCGATGGCGAGCCGACCCTGGGCGAGGTAGCGCAGGCCGCCGTGGACCAGCTTGGACGACCAGCGCGAGGTGCCGAACGCGAGGTCGTGGGCGTCGACGGCGAGCACCGTGAGCCCGCGGGTGACCGCGTCGAGCGCAACGCCGGCGCCGGTGATGCCGAGCCCGACCACCACCACGTCGACCTCGTCGGGGACGCCGGCGAGCCCCGGGATGATCCGCTGCCCGACGGGCGGCATCACGGCTCCAGCGTCCGGGTGATGAGGCGGGCGTACTCGTCGTCGAGGTCGTCGAGCCCGATCCGGTCGTCGGTCATCGTCAGCGCGGAGAACACGAAGCCGTGCCCCGCCAGCGTGAGCGAGCGCGCCATCAGCACCGGGTCGCCCGCGCGGACGGCGCCCGCGTCCTGGCCGGCCGCGATCCCGGCCGCGAGGATCTCGACGAGCGCCTCCTGGGACCGGCCTCGGCGGTGGAGGAGGTAGGGGAGCATCAGGTCGGGGTCGAGCTCGACGATGCGGACGAACAGCTCGTTGTCGCGCAGCGCGCGCACCGTCGAGAGGGCCGCGGTGGCGATCCCATCCGGCGTCGTGTCGGCGCCCGCGGCGTCCGTGGCGGCGGCCTGGGTCGCGGCGGCGATCCCCACCCACTCGCGGGTCATCAGGTCCCCGAGCAGCGAGCCCATGTCGGGCCACGCGCGGTAGATCGTCATGCGGGAGACGCCCGCTCGGCGCGCGACCTCGGTGAGGGTCGTACGCCGCCAGCCGACGTCGAGGATGCAGGCGCGGGCCGCATCGAGGTAGGCGTCGGTCCGTGGATCCCTCGACCCACGATCGATGTGACGAAGTGACGACATGTGTCACACTGTAACGCATGGACCACCTGACGCCCACCGTCGAGATGCACCCCCAGCGCTGGGGCGACCCCGCCCAGGCCGCTCGGTCAGAGCTGCCCGCGTCGGCGCTGGGTCTGGTCGACCTCGCCTTCGGGCTCCGCGACCGGCCCGCGGTGACCGACGCGGTCCCGCCGCCGTGCGCCCTCGGGGCCGACCTCCTCGACGGTCTGCGGGCGATCGTCGGGGGCGAGCACGTGCTCGTCGACGACGCGACCCGCAGCCTGCGTACGCGCGGCAAGTCCACCCCCGACCTGCTCCGTGCGCGGGCCGGCGACCTCTCCGACGCCCCCGACGCGGTCGTGCGCCCCGACGGGCACGCCGAGGTCGAGGCGGTGCTGGCGTGGGCGCACGAGCACCGCGTCGCCGTCGTGCCGTTCGGCGGCGGCACCTGCGTGACCGGCGGCCTCGCGGCCCGGCGCGACGGCTTCGCAGGACTCGTCTCCCTCGACCTGGTGCGGATGAAGCGACTGCTCGCCGTCGACGACGTCTCGATGACCGCGACGCTCCAGCCGGGTCTGCGCGGTCCCGAGGTGGAGGCCGTGCTGGCGGCCCACGGCCTCACGCTCGGCCACTTCCCGCAGTCGTTCGAGCACGCCTCGATCGGCGGCTTCGCCGCGACCCGCTCCAGCGGGCAGTCCAGCGCGGGCCACGGCCGCTTCGACGCGATGGTCGTCGGCCTGACCGCGGCGACCCCGACCGGGTCGCTCGACCTCGGCTCGGCGCCGGCCACCGCCGCCGGCCCGGACCTGCGCCAGCTCCTGCTCGGCTCCGAGGGCGCCTTCGGCGTCATCACGTCGGTGACCGTCCGGGTCCGGCGGGCGCCCGAGGTCACGACGTACGAGGGGTGGCGCTGGCCGTCCTTCGACGCGGGCGCGGAGGCGATGCGCGCGCTCGCCCAGTCCGGGCTGCTGCCGACGGTGCTGCGGCTCTCCGACGAGTCGGAGACGGCGATCAACCTCGCCGACCCGTCGTCCATCGGGGGCGCCGACGACCCCGGGTGCCTGATGGTCACCGGCCACGAGGGCACGGCCGCGCAGGTCGCGTCCCGGCGCGAGGCCGTCACCGCCGCCCTGACCGACCTCGGCGGGACCCCGCTCGGCACCGGACCGGGGGAGAAGTGGGCGCAGGGGAGGTTCCACGCGCCCTATCTCCGCGACGCGCTCCTCGACCACGGCGTCCTCGTCGAGACCCTCGAGACCGCGACGTTCTGGTCCAACCGCGAGCGCCTGTACGCCGACGTGCGAGCGGCGCTCACCGGCGTGCTCGGCGAGGGGGCGCTCGTGCTCTGCCACGTCTCGCACGTCTACGAGACGGGCTGCTCGCTCTACTTCACCGTCGCCGCCCGGCAGGGCGACGACCCGATCACGCAGTGGCAGGCCGCCAAGGCGGCCGCCAGCGACGCCATGGTCGCGGCCGGGGCCACGATCACCCACCACCACGCCGTCGGCACCGACCACCGACCGTGGCTCGCCGCCGAGATCGGCGAGGTGGGCGTACGCCTGCTGCGGGCCGTCAAGGCGGAGCTCGACCCGGCCGGGATCCTCAACCCGGGCGTGCTGATCCCGTAGCCGCGCCATCGGTGGTTGAGGTGCGAGGAGCGCCAGCGACGAGCCTCGAAACCAGGCTAGCGTGTGGTCTCGAGGCTCGCTCCGCTCGCACCTCGACCACCGGGGTCGTCAACCACCGAGGGACGAGAACGTCCAGACCAGCAGCTCGGTCTCCTCGTGCGCGGTGACGACATGGCCGGGCTCGTCGGAGATCCGTACGGCGTCCCCGCCGCGCAGGTCGAGGCCGCCGAGCGAGGCCGCGCCGGTGGCGGCGAACACGTGCTGGGCGGGCTCGTCCGGCAGCGTCGCGGACGTGCCCGGCGCGAGCCGGGCGACGAGCAGCCGGGCGCCCGCGGTGCCGACCGGCAGGCCGCTGCCGCCGGCCACCTCCACGAGCCCCGACGCCGGCGGCGGTGCCTGGCCCACGGCGTACGACGGGGTCGCTCCGGGCTGCGACGGCGCGAGCCACGCCTGGACGAAGCGGCAGGCACCCGACCGCGGGTCGGCGACCTCGCTGTGGCGGATGCCGGTCCCGGCCGAGAGGACCTGGGCCCGGCCGGCCTCGACGACGTGCTGCCCGCCCGTCGAGTCGGTGTGCACGAGCGCGCCCTCGAGCACCCAGGTGACGATCTCCAGCTCGGAGTGCGGATGGTCGGGGTAGCCGGCGCCCGGCTCGACCTCGTCGTCGTTGTGGCAGACCAGCGGGCCGAACCCGAGGTTGGTGGGGTCGAAGTGCGGGCCGAAGGAGAAGGAATGCCGCGTCAGGCGCCCCCTGACGGCCTCCGACGACCTGTGGGAACCGGCGTACAGGGCCACGGACATGCCGATATCTTCGCGGGTGTGGCCCCCCCGCACGACTTCCCCCTGCTTCCCCCCGGCTTCCGCTTCGGCACCAGCACGGCGAGCTACCAGATCGAGGGCGCAGTGGCCGAGGACGGTCGCGGCGCGAGCATCTGGGACACCTTCACCGCCGAGCCCGGCCGGATCGTCGACGGCAGCACCGGCGCCGTCGCGTGCGACCACTACCACCGGGTGGAGGAGGACGTCGCGCTGATGAAGGAGCTGGGCACGGGCGGCTACCGCTTCTCGATCGCCTGGCCGCGCATCCAGCCGACCGGGCGCGGGCCGGCCAACGAGAAGGGCCTGGCGTTCTACGACCGGCTCATCGACACGCTCCTGGCCAACGGTCAGCAGCCGATGGTCACGCTCTACCACTGGGACCTCCCGCAGGCGCTGGAGGACGACGGCGGCTGGCTCAACCGGGACACCGTGGACCGCTTCGCCGAGTACGCCGCCATCGTCGGCGAGCGCTTCGCCGACCGGGTCGAGCACTGGGTCCCGGTCAACGAGCCCAACGTGGCCTCGATCCTCGGCTACGGGCTGGGCACGCACGCGCCCGGCAAGGCGATGCTCTTCGACTGCCTGCCCGCCGCGCACCACCTGCTGCTGGCCCACGGCCGGGCCGCGATCGAGCTGCGCCGCGCGGGTGCGACCTCCGTCGGGTGCGCCAACAACCACGCGCCGATCTGGCCCGCGAGCGACGACGACGCCGACGTCGGGATGAGCAAGATCTTCGACGCCCTGTGGAACGGCACGTTCCTCGAGCCGATGCTGCTCGGCCGCTACCCGGCCGACCTGATGCCGCTCTTCGAGGAGTTCATGGCCGAGGGCGACCTCGCGACCATCCGCCAGCCGCTCGACTTCTACGGCGTCAACTACTACAACCCGATGCGGGTCGCGGCCGCCGACGAGGAGTCGGAGATCCCGTTCGAGTTCCGCGAGGTGGTCGGCTACCCCACGACGGACTTCGGCTGGCCCATCGTCCCCGACGCGCTGCGCGAGTGGCTCGTGATGTTCCGCGCGCGCTTCCGCGCCGCGCTGCCGCCGATCATCATCACCGAGTCGGGCTGCAGCTACGGGATGGGCCCCGACGAGGACGGCGTCGTCGACGACCAGCCCCGCATCGACTACCTCCGCTCCCACGTCAACGCCGTCTCCGAGGCGATCCAGCGCGGCGTGGACGTCCGCGGCTACTACTGCTGGTCGCTGATGGACAACTTCGAGTGGGCCGAGGGCTACACCCAGCGCTTCGGCCTCGTCCACGTCGACTACGAGACGCTGCAGCGCACCCGCAAGAAGTCCTTCCACTGGTACGCCGACCTGATCGCCGCGCAGCCCCAGCACCTGTGAGCCTGGGTCTCGACTCGGGCTCGTTCCTCGCCCGGCTCGACCATCGGACAGCTCAGCGGTCGGTGTCGATAGGCTCGCCGCCATGAGCAACCGCCGTGTCGTGTTCGTCGTCGGCTCGGGCCGAAGCGGCACGAGCACGATGGCCGGCACGTTGCGCACGCTCGGTCTCCACGTCCCGCAGCCCGAGGTCGTCGCGGACGCCACCAACCCCAAGGGCTTCGGCGAGCCGCGGTGGGTGGTCGACCTCCACACCGAGCTCCTCCAGCGCAGCAACGTGCAGGTCTCCGACGCCCGGCCGCGCGCCTGGCTCGACACCGGCACCACCAGCGGCGACCACGCCACGCGCGAACGGGTCGCGACGTGGCTGGAGGAGCAGTTCTCCGTCGCCGACGAGCTCGTCGTCAAGGACCCGCGGGCCTCGTGGTTCCTCGGCCTCTGGCGGGCTGCCGCCGACCGCTGCGACGCCACCTCGTCCTACGTCACGATGCTGCGACCGGTCACCGAGGTGGTCGGCTCCAAGCAGACCTACTACGGCCAGATGGGAGCCGGGTCCGACCAGGGCGCCATCACCCGCACGGCCGCGTGGGTCAACATGATGCTCCACACCGAGCGCGCCACCCGCGGCCAGCAGCGCGCGTTCGTCCGCTACGGCGACCTGCTCGACGACTGGACGCAGCCGGTCTTCGCCCTCGGTGAGGCCTTCGACCTCGCCGGGGTGAGGACCGCGATGGCCGTCGACATCGCCGAGGTGCACCGCTTCATCGACCCGTCGCTGCGCCGGGTGACGATGACGTGGGACGACATCGGCGTCCCCGACCGGCTGCGCGACCTGGCCGACGAGACCTGGCAGGCGCTCGACGCGATCGCCTCCGACGACTCGACGAAGAACCAGGAGTGGTGCGACCAGCTCCGCACCGCGTACGCCGGTCAGTACGCCGAGGCCGAGGCCTTCGCCCACTCGACCGTCGTGGCCCAGCGGCGTACGGCTGCCGCCCAGGCGCGGCGCGAGGCGGCGGGTCAGCCCGCCCGCAGCGCCGCCGACCACGTGCCCCACGCCGTACGGGCCCTGGTGCCGCCGGCCGCTCGCCAGAAGCTGCGCAAGGCGATGGGCCGGGAGCGCCCCCAGGGATCCGCCTGATGCCCGACATCGCGTCGCTCGAGGGGGACCCGGCGTACGACGTCACGTGGCCGTGGACGTCCGGCGAGCCGCTGGTGCCCGGGCTGACCTGCGTGTTCCGGGTCCGCAACGAGGCGCGCAACCTGCCGTGGGTGCTGCCGCCGATCTTCGCCGCCGTCGACCACGTGCTGCTCGTGGACAACGGCTCCGACGACGGGACGGCCGACGTGGCGCGACGCGTCGCCGGGGAGTGCGGGGCGGGCGACCGCCTCACCGTCCTCGACTACCCCCACCGGGTGTCGCGCGCCGGCGGTGAGCACCTCGCCACCCCGGCGACGAGCGTCCACTCGCTCACCCACTTCTACAACTGGTGCTTCTCCCACGTCCGCACGACCTACTCGATGAAGTGGGACGGCGACATGGTGCTCACCCCCGAGGGCACCGGGATCCTGCGCGACCTGGCGTGGCAGCTGCAGTCGACGCGCGCGATCGTCGCGATGCCGCGCCACCCGCTGACGGTCGTCGACGAGTCGACCGGCTGGCTCGACCTGTCGCTGCGCTTCCTCGAGCCGTGGGTCTACCCGATGGGTCCGGACTTCACCTTCGTGAAGGCCTTCGACTGGGAGCTGCGCGAGTTCCCGCCCGGCGTCGAGCGGATCGTGCTCCAGCAGGGCTTGGTGCTCGAGGTGAAGTGGCTCGACGCCGACGAGTACGCCCACTGGCGCCGCGACGGGGTCGACTTCACCAACACCCGGCTCTATCGCAAGCTGCGCGAGTTCGAGGTCGACGAGGCCATCCGCAACGGCGACCCCGAGGCGCTCGGCGGGCTGGTGAAGGTCACTGCTCCCGAGGGCGTCCACATCATCGACCACGTCAGCCGCGACTGGCTGTGGCGCCAGCCGCGACCGCTGGTGCAGCACTCCCTGCCCGCCACCCTGAAGGAGCGCGTACGACCGTGACGCATCCTCCCCACCCCCTCCAGGACGTCCGGCTGCCGGGGCCCACGCTGGTCCTGGTCGACGACTCCGACGGCCTCGCGCTCGACGCGCTGCGCGGCATCGAGGACGTGCCAGGGATCGAGCCGACCGTCGTCCCGCTCTCGACGCTCGGCGGCCCGCGCAAGGGCTGGGGCTCGGTGCTCGTGGTCGCCGCGGACCGCGCCCGGCTGCGCCGGATGGCCAGCGCCGTGCCGCTGCTGGGGCAGTGCAAGGCGATCGCCTGCTGGCTGACCGACTCACCCGTCCCGTGGGTGCTCGTGCCGCGGCCCGAGTGGCCGCGGCTGGTGCACCTCGCGGCCCGCGAGGCCGGCGACCGCGGCGTGCTGACCGTGGCCCGCTTCGCCTCCGGTGCGCGCGCCCAGCTCGTCGTGATGGAGATGGCCCGGCAGGCCGCCGGCCCCGGCGACACCACGCACGGGGGCCTCGTCGTCTCGTACGCCGGGCGCCCCGCCGCGCCCGGCCTCGACGCCCGGGCGGTGCTGCTGCCCGACGTCGCCGGCGCCGGTGACCCGGCGCGCGACGTGCCGCCGGACGTCGTCGTCGCGCGCCGCGGCGGAGCGCAGGTGGAGGTCGCCGAGCACCACGTCATCGACCGCGCGCCGACGGTCGTCACCGACCCGGGCCCCGAGCCGGTCGACGAGCGGGTCTTCAACCCGGTCGGCTTCCGCAAGGACTGGGACCACCCGGTGGTCGACCTGGCGCGCATCTCCGCCGGGCCGGTGACCGAGGACGTCGTCGCCGCGGCGCGCGCCTTCCAGGCCGTACGCCTCCCGGCCGAGACCCGCACCGCCGACCTGCTCGCCCTCGCCGTCTCCGGCGTCCCGCTGGTGACCGAGGGCGTGCTCGACGTGGCGCCCCCGCTCGCCGAGGCGCTCGACGCGCCGGTCGACCTCGACGACCCGCTGCGCCGCGAGGAGCACAGCCTCGCCGTGCGCCGCGCCGCCTTCGACCACCACTCGACGCTGGCCTGGCGTTCGGCGCTGGCCTCGCGCGCCGGCGTACGCCACGTCGCCCTGCCGCCGGTCAGCGCGCTGCTGTCCACGAAGCGGCCCGAGATGCTCGAGTTCGCGTTGCGCCAGGTCGCCCGGCAGCGCGGCGCCGAGGTCGAGCTGGTGCTCGCCGCGCACGGCTTCGAGCCCGACCGCGACCTCGTGCGCCGCTCGCTCGGCGACCGCCCCCACCAGGTGCTCACCTTCGACGGGTCGGCCTTCTTCGGCGACGTGCTCACGGCCGCCGCACGAGCCGCCTCGAGCGAGGTGCTGCTCAAGGTCGACGACGACGACTGGTACTCCCCGGACGCGGTGCACGACCTGCTGATGGCCCGCCGCTTCTCCGGCGCCGACGTCGTCGGGATGCCATCGGAGTTCGTCTACCTCCACCGCAACGAGCACCGCGACGACCTCACCGTGCGCCGCAACCACCCTTCCGAGCTGTTCGCCCGTTTCGTCGCCGGGGGGACGCTCCTGCTCGACCGCGGCCTGCTGCGCTCGCTCGGCGACTTCCGCCGGGTCCGCAAGTTCGTCGACGCCCAGCTGCTCGCCGGGGTCGAGGCCGCGGGCGGTCGCATCTACCGCACGCACGGCCTCGGCTACGTCCTGCGGCGCACCGGGGCGGGCCACACGTGGGAGCGGGACGACGAGGAGTTCCGTCGACCTGACATCGTTGCCTCCGAGTGGGCGGGGTTCCGGCCCAGCCTGGCGCTGGAGGCCGACCCGCTCGACATGCCTGACCGGGACTCGACAGGGGGGAGCTAGGACATGGCGCGGCAGCCGGTGGTGCGGCACAACGACTGGGGCTCGCTGACCCCGGCGACCCTCGGCGAGTGGGAGCCGACGCTCGCGGTCACCGTCGTGGTGCCGACCTTCAACTACCAGCGCACGCTGCCCTTCGTCCTGGCCGCGCTGGCCGCCCAGTCCTACCCCTCGCACCTGCTCGAGGTCCTCGTCGTCGACGACCAGAGCCAGCCCGCGCAGGAGCTGCCCGAGGTCCGCCCCGACAACACCCGGCTGATCCGGGTCGAGGAGGGCTGGGGCCGGGCCAACGCCTGCCACCTCGGCGCGCTCGCCGCCGACGGCGACGTGCTCCACTGGTACGACGCCGACATGCTGGCCCACCGCGAGGAGGTCGAGGCGCACGCGCGGTGGCACCACCTCGTCGACTACGCCGTGCCCGGTGGCCACAAGCTCTTCGTCGACCCGGCCTCGCTGCTCGAGCAGGACCCCGCGTCCGTACGCGACCGCGTGGCGGCCGGCGAGGCGGGCGACCTCTTCCCGGGCCAGGAGCACGAGCCGCACCAGTGGGTCGAGGACTACTGGGCCAAGACCGACGACCTCCGCACCGCCGGCCCGCGCGCGCAGCGCTACCACATCGGCATGACCGGCTCGGTCACCAAGGCGCTCTACCTCGACTCCGACGGCTTCGACCGCACGCTGCGCCTCGGCGAGGACATGCACCTGGGTCACTCGCTCGCCCAGGCGGGCGGGGTCTTCGTGGTCGACCGCGAGGCCCGCAGCTGGCACCTCGGCCGCTCGCAGGTGCTGCGTCGCGCCGAGCAGGTCAACCGCTTCAACGACCCCTACCTCGCCGACCTGGTGCCCACGATGCGGCCCAAGCGCAACCGGCGCGGACGGACCTACCAGGTGCCCTACCTCGAGGTCGTCCTCGGGGCCGGCCCCGCCGACGAGACCATCCACGTCGTCGACTCGCTGCTCGACGGCGACGTGCCCGACCTCCGGGTCACGGTCGTCGGCCCGTGGGGCACGGTCCACGAGGACCGCGTCCAGCCCGTCGAGGACCCGGTGCTCGAGACCCGGCTGGTGCACCGCTCCTTCCTCCACGAGCCCCGCGTACGCCTCGTCGAGCAGGCCCCGGACACCTCCGACGCGGAGTTCGTGCTGAGGCTCCCCGACGTGTCGCTGGCTCCGCTCCCGTCGGCGCTCGCGGCGCTGCTCGACGACCTCGAGCGCACCCACCACGGCGCGCGCGTCCTGGCGTACGGCTCCGGTGCCTCCGCCCGGCTCGAACGCACCTCGGCGCTGGCGCGCGTGGCGCGGCTGGCCGACGAGGGCGACGACCGCGAGGCGCTGCTCGACGAGTCGTTCGGCGTGAAGACCTACCGCGCGGCGGACGTCGGCTGGGTGCCGGTCGACCAGCTCGTGGTGGAGCGGTTCGTGCTCGGCGCCCGCCCGCCGATGGACCCCGACAAGTCGGAGAACCGGCTCCGCAAGGCGCTCCGCAAGGCCGACGACGCCGCCGTCGTACGCCCCGCCGAGCCGCCCGCCGAGGGTGACGGCAAGCGGGGTCTGTTCGGCCGTCGCCGCTGAGGGCCCGTCCCTCCACACCCTGATCGGTAGTCCGCTGCATTCGGCGCCTGTTCGGGGCCATGGAGCCGGTCAAACGCAGCGGACTACGCCGGGGGGTGTGGAGAAGGGCGGGCGGAGGACGCCGGCTCAGTCGGAGCCGAACAGGTCGCGCGTGTAGACCTTGTCCTTGACGTCCGCGAGCTCGTCTGCCATCCGGTTGGCCACGATCACGTCGGCGCGCTCCTTGAACGAGGCGAGGTCGTCGGTGACCTCGGAGCCGAACCACGAGTCCTCGCCGAGCTCGGGCTCGTAGACGACCACCTCGACGCCCTTGCCCTTGAGCCGCTTCATGATCCCCTGCACCGACGACTCGCGGAAGTTGTCCGAGCCGGCCTTCATCAGGAGGCGGTGGATGCCGACGACCTGCGGCTCGCGGTCGAGGATGTCGAAGGCGATGAAGTCCTTGCGGGTGGTGTTGGCCTCCACGATCGCGGAGATCAGGGTCTGCGGGACGTCGCTGTAGTTGGCCAGCAGCTGCTTGGTGTCCTTGGGCAGGCAGTAGCCGCCGTAGCCGAACGACGGGTTGTTGTAGTGGGTGCCGATCCGGGGGTCGAGGCCCACGCCGTCGATGATCGCCCGCGAGTCGAGCCCGCGGGAGAGCGCGAAGGAGTCGAGCTCGTTGAAGTAGGCCACCCGCATCGCCAGGTAGGTGTTGGCGAAGAGCTTGATCGCCTCGGCCTCGGTGGGCTCGGTGAAGAGCACCGGCACGTCGTCGGCGTCCGCGCCCTTGACCAGCAGCTCGGCGAACGCGCGGGCCCGGTCGGAGTCCTCGCCCACCACGATCCGGGCGGGGTGGAGGTTGTCGTGCAGGGCGCGTCCCTCGCGGAGGAACTCGGGGGAG
>JAESGW010000663.1_pt1 | contig 19807 bp, 19 predicted proteins | sample 9269791 | NCBI WGS metagenome assembly JAESGW01 (sample SAMN16773120, study PRJNA677053) | algae metagenome | isolation source: Aphanocapsa lilacina HA4352-LM1 and co-occurring heterotrophs from near cave... | place: USA: Maniniholo cave, near Haena, Kauai, HI | collected 2009-07-28 | reverse complement strand
TACCACGGTGGGCGCCGCAGCAGCCCGGAGCCGTCGGGGAGGGTGCCGGCCACCGAGTGCAGGGCCGTCACCTCGAGGGACTGCTCGGTCGTGAGGTCGGGCAGGATCGTGGGGATGCGCTCGGCGATCGACGTCTTCCCCGAGCCACGCGGCCCGACCAGCATCAGCGGGTGCCCGCCCGCAGCGGCGACCTCGACGGCGTAGCGGACGTCCTCGAGGCCGTCGACGTCACCGAGGTCGACACCGGCGAGGCGGTCCTCGCCCCGCCAGGTCGCCAGGGGGCTCGCGGACGGAGCGACGACCGGCGACGCCTCCGGCACCTCTGCCCCGCGGAGCACCGCCGAGACCTGCGCCAGCGACCTGACGCCGAAGACCGTCATGCCCGGCACCAGGGCGGCCTCGGCCGCCTGCGGCTCGGGGACGAACACGCGGGTCAGCCCGTGGGCGGCCGCCGCGATCACCATCGGGAGCACACCCGGCACCGGGCGCAGGCCGCCGGAGACCGAGAGCTCCCCGACGAACGCCCACCCGTCGAGCAGGTCGGCGGTCAGGTCCTTGCAGGACGTGTCGGCGGCCAGCACGGCGACGGCGATGGCGAGGTCGTAGTGGGTGCCGCCCTTGGGCAGGTCGGCCGGCGAGAGCAGGACCGTGACCCGCTTGGTCGCCGGCCAGCGGCCGCAGTCGTTGTTGATGGCCATCCGCACCCGGTCGCGGGCCTCGGACAGGCTCTTGTCGACGCGACCCACCAAGGTGGTGCCGACGACGCCGGGCGAGACGTCGACCTGCACGTCGATCACGTGCCCGTCGGCACCCTTGAGGGCCAGGGACCTGGCGGTCGCGAAGGCCATCAGCCGGCTCCCTCGACGTGCTCGATCTCGACCGGCAGCCCGGGCGGTGCCAGCACGCCGACCATGTCGATGCGGACGTCGTCGGGATGGCAGTCGTGGACCCGCAGCCAGCGGGCGGCCAGCCGCCGCAGCCGGTCGAGCTTGCGCTGGTCGATGGCTTCCAGCGGCGTGCCGTAGGCGGTGGAGGTGCGCGTCTTGACCTCGCAGACGACCAGCACGCGACCGTCGCGCAGCACGAGGTCGATCTCGCCGGCGTCGCAGCGCCAGTTGCGGTCGACCACCTCCATGCCGAGCCCGGTCAGGTGTCGTGCGGCGAGGGCCTCGCCGCGCTGGCCCAGCAGGCGCTTGCGCTCGGCGGCGGGGTCGCGGACGAAGGGCGAGGCTGTCGCGGGTCGGGCCATCGTGGGTGCCTTCCGGGTCGTGCGGGATCGGGAAGGCACCAGCACACCGCGACGCACCGACCGTGGGTGCCCGCGCGGTGCGGAGCCTGTGGAGGACGGCCGCTGGAAGCCACCTGTGGACGATTCGTGGCCATCGGCACGCGTCGGACCGCCGCGCCGGCCCGAGTGGCGTACGGGTGCTCGACGCCGGCCGTCGCCCCGACCTCGACCCACGTGGAGGGGTCGTCCGACACCTCGAGGGGGTTGCAACGGCCACGAAGCGCCGGACTCCCCGCTCGAGCGGGGAGTCCCCGGGAGGCGCCGCGTCCTCCCCGGAACGGGAGGGCCCGTCAGTCCTTGGGCGGGTCGATCTCCTGCGCGGCGAGCTCCTCGACGTTGACGTCCTTGAAGGTCAGCACCTTCACGTTCTTCGCGAAGCGGGCGGGGCGGTACATGTCCCACACCCACGCGTCGCTCATCGAGACCTCGAAGAACACGTCGCCGCTCTCGGAGCGGGCCTTCACGTCGACCTGGTTGCAGAGGTAGAAGCGACGGTCGGTCTCCACGACGTACTTGAAGATGCCCACGACGTCGCGGTACTCGCGATAGAGGGTGAGCTCCATCTCGGTCTCGTACTTCTCGAGATCCTCGGCGCTCATGCGTCCTCCTCCACGGTGTCGGCCCCCGGTGCCGGCTGGTCCTGCCCGAGACTAGTGGCCGCCTCCAGCGCCGGTCCCGCCATCGGCTCGAGACCCGCCGCGCGGCGTACGTTGACGAACCGCATCCGGTGGACCGGCGAGGGGCCGTGCTCGGCCAGCGCTGCCTCGTGCTCGGAGGTGATGTAGCCCTTGTGCGTCCGGAAGTCGTACGACGGCCAGTCGTCGTGCATGCCGACCATGAGCCGGTCGCGGGTCACCTTGGCGATGACCGACGCGGCGGCGATGCAGGCGGCGACCCGGTCGCCCTTCCACACCGCGAGTCCCGGCACGCCGAGCCCGTCGACGGGGAACCCGTCGGTGAGGACGTACGCCGGGCGCGTCGCGAGCCGGGCGACCGCACGGCGCAGGGCCTCGACGTTGGCGACGTGCATGCCGAGCCGGTCGCACTCCTCGTTGTCGATCACCACGACCGACCACGCCTGCGCGCGGCGTACGACCTGGGCGTAGACACGCTCGCGCGCGGCCTCGGTCAGCAGCTTGCTGTCCGCCAGGCCCGGGACCACACCCGCCCTTCCGGGCGGCAGGACCACGGCGCCGGCCACCAGAGGACCCGCGCACGCCCCGCGACCGGCCTCGTCGACACCTGCGATGGGCTCGAGCCCGGCGCGACGCAGGGCGCGCTCGTAGCCGTAGATCCCGGCGTCACGGCGCACGGTCACGCCGCCGGGCAGGGGCTGCGGCGGCAGGTGTGACGAGGAGGTCACGGTGCCGGGTCCGGCACGTCCTCGAACGTGGCCGGACGGGTGTCCCAGCGGAAGCGGTCGGCGGGCCACAGGAGGACGAAGACCTTGCCGACGACCAGGTCGACCGGCACGAACTCGTCGCCCGGCACGCACTCGGTCTCGTCGGACTGGCACATCTTCTGCGAGGAGTCGGCCGACCGCGAGCGGTTGTCGCCCATCACGAAGATGTGGCCGTCGGGGATGGGCCCGACCGTCCACTTCTCGTCGCACGCGCCGTTGGTCGGCATCGGGCCGTTGCACGCCGCGCCACCGCGCTTGACGTAGGCGCCCTCGACGAGCGGCTGCCCGTTGACCAGGAGTCGCCCCTGGTCGTCGCAGCACTCGATCGTGTCGCCCGAGACGCCGATGACGCGCTTCACCAGGTGCCCGCCGGTCGGGTAGAGGCCGATCTTGGCCATCACCTTGGCGACCGGGTTGGTCGGCCCCGCGGAGTCGATCGGCGGCAGCCAGCCGCCGGGGTCCTTGAAGACCACGACGTCGCCGCGCTCGGGTGCCTCGTCGCCCCAGTAGGAGACCTTCTGTATCAGGATCCGGTCGTTGAGGATCAGGCCCGGCTCCATCGACTCCGACGGGATGTAGAAGGCCTGCACGAAGAAGGTCTTGATGACCACGGCCAGCACGAGGGCGACCCCGAGCAGCAGGACCGTCTCCTGCCACAGCGGCAGCTGCTTGCGCTTGCTGCGGCGCGACTTCTGCTCCCCGGCACCGCTCACCACGTCATCCCCCACATGTCCTCCGGAACGTGACGACCGCGGTTCCTCGTCCATCGAGACAGACGTGGAACCGCGGTCATCAGAAGTCACTCGCAGAGACTAGCCAGTCCCTGGTCGAACCCACGCCTCGCGGCGCGGTCCGAGATCACGCCTCGCGGCGCTCCTTGATCTTGGCGGCCTTGCCGCGCAGGTTGCGCAGGTAGTAGAGCTTGGCGCGGCGCACGTCACCGCGGGTCACGACCTCGATCTTCTCGAAGATCGGGGAGTTGACCGGGAAGGTGCGCTCGACGCCGACGCCGAAGGAGACCTTGCGGACGGTGAAGGTGCGGCCGATGCCGGCACCGTGGACGCGGATCACGACGCCCTGGAAGACCTGGACACGAGAGCGGCTGCCCTCGATGACCTTGACGTGGACCTTGACGGTGTCGCCGGCGCGGAAGGCCGGGACGTCGTCACGCTTGATGGCGGTGCCGAGGTCGGCGATGACGTTGGTCATGACGTTGCTCCTCGCGGGTGCCACAGGTCAGCCGCGGACATAGGTGAGTGGGTGGAACGGGCTGGTGCTCGGTGCGGCCGTGCCGGTGCGCCCCCTGTGGCAGGTGCGGTACGGCGGACCCCGGGGCGGTGCACCACCTGCAGTTCAGCGGTGGATGCGTTCCGGGCGACCCTGGCCTCGAGCGGACCAGTGGAGAAGTCTGCCAGAGGCGCGGGTCAGCGTGAAATCCGCCGACCAGCCTTCTTGGTCATCACCACGGCGCCCGGCGGCGCATTCCGGTCCGGGCGCAGCCGGAAGCCGGCCTTCCTGTACATCCGCTGGTTGTCGACCGATCCCTGGCCGGTGAAGAGGACGTACGTCTCGACATCCGCGGGAGCGAGCTCCTGGACGAGCTCGAGCAGCGCCCGACCCAGGCCTCGTCCCTGGAGGTCGGGCGCGACCATGATCCGCCCGATGTCCCACTCGCCGTGCGAGTCGACCTTGCCGCGCACCGCACCGACCAGGCGCCCCGACGACGGGTCGCGCACCACCCGCACGACCCAGCCCTCCAGCCCCCGGCGGACGTCGTCGAGCGACTCGCGCAGCGCCGGGATCTCGACCCCGGGGTTGGCCTCGAACTCCTGGAGCCAGCAGGCCCGCTGCAGCGTGTAGAGCTCGCCTGCGTCGGCGGGCACTGCGGGGCGTACGTCGAGGTCGGCGAGGCCGCCGACGGTGGCCACCGCCGGCAGCAGGTCGGGACGCCGCTCGGCGGTGCGCCGGGTCGCCTGCTCACGCCGCCACCGCGCGATCCGGCCGTGGTCGCCGGAGAGCAGCACCTCGGGAACCTCGCGGCCCTCCCACGAGGCGGGCTTGGTGTAGACGGGGTACTCGAGCAGGCCGTGGGCGTGCGACTCCTCGACCAGCGACTCGGCGTTGCCCATGAAGCCCGGCAGCAGCCGTACGACCGCCTCGGTGATCGCCAGCGCGGCGACCTCGCCGCCGTTGAGGACGTAGTCGCCGAGGCTGACCTCGCGGACCGTGCCGATCGTCGCGGCGTGCTCGATCACCCGCTGGTCGATGCCCTCGTAGCGACCGCACGCGAAGACGAGGTGCTCGTGGGAGCTCAGCTCCTCGGCGAGCGCCTGGGTGAACGGCTCGCCGCTCGGGGTGGTGAAGACGATCGTGGCGCCCTGGGCGACCTCGTCGAGCGCGCGGCCCCACGGCTCCGGCTTCATCACCATCCCGGCGCCGCCGCCGTAGGGGGTGTCGTCGACGGTGCGGTGGCGGTCGGTGGTCCACCGGCGCAGGTCGTGCACCTCCACGTCGAGCAGGCCCTTGTCCCGCGCCTTGCCGGGCAGGCTCAGCCCCAGTGGTGCCAGGTAGTCGGGGAAGATCGTGACGACGTCGATCCTCACGCGCCGGGCTCCGGCTCGTCGCTGTCGTCGGGGAAGGGCGCGACCAGGCCGGGCCTGTCGGCCACCACCAGGCGGCCCGCGGCGAGGTCGACCTCGGGCACCAGCGCCGTGACGAACGGGACGAGGGCGTCGCGGCCGTCAGGTGTCCGTACGCTCAGCAGGTCCTGGGCCGAGCCGTGGACGAGCGCCTTCACGGTGCCGAGCGGGGTGCCGTCGAGGTCGACGACGTCGAGGCCCACCAGCTGGTGGTCGTAGTACTCGTCGGGGTCCTCGGGCACCTCGTCGCGTCCGAGGGTGGCGTGCAGCAGGGTGCCGCGGACGGCCTCGGCCGCGTTGCGGTCGGCGAGCTCCTCGAAGGTGACGAGCAGGGTCCCCTGGTGCCAGCGGGCGCGCGACACCGTGAGGGCGGACGGCCGGCGGTCGGCCCCGGCGGGCGCCTCGGCGCGGATCCTGGTCCCGGGGGCGAAGCGACGGTCGGGCTCGTCGGTGCGTACGTCGACGGTGACCTCGCCGCGGATGCCGTGGGGCTTGCCGATGCGGCCGACCACGACCTCGATGTCCTCGCTCACGGCGCCAAGCGTAGAGGGGTCGGCCCGTGAGTCTCCCAGCGACTCATGGGCAGGACCGGGGACGACCCTGGGACGAAATGACGCTGACCCGGCACGCGATGCGTGCCGGGTCAGTGACGATGTGCCGGGTCAGCGGCGGCGGTCGGTGTCCACGAAGTCCACCCGCGCCCCGCCCCGACCCGCGAGGGCCGAGACGACGGTGCGGAAGGCGGTCGCGGTGCGGCCGTTGCGGCCGATCACCTTGCCGAGGTCGTCGGGGTGGACCCGGACCTCGAGGATCGAGCCACGACGCAGCTGCTTGTCGCGGACGGTGACGTCGTCGGGGTGGTCGACGATGCCACGCACCAGGTGCTCGAGAGCCTCGGCCAGCACGTCGCTCACGCCTCGCTCTTGCCGGCGTCCTCGGCGGTCACCGTCTCGGTGGCCTCCGCGGCGTCGGCAGCGCCCTCAGGGGTCTCGGAGGCCGGGACCTCGGCGGGAGCGTCGGTCGCCTCGGCGGCAGGCTCCTCGGTCTTCTTCTCGGCCTTCTTCTTGGCGGTGGTCGCGGAGCCCTTCGACTCGGCGGACACCTCCTTGAGGGCCTCGTTGAAGATGTCGAGCTTGGAGCGCTTCTCCTCCTTGACCTTCAGGGTGCCCTCGGCGCCCGGCAGGCCCTTGAACTTCTGCCAGTCACCGGTGACCTTGAGGATCGCCTCGACGGCCTCGGAGGGCTGCGCGCCCACGCCGAGCCAGTACTGGGCCCGGTCGGAGACGACGTCGATGTAGGACGGGTCCTCCTTCGGGTGGTACTTGCCGATCTCCTCGAGGACCTTGCCGTCGCGCTTCTTGCGCGAGTCGACGACGACGATGCGGTACTGCGGCACCCGGATCTTGCCCAGGCGCTTCAAGCGAATCTTGACGGCCACGTTTGTGGTGTCTCCTCAGAAATTGTCGTGGGTGAGGGACCGTCCCCAGGTGGGGTCACCGGTTCGGGTCACTCGAAGGGCGCTGCTCGCCCGGATGAGAGGGTCCGGGCGCGCAGGACACGAGGGAAGATTCTGCCAGAGGGTCGCGGCCCGCGACCAATCGACCGCCCAGCGGCGCGCCGCGACGCTCAGCGGTCGAGGCCGATGAAGGAGCGCACCGCCTCCGCGCCGGTGACCTCGACCGGCTCGCCGAGCCGGACGAACGCCTCGGGTGTCAGGACCAGACCCTGCTGGAGGGCGAGCTCGCCCTCGCGTCGCTTGATCCGGGAGACGGTGGTCGGCCGGTAGCCGACCTTGCGGGACACCGCGAGCGAGGCCGGGTTGTCGACGAATGCTCCGGAGGTGATCTCCTCGAAGCCGAGGTGGTCGAAGAGCAGCTCGCACATCGCCTGACGCATGATCGTGCCGAGCCCCCGGCCCTGGAACTCGCGGCCGAGCCAGGAGCCGGTCTCGCCGGTCCGCGTGACGGGGAAGTTCCTCGACGCGACGCCCTGGCTGCCGATCACCCGGCCGTCGAGCAGGACGGCGAGGTCGAGGCAGAAGTCGTCGGGCGAGAAGGTGGACCGCTTGCCCCAGTGATAGGCCGCGGTGTTGCGCGAGAGCTGCCCCGCCGGTGCGGTCGACCACGGGAAGTAGAACGGCATCTCGTCCGGGTCGTGGATGCCGGCCTCTGCCACGTCGCACAGCTCGGAGATGAGCTCGTCGGTCAGCCCGCGCAGCTCGAGGGGTCCCGCGACCACGCGCAGCCCGAGGGGCGGGAACAGGTCGACGACGGCGCTCATGGCGTCATCCCATCCCGCGGGCGCCCGCCGACCCAAATCGTTCACGGGCGCGGCCCGTCAGCGGCCCCGGACGACGCCGCGCAGCACGACCGCGGCGGGCGTGCGCAGCACGGACAGGTCCGCGACCGGGTCGCGGTCGTAGACGACGAAGTCCGCCGACGCCCCCTCGTCCAGCCCGTCGACCCCGAGCCACTCGCGCGCCCGCCAGCTGGCTGCGCCCAGCGCGTCGTGCGCCGGCATCCCGATCCGTACGAGCGCCTCGATCTCGCCGGCGATGTTGCCGTGGCGGCTGATGCCGCCACCGTCGGAGCCGGCGTAGACCGGCACCCCGGCCTCGTACGCCGCCATGATCGTCGCGGGCATCCGCGCGTAGAGGTCGGTCATGGTCCGCGCGTAGTCGGGGAACCTCTCCTGCCCGGCCGCGGCGTGCTCGGGGAACTTGTCCAGCTGCATGACGGTGGGCACGAGCCGGGTGCCGTGGGCGACCATCGCGTCGATGAGGTCCTCGGTGAGCCCGGTGCCGTGCTCGATGCAGTCGATGCCGGCCTCGATCAGACCCGGCAGGACGCCGTGGCCGAAGCAGTGCGCGGTGACCTTGGCGCCCTCCGCGTGCGCGGCGTCGATCGCGGCGGCGAACGCCTCGGCGGGGAACGAGGGGGCCAGGTCGCCCTCCTCACGGGAGATCCAGTCGCCGACCAGCTTGATCCAGCCGTCGCCGTTGCGGGCCTCCTGCGCGGCGTACGTCGCCAGGTCGGCCGGCTCGACCTCGTGGGCGTAGTGGCGGATGTAGCGTCGGGTCGCGGCGATGTGACGGCCGCACCGGATCAGCCGGGGCAGGTCGTCGCGGTCGTGGATCCACCGGGTGTCGGCAGCCGACCCGGCGTCGCGGATCAGCAGGGCCCCGCCGTCGCGGTCGTCGATCGCCTGCTGCTCGGTCGCCTCGTCGTCGGTGGGGCCGAAGTCGTCGAGGCCGAGGTGACAGTGCGCGTCGACCAGCCCGGGCACGATCCACCCCTCCGCGGCCGTGTCGGCGCCCGCCTGGGGCTCGTAGGTGATGCGCCCGTCGACGACGTACAGGTCTCGTGCCTCACCGTCGGGGAGGACCGGTCCGCGGAAGCGCTGCGCACTCATGCACCGACCCTAGCGATCCCGGCCGGCTGCGCCCCCCGGCCGACGGCTCCCACAAATGGGGTACGTGGACCGGTGGCCGGTGCCGGGCGCGGGACCCCTTGCCACCATCGACGGATGGGGAAGGGTGGCTCTGCCCGGCGCAGCCGGGTCTGCGCCGCCGCGACGGCCGTGGCGGTCGCGGTGGTCGTCTCCGCCTGCGGCAGCGACGCCGACGCGCGCTGGTCCGAGGACCCGGCCGGCGCGGAGCGGCTGCCCGACTTCGCTCCCGCGCCGCCGGATGACATCCACACCAAGAAGGTCGGCGACAGCTGGTCGGTGGAGTTCAGCTCGGCGCTCGTCAACGTCGGGTCCGGGGACTTCCACGCCACCGCGGAGAAGAACCTCGGCGGCGAGTGGACGGTGACCCAGGACATCGAGCACGCCGACGGCGGAGCCAGCCACACCCCGAGCGAGGCGCGGCCGGTGTGGGGCGGCGACGGCCACGAGCACTGGCACGTCGAGCGCTACGTGACCTACCACCTGTACGCCCTCGACGATCAGGGCGAGGAGACCGGCGAGCCCCGCACCGACCACAAGGTCGGGTTCTGCATCTACGACTTCGAGCACTCGGGGCTCGACCTGGGTCCGGACGAGGCCGTCTACGAGCGCGAGGGGTGCGGCAGCGAGGACTCCAACCGGCTCGTCATGGGACTGAGCCGGGGGTGGGTGGACTACTACCACTGGAACCTCCCCGGGCAGAGCATCCCCGTCGACGGCCTGGACGACGGCGACTACCGCATCTACGCGGTCGCCGACGAGCAGGGCGTGTTCCGCGAGGAGACCACCGACAACAACCGCACGTGGGTCGACTTCACGCTCGCCACCGACACCGGCGGGACCCGCACGGCCCTCGTGGCCGACGTGGGGCCGCAGCCGGGCTGAGCGGGCGCTCCTCCCCCGAATCGGTGAACCGGACGCGTCCGCCGCCCTCCGAGCCACCGCCCGGGGGAAAGTGGGAGGTCACCGCCGGGGGGACGGTCCCGTGCGGCAGCTCGCCGCACGGTCGTCGAGTGAGGAGCGAAGGATGAGGAGCAGGAAGTACTGGGTGATGTCCACCACCGCCGCACTGGTGATGGTGAGCTCGCCGGCGGTGGCCGCCACGTTGAGCAACGCCAACGGCCAGTCGTGCGGTGACGACATGGGCGTGTGGCACTTCGTGAACAACCAGACGGGCGGCGCCGCGGCGGGCACGCTCAGCGCGACCTTCACGGACGGCACGGTGTGGAACATCGGGCCGTCGAAGGTCCTCGCGAACACGCAGCACTTCTACGTCGAGTCCACCGGCACCCTGGTCTCGGCCGAGACGAACCTGCCCGGCAGGCTGGTGCTGTCCGACTTCACGTGCGAGGACGTCAAGAAGAAGTGACCTCGAGCCGCGTGGCCCGCTGGACCGGCCCGGGCGTCACGGCCGGTGACGTCACAGCCGGTCCAGCAGCCACGCGGGGCTGAGGACCTGCGCCGGCGACACGTTGGCGGCGAGCGCCCGGTCCGCGGTCACGACCACGACCCGGGCGCCCGACTCGCCGGCCCGACGGGCCTGGTCGCGGATCTCCGCGTCGCCGTCGCGCGGCGCGTGGACGGTGCGTACGTGCCCGTCCCGGCCAGCCCGTACGCCGGCCTTGGCCTGGCCCTCCAGGACCAGGACGATCTCGTCGTGGCCCGTGTCGGCGACGAGCAGTCGCTCGTGGAGGCGGCGTGCCGCACCGGCGCGGTCCTTCCACCAGCCGTCGGGAACAGACCCGACGACGTTGGCGCCGTCGACGACCAAGGTCGTCCCCATCGCGCTGGCCTCCCGGATCTCGACGCGCTCGCGCGCCTTCGTGCCTCAGACGCTTCGCTTGCTCGATCTGGCCGAGCCCACGCCACGATCTCGTCCCTCGATCGCGGCTGCTCGGCTCATTTCAAGAACTGCGAGAAGTCCTTGGGCAGGTTCAGCTGCTCGGCGGCCTTCTCGTAGTCGACGGTCGAGCCGTCGGGGTTGCCGAAGGGGTTCGCGGCCTTGTCGGCGGCCGCCGCCTTGCCCGCGGCCTTCTGCTGCGCGGCCTTGGCGGGGTTGCCGGAGACCCTCTTCTTGCCCTTCTTGCCCTTCGCCTGCTGCTTGGCGCCGGCCCGCTTGCCGCCGCCCAGGCCCGGCATCCCGGGCATCCCCGGCATGCCGGGGACCCCGCCGCCCCGCGCCATCTGCTCCATCATCTTGCGCGCCTCGAAGAAGCGGTCGACGAGCTGGTTGACGTCGGAGACCTGACGGCCCGAGCCGGCCGCGATGCGCGCACGGCGGGATCCGTCGATGATCTTGGGGTTGTCGCGCTCGGCCGGCGTCATCGACTGGATGATGGCCTGGATGCGGTCGATCTCGCGCTCGTCGAAGTTCTCGAGCTGGTCGCGGAACTGCCCCATGCCGGGCAGCATCCCCATGATCTTGGTCATCGAGCCGAGCTTGCGGATCTGCATCATCTGCTGGAGGAAGTCCTCCAGCGTGAAGCCGCCCTTGGTGGCGAGCTTCTCGGCCGCCTTGAGCGACTGCTCGGAGTCGAACGCCTTCTCGGCCTGCTCGATCAGGGTGAGCATGTCGCCCATGTCGAGGATGCGGGAGGCCATCCGGTCGGGGTGGAAGAGGTCGAAGTCGGTCATCTTCTCGCCGCTGGAGGCGAACATGACCGGCTTGCCGGTGATCGAGCGGATCGAGAGGGCCGCACCACCGCGGGCGTCACCGTCGAGCTTGGTGAGCACCACGCCGTCGTAGCCGACGCCGTCGAGGAAGGCCTGGGCGGTCGTGACCGCGTCCTGTCCGATCATCGCGTCGACGACGAAGAGCACCTCGTCGGGCTGGACGGCGTCACGGATGTCGGCGGCCTGCTGCATCAGGGTCTCGTCGACGCCGAGGCGGCCGGCGGTGTCGATGATGACGACGTCGTGGAGCTTGCGCCTCGCCTCCTCGATGGACGCGCGGGCGACCTCGACGGGATTGCCCGTGCCGTTGCCGGGCTCCGGGGCGAAGACCGGCACGCCGACCCGCTCGCCGTTGACCTGCAGCTGCTGGACGGCGTTGGGGCGCTGGAGGTCCGCCGCGACCAGCATCGGCGTCTTGTCCTGCTCCTTGAGCCACCGCGCGAGCTTGGCCGCGAGGGTCGTCTTGCCGGCACCCTGGAGGCCGGCGAGCATGATCACCGTCGGACCGCTCTTGGCGTAGCGCAGGCGGCGGGTCTCGCCGCCGAGGATCGTCACGAGCTCCTCGTGGACGATCTTGATGATCTGCTGCGCCGGGTTGAGCGCGCCGCTGACCTCCTCGGAGCGGGCCCGCTCCTTGACCGCGCCGACGAACTCCTTGACGACCGGGAGCGCCACGTCGGCCTCGAGGAGCGCGATGCGGATCTCGCGCGCGGTGGCGTCGATGTCGGCCTCGGAGAGCCGGCCCTTGCCCCGCAGGTTCTTGAAGGTGTCGGCAAGGCGGTCGGAGAGTGTGGCGAACACGGTGTGGGTCTGTCCCTCGCATCGAGTGGTGGATCAGGGGTGGTGCAGCGGTCGTACGGCCACTCAGCCTAACGTCCGGACCCCGGCGGGACTGCCTCGACGCCGCTATCCGCCGAGGGCGGTGCGCACGGCGTGGGCGGCCGCGGCGGCCCGCTCCTCGGTGGGCCGTACGCCTCCCACCTCCTGCACGTAGAACACGTCGACCGCCTGCGGGCCGAGCGTCGAGACGTGGGCGGAGGCCACCGTCAGGCCGAGCCGGGCGAGCGTGGTGAGCACGCGGTGGACGACGCCGGGGCGGTCGGAGGTGCGGATCTCGAGCACCAGCGAGGCCCGCGAGGCGTCGGGGCGCACCTCCACGATCGGCGGCAGCTCGCCCTCGGGTCGGGCCGGCAGGTCGGGGAGGCGCTGGGTGCCCTCGACGACGCGACGGATGCGCTCGCGCACGACGGCGGCGTCGAGGTAGGCGTCGGGCACCTCCCACGCGCTGACGCCCCACTCGCCGTCGGCGTCGACCTGCGCCCAGGCCCGCGCGGCGTGGACCGGGACCCGCATCGCCGCCAGTCCCCCGGCGACGTCGGCGAGCAGCCCGACGCGGTCCGCGGCGATCACCGTCACCGTCGCTCCGACCCCGTGGGGCGTGATCTCGACCGAGACCGCGCCCGGGTCACGGCGTACGGCGTCGGGCACCGGGAGGGACCCGGTCGGGGTGACGTGGGTGATCTCGGCGCCGAGGGCCTGCCCCGCGCGGGAGACCAGCCGGTCGACGAGCGAGGCCCGCCAGGTCGTCCACGCAGCGGGTGACGCGGCCCGGGCGTCGGCCTCGGTGAGCGCGCGCAGGAGCTCGAGGCTCGCCGCGTCGGGCACGTGGGTGAGGAGCTCGGCGGTCGTGGCCGGGTCGTCGGGGTCGCGGGTCGTCGCGAGGTCGGCGAGCAGCAGGTGCCAGCGCACCAGGGAGGCGACGACCTCGGAGTCGAGGTCGGTGAACCCCATCCGCGCCACGATCTTGCGCGCCAGCGGCTCGCCGGCCACCGAGTGGTCCTGCAGCGAGCCCTTGCCGATGTCGTGGAGCAGCGCCGCCACCAGCAGCAGGTCGGGACGCCGCACGCTGCGGATGAGCGCGCCGGCCTCGGCGCAGGTCTCGACGACGTGGCGGTCCACGGTGAAGCGGTGGATCGCAGAGGCGTGGGGCAGCAGCCGGATCTGCTCCCACTCGGGCAGGAACGTCTCGATGCCGTCGACCTCGTCCAGCGTCTCCCACACCGGCAGCAGGCCGGGTCCGCTCGCGAGCAGGCGGACGAGGGCGTCGCGGGCCGTCGCCGGCCACGGGACCGGGAGCTCCGCGCCCTCGCGCACCAGCCGGGCGGCGGTGGTCGGGGCGAGCACGGCGTCCCTGCTGGCCGCCTCGGCCGCGGCACGGAGCAGCAGGGAGGGGTCGTCGCCTGGCCTGGTGCCCGCGTCGAGCACGACCTCCCCGCGCGACATCGCGATGCCCGGGGCAATCCGCTCGAGCGCAGGCGTACGTCGCCCCTTCTCCCCCGTCGTGCGCGCCATCACCGCGTCCGTACGCCGCCAGGCCAGGCGCGACAGGTGGGCGATGCGGCGCCCGAGCGAGCGTACGTGGCGCTGCGCCGCCTCGGCCCCCGCGAGGTCGAGCCGCTCGGCGAGCGGCGCCCACATCTCGGGGGCGATGCGGTCGCTCGGCCGACCGGCCAGCTCGTGCACCTCGTCGCGGACGTCGAGGAGCATCTGCCGCGCCGCCTCGAGCGCAGGCGTGGAGGCGTCGACGAGCCAGCTGGCCTCGATCGCCTTGAGCACGCCGGCGTCGCGCAGGCCGCCCTCGCTCTCCTTGACGTCGGGGACCGACGCGTGGGCGAGCTCACCGGTGACGTCGTGGCGCTTGTGGGTCATCGCCTTGAGCTCCGGCAGTCGGGTGCGGGCCTGGCGCCTCCAGTCGGCGAGCATCGTCGTGCGCAGCCGGAGCGTGAGGCCGGGATCGCCGGCCAGGTGACGGGCGTCGAGCAGTCCCAGCGCGACCCGCAGGTCGCCGGCCGCCTCCAGCATCTCCTCCATCGACCGCACCGAGTGGTCGAGACGCCGCCCGGAGTCCCACAGCGGGTACCAGAGCGTGTGGCCGAGCTCGCCGAGCGCGACGTCGCCGTCGTGGACGAGCACGACGTCGAGGTCGGAGTGCGGGGCCAGCTCGCCGCGGCCGTACCCCCCGACCGCGACCAGGGCCACGCCGGCGGCGGGCCCTGCGGAGGCAGCGTATGCCTCCCTGCAGAGCTCGTCGGCCGAGGTGGCCCTGGTCTGGCGTTGTGCCGCGGTCACGAGAGCACGGTCCTGTCGGCCCCGAGAACGTCCGTCATCAGAGGGCGGACGCGTCCTGCTCGCCCGTGCGGACCCGTACGACGGTGTCGACCGGGCTGACCCAGACCTTGCCGTCACCGATGCGACCGGTCTGCGCGGTCTTGACGATGATGCCCACGACGTCGTCGGAGTCGGCGTCGTCCACCACGATCTCGATGCGGATCTTGGGCACGAGCGCGATGTCGTACTCGGCGCCGCGGTAGACCTCGGTGTGGCCCTTCTGCCGGCCGTAGCCGCTGACCTCGGAGACCGTCATGCCGGCGACCCCGAAGGTCTCGAGCGCCTCGCGGACGTCCTCCCACTTGTGCGGCTTGATGACCGCGGTGACGAGCTTCATGCGCTGGCTCCTTCCGTCTTGGTGGGGGCGGGGGCGGTGGCGGCGGCGAGGACGCTGCTGCTGCCGCCGCTCGTGCCGCTGTGCAGGTCGTACGCCGACTCGCCGTGGGCGACCAGGTCGATGCCGTTGACCTCGTCCTCCTCGTCGAGGCGCAGGCCGATCGTGTACTTGATCGCCAGCGCGATGACCGCGGTCAGGAGGCCGGAGTAGATGACCGCGACGACCACGCCGAGGGCCTGGTCGCCCAGCGACCCGAACCCACCGCCGTAGATCAGGCCGTCGACGCCGCCGGCGCCCTCGGACGTCGAGAACACGCCGATCAGCACGGTGCCGATGATGCCACCGACGAGGTGCACGCCGACCACGTCGAGCGAGTCGTCGTAGCCGAGCTTGTACTTCAGGCCGACGGCCCAGGCGCAGACCGCGCCGGCGATGGCGCCGATGGCCACGGCACCCGACAGGTTGACCGCACCGGTCGCCGGGGTGATGGCGACGAGGCCCGCGACGATGCCGGAGGCGGCGCCGAGCGAGGTGGCCTTCTTGTGGATCAGGCGCTCCACGGCCAGCCAGCCGAGGATCGCGGCCATGGTGGCCAGCGTGGTGGTCGCGAACGTACGGCCGGTCTCGAGCGGGAACTGGGTCTCCGGGTCGTCGCCGAAGACGATCGAGCCGACGTTGAAGCCGTACCAGCCCATCCACAGCAGGCCCGCGCCGAGCATGGTCAGCGTGAGGTTGTGCGGACGCATCTGCTCACGCGGCCAGCCGATGCGCTTGCCGAGCAGCAGCACGAGCACGAGGGCCGCGACACCGGCGTTGATGTGGACGGCCGTGCCGCCCGCGTAGTCCTGCGCGCCGATGCGGCCGCAGATGAGGGAGTCGTCGGTGCAGCTGAACACCATGTGGGCCATCGGGAAGTAGACGATGACCGCCCAGAGCGGGACGAACAGCACCCAGGCCGAGAACTTCATCCGGTCGGCGACGGCGCCGCTGATGAGGGCGGCGGTGATGATCGCGAAGGTCATCTGGAACATCACGAAGATGTAGTCGCCGGTCGAGACGCCGTCGAGCCAGAGCAGCTCGAACGGGTTGGCGAAGAACGTGCCGTCCCCGCCGAAGCCCATCGACCAGCCGACGGCGACGTACAGGATGCCGACGATCGCCGCAGCGACGTACGACATCATCATCATGTTGAGCACGGACTTCGACCGGGACATGCCGCCGTAGAACAGGGCCAGCGCGGGAACCGTCATCATCAGGACGAAGGCAGTCGCCACCAGCATGAAGGCGTAATAGCCGTCCACAGAACCTCCAGGGAACGTACGGGGGTGGGCCCGGGCTCACGACGCCGCTGTCGAGGCGGTGCCCACGTGTTGCCAGTACCTTCCGCGGGCGAGGTTTCACCCGGCCGCGACGGATGTTGCGCGCAGGCAACGGAATCGGCACTCGTGTTACGGGTGTGTGAACGGAACGGCCACCGACCGCGCCTTGTTAGTGTTCGGCCGTGTCCAGACTGCGTCCGTCGAGGTTGGCCGTGATGGCGCACTACGACGTCGACGGGGAGCTGCGGCCCCACGTGCGCGGTCAGGTCGAGGCGCTGGCCGCGTCGGTCGACACCCTGCTGGTGTGCACCACGGCCAGCCTGCAGGACTCCGCCCGCGCCTGGCTCGCCGAGCGCGCGACCGTGGTGGAGCGCGCCAACTACGGCTACGACTTCTTCAGCTACAAGGTCGGCCTCGATGCCGCCGGCGACCTCACCACGTACGACGAGGTCGTGGTCTGCAACGACACCTACGTCTTCGCGCTCGACTCCTACGACCCGGTCTTCGACGAGATGGCCACCCGGCCGTGCGACTTCTGGGGCCTCACCGCCGCCGAGCGCCTCGCGCCGCACATCCAGTCGTTCTTCGTCGCGTTCCGGCCGTGGGTGGTGGGCTCGCGCGCCTTCACCCGCTTCTGGGAGGAGATGGAGCCGATCTCGAAGCGGCGGCAGGTCATCCGGCGCTACGAGATCGGGATGTCGCGCCGCCTCTACGACGCCGGCTTCGTCTCCGACACCTACTTCGTCGAGACCCCCGAGGACCGCCGGATCGCCCGCGAGCGGATGCGCTGGTGGGCGGCGCACCGCTCCACCTTCCCGCGCACGCGCGCGGAGGTGCGCGAGTGGCGCGAGCGGGCCAACGAGCCGTGGAACCCGGCCCGCAGCCTCGCCGACCGGGTGCTCGACAACGCCCGGCTCCCCTACGTCAAGATCGACACCCTGCGCTACGACCCCTACAACCTCGACGCCAAGCGCCTGCTCGAGCTGTGCGAGCGTCGCTTCCCCCAGCGCTTCGAGGGGGTGCGGGAGTTCCTCGAGGAGACGGCGCAGTACTACCCGCTGCGCGACACCGAGCGGCTGCTGCCGACCCCGCTCGCTCTCGAGCCGCTCTTCCCCCGCGTGAGGTACTCCGATGCGCGGTGAGCGCCGCCGTCCCGCGCAGGTGAGGCTCGACGACCCCGCGGACGTGCTGGTGGAGTCCGGCCTCGTCGACGCCGACTACGTCGCCGCGCAGCTCGGCACCACCTTCGACTCCGTCGCCGACGCCGCCCGTGCGGCCGTGGCCGCCGGTGACGTCTCTCCGCACCCGCTCTTCGAGGCCCAGTGGATCGGGCGCCGCCGGTCGTGGCAGCGGCTCGGCCAGCACCCGGTGCTCTGGTACGTCTCCGAGCGCCGGCGCCGCAACCGGATCGCCCCGCACCCGCTGGTCGACCCGCGCATCATCTTCGCCGCCCACCCCGAGGCGCGGCACCACCCCTACGGTGCGCTGTCCTACTGGCTCTCGGTCTCGGGGCCGGGGACGCCCCTGCCCACCCGGATCCTGCCCCGCAAGGTGTCCTGGTCCACCTACCGCACGGCCGCCATCGCCGCCGCGGCGCAGTGGCGCGACGAGGTGGTGCGCGAGCGCCCCGAGCTGGTTGGCCCGACGCCGCCCCTGCCCGCGACGGTCGCCACGTCCCCGGCGGTGACCGTGGTGATGGCCGCCCAGGACGCGGGCCCGCTCGTCCGCCGGACCGTGGCGTCGCTCCAGGCCCAGACCTTCACCGACTGGCACCTCGTCGCGGTCGACCGCGGGTCGGTCGACGACACGGCCGCCGTCATCCAGGGCGTCGCGGCCTTCGACGACCGGGTGACCCTCGTCCGGGAGGGACGCTGCGGCGAGGCACGCGCGCTCAACGTCGCTCTCGAGCACGGCACCGCCGAGCACGTCGCCGTCCTGCCGCTCGGGCGCGAGTGGCTCCCGGAGATGCTCGCCGACCTGCTCGCGCACGCCCACCACACGGGCGCGGCCGCGGTCCTCGCCGGGACGGGCGTGGTGGCTCGCTCACGGTCCGAGCTCCTCTCGGGCCGGCCCGTCGACCTCGCCACCGCGCTGCTGCGCCGCGACGCCGTCAAGGACGTCGGCGGGTTCGACGAGCGCCTCGGCGGTTCGGTGGAGCGCGACCTGCTGCTGCGGCTCACCCGCGACCACGACCCGCTCGCCGTCGACGTACCCGCCCTCAAGCGCCCCGACGGCCCGCAGCCGGCGTACGGCGACGACTGGGGTTCGGTCGTCCTCGAACGGCAGCTCGTCGACTGGGACGCCGCGGCGGCCCGGACGAGGCAGGAGGACCTCGTCAGCCACGTGATGCCCGTCGGCGTCGAGCCGCGGCGCACAGTCGAGTGGCTGGGCTCGGTGCCCCGCGAGGGATCCGAGCTGATCCTGGTCGGCGTGCGCCTGCGCCGCGCGCACCACGTGCTGGCCGCCTCCATCGCGGCGATCATCTCGGGGGCCCGCTTCGTCTCGGTGCCCGCCGCGGTCTCCACCTCCGCCGCGACCAACGTCGGCATCGCCGCCGCGTCCGGCAGCACCGTGCTGCTGGTCCGGCCCGAGGCGATGCCGCCGCGCCAGCCCATCGCGCACGAGCTGGCCGACGTCGTCCGCGCTGCCGACGTCGCGGTCGCACAGCCGCTGGTCGTCGACCTCGACGGGGTCGTGCTGAGCGCCGGCGCTCGCTTCGGTCCCGACAGCCCCCACCCCGGGCTCTTCCTGGCCGGCATGCCCAGCAGTGACGCCGTGCGCGTCGGCCGGTGCGCGGTCGCTGCTCCGGCGGCGCCGCTGGTCGCGCTGCGCACGGAGGACGCCGTCGCCCTGCGTGGCCTCGACGCCCGCTTCCACTCGGTCCTCGCCGAGACCGACCTCGCGCTGCGCGCCAGGCGGGCAGGCCTGGGCGGGTCCGTGCTGGTGCCCGACGCCGTGATCACCTCCCGGACCTCGTACGCCACCGCCGACGAGCTCATCGGCGGGTTGTCGTCACTGCGCTCCACCGTGCAGGCGGGCGCCACGCCCCCGCCCGACACCGCGCCGGAGCTGCTCGCCACCGCCGGGCTCGAGGTGACCGACCAGCGTCACCGGCGCGTCAGCGCCGACCCGGAGGACCGCAGCGCCCCGTCGGTGCTGGTGCCCGAGCTGGTCGTGCGCGCGATCGAGGGGATCCACGAGCGGCCCCCGCGGCTGCGGTGGGCCGTCGACATCGCCGCCCCGGCAGCCCAGCGGGGCGACAGGTGGGGTGACACCTACTTCGCGCGCTCGCTCGCCGACGCGCTCGAGCGCCGCGGTCAGCACGTCGCGGTCGACCGGCGCGACGCCCGTGAGCGCGACTCCCGTGACCTCGACGACGTGCTGCTCGTCCTGCGCGGGCTCGACCGCGTGAGCCCGCGCCCCGGGCTGCTCAACGTGGAGTGGATCATCAGCCACCCCGACATGATCACGCCGGACGAGGTCGCCGGCTTCGACCACGTGTACGCCGCCAGCACGAGCTGGTCGGCCCGGATG
>JAESGW010000662.1_pt1 | contig 19869 bp, 18 predicted proteins | sample 9269791 | NCBI WGS metagenome assembly JAESGW01 (sample SAMN16773120, study PRJNA677053) | algae metagenome | isolation source: Aphanocapsa lilacina HA4352-LM1 and co-occurring heterotrophs from near cave... | place: USA: Maniniholo cave, near Haena, Kauai, HI | collected 2009-07-28 | reverse complement strand
GCCGTGGGCGATCGGTGCCAGCGTCGTCGTGACGGCGGTCGGGGTCTGGTTCGCCGGCGACCGGCTGCGGTCCTTCTCCCTGCGCGGCGAGGACTGACCGCTCTCCCACGGATTCCGCACTAGGCTCGATCACGTGGACCTCCCCGTGATGCCGCCCGTGCAGCCGATGCTGGCCAAGAGCGTCAGCGGGGTGCCGGACCCGGCGAAGCACGGGGGCCTGAGCTTCGAGCCCAAGTGGGACGGCTTCCGCTGCCTGGTCTTCAAGGACGGCGACGAGGTCGAGCTCGCGAGCCGCAACACCAAGCCGCTCACCCGCTACTTCCCCGAGGTCGTCGAGGCCTGCCGTGAGCAGCTGCCCGACCGGGTGGTGCTGGACGGCGAGATCTTCGTCGGCCTCCAGGGACCCGACGGCTGGCGACTCGAGTTCGAGACCCTGCAGGAGCGCATCCACCCGGCCGCCAGCCGCGTGGACAAGCTGGCGGTCGAGACCCCCGCCGGGTTCGTCGCCTTCGACCTGCTCGCCCTCGGCGACGAGTCCTTCCTCGCCCGCCCCTTCGCGGAGCGGCGCGCCGCCCTCGTCGAGGCCCTCCGCCACCTCGACGGCACCGGCCCCTGCTTCCTCACCCGCACCACCGAGGACCCGGCCGAGGCCGAGCGCTGGTTCGAGGAGTTCGAGGGCGCGGGGCTCGACGGCGTGGTCGCCAAGCCGCTCGGGGCGGCGTACGAGCCCAACAAGCGCACCATGCTCAAGATCAAGCACGAGCGCACCGCGGACGTGGTGCTCGCCGGCTACCGCGAGCACAAGACCTCGACCCCCGAGACGCCGCTGGTCGGCTCCTTGCTCCTCGGCCTGTACGACGAGGCGGGCGAGCTGCAGCACATCGGCGTCTCGGCCAGCTTCACCGCCGCGCGCCGCGCCGAGCTGTGGCACGAGCTGCAGCCGCTGGTCTGCGAGATCGCCGACCACCCGTGGGGCCGGTGGAACGAGTTCCTCACCGCCAACCCCGACCGCGTCCCCGGCACCCAGAGCCGATGGAGCGCCGGCAAGGACCTCGGCTTCACCGCGCTGCGCCCCGAGCGGGTGCTGGAGGTGAAGTACGACCACATGGAGGGTCGCCGCTTCCGCCACACCGCCCACTTCAAGCGGTGGCGCACCGACCGCGACCCGGAGTCCTGCGGCTACGCGCAGCTCGACGAGCCGGCGGGCTACGACCTCACTAGAATCCTCAGCACCGAACCCGGAGGCGCGTCATGACCGAGCACACCCCCAGCAGCCCCGACGAGTCGATCCACGACGGGCACGGCACCTACGACGTGGTGCTCCTCGTCGAGCAGGCCCTCTCCGCCGCCGACGCCGCGCAGGTGCGCTCGCTGCACAGCGAGATCGAGGACCCGGTCGTCTACCACGTGCTGCTCCCCCTCGAGGACGCCGCCGCCCGCATCGAGGCCTCGCTCGGCACCCTCGGCGCCGGCGACCTGATGGCCGCGCCCGCGCTCGCGATGAACGACGTCGACATCGACGCGCTGCGCCGCGAGTGCGAGGAGAACTCCTCCTCCGACCTGCAGAAGACCCTCAAGGCGATCGTCGCGGCCGGCGGCACCGCGCACGGCAAGGTCACCTCCGAGCCCCCCGTCGACGCGCTCGCCGCGCTCGTCACGTCCGTCGACGCGCGCGAGGCGATCATCCTCACCCGCCCGCACGTGGTCGCCGAGTTCTTCCACGTCGACTGGACCTCCCGCGCGCGCCGCAAGCTCGGCGTACCGGTCCTGCACCTGATCGAGCACGAGAACTTCGACGAGCAGGCCTCCGGGGCCGGCGAGGGCGTCAGCGGCCTCTGACCCCGCCGTCCCCCCTCCGGCAACGGGTCGAAACACTCACTTCCGCCCCCACCGGTGGGGGCGGGAGGTGCTCATCGGGCCCGTTACCGGCGGGTGACCCGGCGCACGAGCGCGCGCCGCAGGATGGAGGCCGCCTCGCGACCGCCGACCGGCGTCTCCTTGGCGGCCCGGACCTGGGCGAGGTCGCGGCGCAGCTGCTGCACGGTCGCCCGCTGGGCCTCGCGCGCGTCGCGGGCGGCGAGGGTCGACTCGGCCTTGGTGTGGTCGAACGTGAGCGCCACGGCGTCGGCGTAGCGCGCGTTGTAGTCGGCGTGGATGCGGTCGAGCGCCGCCAGGGTGTCGGCGTCGTGCGGGGTGGTGGTCAGCGCGCCGAGCAGCTGCCACACCTCCTCCGCCATCTCGCGCAGCCAGTCGGGCGTGCGTACGTCGTCCCAGGTCAGCTGCGACTTGCGCATCGACGGCTCGATGAAGTCGTCGACCGCGTGGTGCGCCCGCTCGCCGGCCGGCGCGGAGAGGTCGGCGTCGAGGTCGAGCTCGAGCTGCTGCTGCACCGGCGCCAGGGCCGCACGCCAGTCGGCCAGCAGGTCGACGTACCTCACGAAGGACCGCTTCGACCCGCGGCCGGCCTTCTCGGTGAGCAGCGCGGCGTGCACCCAGCCGGCGACGTTGGAGGTCTCCTTGGTCAGCCGCAGCTCGTCGGACTGGCTGGAGAGGTAGGCGATGTCGCGCGAGCCGACGACCTCGGCGGGGTGGCGCAGCGCGGTCAGCCAGCGCAGGTCGGCGCCCAGCTCGGCGCTGACGACCTCCCACACCTGGGCGAACCAGAACGCGTGCGGGTCCTTGACGACGACCTGCTCTCCGCGGAGGTGCTCCTGGTCGAGCTGGCCGGAGAGCCACTCGTGCAGCTCGGCGGTGGGCACCCCCGTCTCGACGTGTCGGGCGACGAGGTCGACGGCGGCGGGCCTGCTGTCGATGTTGAAGAGCGCGAGCTCCTTGAGGTGACGCTTGTGGAAGTCGATGACCCACTGCGGCTCGTAGAACCCGCGCGGGTTGGTCTCCGACGCCTCGACCTCGGGCTGCGGGACGTGGAGGCCGAGCCGCTTGAGGGTGCCGGCGAGGGAGCTGGTGCCACTGCGACCGGATCCGGACACCAGGACCAGCGGGGTGGGGGACGTCGGCATGCGGCTCACCCTATCGGCCGGACTCCCTCCCCCTAGGATCGTGCCGACCGTTCGGCGAACCGTGCGGCGGACCGTTGGACGGAGAGGACTGGGGACCACGTGGCACTGACCGAGAGGCTCGGCGGGAAGGTGCGCTCGGCCGTGCGTCGCGTGCGTCGCGACGGCCCGCTCGACGTGGTGTTCGTCCTGTTCAACGCCGACGGCATGGGTGGTACGGCTCGCTCGGGCATCGAGCAGGCCAACGCGCTGCTCTCCCTGGGCGAGGGCCACCGGGTCCGGATCCTCAGCGTGACGCGCAGCGGCGCCTCGACCCACTACCGGTTGGCCGACGGGCTCGAGGTGACCTACCTCGTCGACGTGCGGGGCGAGCGGCCCGCCGCGGTCCGCGGCTCCCACGCCCCCGAGCTCGCCGAGCGCGAGTCGGTCATCGTGCCGCGCAGCTGGGACGCGCTCTACAACGGGCTGACCGACGCCACGATGCGCGAGGCGCTCGGGGCGATCGAGGCCGACGTGCTCGTCACCACCACCCCCGAGCTGCTCGCCGCGGTCGCCCAGCTCGCGCCCGCCGACGTCGCGCTCGTGCACCAGGAGCACCGCGCCTCCTCGAGCCGGGTGAACGACCTCGGTGCGCTCCTGCAGTTCGCGCCCCGCGCCGACGTCGTCGTGTCGCTGACCGAGTCGATGTCGCGGTGGCTCGCCGGTCGCCTGGGCGGCGCGGCCCCCGAGCTCCAGGTGATCCCGAACCCACTGCCCGCCCACGCGCAGGCGCGATCCCCGCTGGACCAGCGGACCTTCGTGACGGCCGGCCGGCTCGCGCCGGAGAAGCAGTTCGAGCACGTCGTCGACGCCTTCTGGCGTATCCACGAGCAGGTTCCCGGCTGGACCCTGACCATCTGGGGCGACGGGCCGCGGGCCGACAACCTCGCCGCGCAGGTGCGCAAGCTCGGCCTGGAGGACCGCGTACGCCTCCCCGGGTCGACCGACGACCTGGCGGCCCAGTGGGCGCGGGCCAGCGTCGCCGTGCTCGCCTCGCGCGGGGAGGGCTATCCCCTGGTGCTCCAGGAGGCGATGTCGGCGGGCGTGCCGCCGGTCTCCTACGACTGCCCGTCGGGCCCCCGGGAGATCATCACCCACGACGTCGACGGCCTCCTCGTCCCGCCGGGCTCCAAGGCCGCGCTGGCCGCCGCGATGCTCCGCATCGCCACCGACGACGACCTCCGGACCGGCCTCGGCGCCGCCGCGCTCGAGCGCTCGCACCGGTGGGACGGCCGCCTCCTCGCCGCGCAGTGGGTGGAGACCTTCCGTACGGCGATCGCCCGCCGCGCCGACCCGCTGGCGCCACGGCGCGTGCTGCACGGCCTGCGCCCGGGCCCGCTCGGCGACCTGCCCGAGACGACCGGAGCCGCCGGCGTCACGCCCGCCGAGGCGCGTACGACCGCACTGACCGCACTCACCACCGCGGCCGCGGCGACCGGCGACGGCTGGTTCGTCGTGCCCGCGCGGGGCCTCGACCCGCACCCGCTGGTCGTCGTGCCGTCCTCACGGCGCGGCGACTTCCTGGCCGCGCTCGCCTCGGGCGCGGTCCCCGACTGGCTGTCGGTGCGCGACCCCGCCGAGCGCGGCTGGCCCGAGCGGCGCGGCACGGTGGCGGCGATGACCGGCGAGCTCGCCCGGACCCGGACGGCCTCGCTGTTCCTCGAACCGTGGCCGATGCGCGGCGGGCACGACGGCGTCCTCGGCGAGGGCGTCGAGATCGGGGTGCAGTTCTGGGAGGAGTCCCCCGACGGCGACCTGCTCGCGCCCGGCCCCAACCGCTGGGGCGACCGCGTCCCGGCCGCCACGCCCCGCACCACGACCACCGTCGAGGGTGTCGAGGTGCCCACGCTGGAGCTGATGGCGCTGCCGACGGTCGACGACTGCCGCTTCGACGTGGACGTCGTCTACACGTGGGTCGACGGCGACGACGAGGCCTGGCTGGCCGCCCGGGACGAGCGGATCACGGGGCTGGGCGGCACCCCGAGCGCGCGGGCGGGCGGCGCCTCGCGCTACCGCAGCCGCGACGAGCTGCGCTACTCGATGCGCAGCGTCCACCTCTTCGCGCCGTGGGTGCGCCGCATCCACCTCGTCACCGCCGGCCAGGTGCCGGCCTGGCTCGACACCTCGCACGACCGCGTACGCGTGGTGGACCACCGCGACATCCTCCCCGCATCAGCCCTGCCGACCTTCAGCTCCCACGCGATCGAGACGCGCCTGCACGCCGTGCCCGACCTCGCCGACCACTTCGTCTACGTCAACGACGACGTCTTCCTCGGCCGACCGCGCCGCAAGGAGCACTTCTTCACCCCCGGCGGGCAGTACGCCGCCTTCGTGGCCGACCACCGCGCGGTCGGCCTGCCCGGCACCGACGACCGGCCCTACCTCTCCGCCGCGCAGAACAACCGCCGCGTGCTGGCCGACGCCTTCGGGGTCACGCTCACGCACACGATGATGCACAGCCCGCACCCGCAGCGGCGCTCGACGCTGGAGGAGATCGCGGCCCGCTTCCCCGACGAGGTCTCGCGCACCACCCACGCGCCGTTCCGCTCGGAGACGGACCTGTCGATGCTCTCGTCGTTCGCGCAGTCGTACGGCCTCGTCACCGGGCAGGCCTTCCGCGCGGGCGCCCACCACGGCTACGTGGACCTCGGCCACCAGCAGCTGCCGGTCCAGCTCAGGCAGATGCTCAAGCGCGACCGCGACTTCTTCTGCGTCGCCGACAACCTGCTCGCCGCCTTCGACGAGGAGCGCGCCGACGGCCTGCTCCACGACTTCCTCGAGCAGTACTTCCCGATCGCGGCGCCCTGGGAGCGCTGACGTCGTACTCGAGCGGTGCGTGAGGGGGCTCCGCAGCCTGTCGAATCCCCCTCACCCACCGCTCACGGGCGCGTCGGCGTACGACACCCCGGCCAGCGGTGAGTGGGGAGGATCTCCGGCCCGCGGAATCCCCCTCGCTCACCGCTCGGGAGAGGGCTCAGCCCTCGAGGTCCAGGTCGACCAGCCAGCCCACGAAGTGCAGCCCCGACGGGTCGCCATGGAGGTCGAGCCACTGGTCGATCGCGTCGATCCACTGCAACCGGCCCGATCCCGCAACGACGTGAAGCTCGCGCTGGTCGGCCGGCGGCGGCAGGGGTGCCATCCGGCAGGCGACCGTACGGATGCCTAGGACCGTCCCCGACACGTCCGGCACCTCCGGCTCCTCGTGCCCCTCGTACGAGTGCGTGAGCCCGGCAGCCAGCTCTCCACCGAGCAGCGGCGCGAAGTAGGTGTCGGCGCGGTTCACCGGCAGGAGGGGCCACGCGACCTGGTCGCCGACCGCGAACTCCTCGCCGCAGCACTGGATCTGCCAGTCGCTGACCCAGACCAGCTCGCTCACGTGCCCTCGATCCGGTTGCCGTCGGCGTCCCAGTGCGACTCGACCTTCTTGCTCGGCTGCACCCGTGGCGGCTCGCCGGGCATCTTGGGGTGGTCGGGCGGGTAGTTGAGCTCGACCGGGTGCTCCTCCCACAGGTCCAGCAGGGGCTGGAGCGAGTGGTGGACGTCGTCGATCGTCGCCCACGGGTCCCCGTCGACCGCGAGCCGCGACGGCACGCTGAACAGGTTGAGGTCGTGGGGGTCCGTCAGCCCGGCCAGGTCGTCCCACGTGAGCGGGGTCGACACGGGAGCCCCCGGGATCGGGCGCAGCGAGTAGGCCGAGGCGATCGTCCGGTCGCGGGTGTTCTGGTTGAAGTCGACGAAGATCCGCTCCCCGCGCTCCTCCTTCCACCACGCCGTGGTCACCCCGTCGTCGCGCTTCTCCAGCTCGCGACCGAAGGCGATCGCGGCGTGCCGCACCTCGCCGAAGTCCCACCGCGGCTCGATCCGGACGTACACGTGGATCCCGCGGTTGCCCGAGGTCTTCGCGAACCCGGTCATCCCGAGGTCCGCCAGCAGCTCGCGCGCCACCCCGGCCACCCGTACGGCGTCGGCGAAGCTCGTGCCCGGCTGCGGGTCGAGGTCGATGCGCAGCTCGTCGGGGTGGTCGACGTCGTCGCGCCGCACCGGCCACGGGTGGAAGGTCAGGGTGCCCATCTGCGCGCACCACACCGGAACCGCGATCTCGGTCGGGCAGATCTCCTCGGCCGTGCGCCCGGACGGGAACGTGATCTGCACGGACTCGAGGTAGTCGGGAGCGCCCTTCGGCACCCGCTTCTGGTAGAACGCGTCGGCGTTGCGGTCCTGCGGCCCGGTCGCCAGCTTCATGCCCGGGCGTACGCCGCTGGTCCACCGCTCCAGCGCAGTCGGGCGGTCGCGCAGGGCCCGCATGAGGCCTTCCTCGACGCTGGTGACGTACTCCGTGACCATGAGCTTCGTCACCGCGGGCGTGCGGTCCGTCGCCTCGTAGATGACCCGCTCGGGGGACGAGATCCTGACCTCGCGCTCCCCCGCCCGGACGTACGCCTCCGACGCCTTCGCCATCACCCCAACCTAGCGGTCCGGGGCGCTGGTGTGCCGCCGTAAACTGGCGACATGGCCTACGACGTGCAGAAGACCGACGAGCAGTGGCGCGAGGAGCTCACCCCCGAGGAGTACGCCGTGCTCCGCCAGGCCGGCACCGAGCGAGCCTTCACCGGCGAGTACACCGACACCGAGACCGAGGGCACCTACTCGTGCAAGGCCTGCGGGTCGGAGCTCTTCACCAGCGACACCAAGTTCCACTCCGGCTGCGGGTGGCCGAGCTTCTACCAGCCGATGACCGACACGGTGGAGTACATCGAGGACAACTCCCACGGCATGAAGCGCGTCGAGGTCCGCTGCGCGACGTGCGGCTCGCACCTCGGACACGTGTTCCCCGACGGCTTCGGCACGCCGACCGGCGACCGCTACTGCATCAACTCGATCAGCATCACGCTGAACGAGAAGAAGTAGCCGGCCCCACCGGGCCTCGCGCGCGATCGCCAGCCACAGGCGGGGTAGTCAGGGACGTCTTCGTAGGTCGGGAGCCCGTTTCGCCTACCAGCACGTCCCTCACTACACCGCGGTGACGGGCCTCAGCCCACGGGGACCAGCGCGGAGCTGATCCGCACCAGCCCGTCGCCGTACGTCTCGTCGGCCCAGTCCTGGATCGAGCCGTCGTCGAAGACGACCTGCGCGTCGAGGGAGTCCGGCGCGAACGACCCGCTGGTCAGCAGCCGCTCCCCGAGCGCCCCCTGCAGCTCCTGGTTGATCGCGTTGAGGTCGGCCTCGGTGCGCTCGACGGTGGTCACGCAGAGCATCCCGCCCCACGTCCTCCGCAGCTCGGCCTCGGCGCCGTCGGCGTCCTCGGTGACGGCGACGTTGATCGTGTTGCCGGTCAGCCACGCGGTGGCGTACGTCGGCAGGGCGGAGGCCGCGGCGAGCGTGGCGTCCATGTCCTCCGGGGTCGCCTTCGCGGTGTCGGTCGTCGTGGCGTCGTCGCAGGCGGCCGCGAGCGGATCCTGCTCGGGCTCGGCCATCACGTCGTAGAGCGCGGCCGGGATCGCGTCGGTGACGGTGAACGCGGTGCCGTCGAAGGTGCCGGTCAGGGCGTACGACCCCCACCGCACACCGGAGGCCTCCTCGAAGCCGACGTCGCCCCACTCGAAGTCGGTCAGCGCCGGCCCGCCGCACTGGGGCGGGTACGACTCGGCGACGCCGCCGAGGCACATCTCGGGTCCGTCGCCGTCGTCGAGCACCATCACCAGCCCCTGCGTACGGACCTCGCCGTCGGGGACGGGCGTCGGCGGCGCCCCGTCGGACGAGGTGGACGCGGCAGACCCTCCGGACCCCGACGGGTCCACGGCCTTCATCTCGGCCTCGGTGGAGCAGGCGGTGGTGACGCCCAGGACGGTCAGCACGGCAGCAGCGGCGAAGATCCTCATGATGCTCCGACGCTACTGCGCGCCGAGTCGTTCCCGGTGCAGCCGTCCCGCGTCAGGGCAGGCGGTCGAGCAGCTCTGCCGGCGTCACGCGGGCACCGGTGTAGAACGGCACCTCCTCGCGCACGTGGCGACGCGCGTCGGAGGCGCGCAGGTCGCGCATCAGGTCGACGATGCGGTGCAGCTCGTCGGCCTCGAAGGCGAGCAGCCACTCGTAGTCGCCGAGGGCGAAGGACGCGACCGTGTTGGCGCGCACGTCGGCGTAGCCGCGGGCCTGCTGGCCGTGCTGGGCGAGCATCCGGCGGCGCTCGGCGTCGTCGAGGAGGTACCACTCGTAGGAACGCACGAACGGGTAGACGCACACGTGCGCCCGGGGCTCCTCGTCGGCGAGGAACGCCGGGATGTGCGACTTGTTGAACTCCGCCGGTCGGTGCAATGCCATCTGCGACCAGACCGGGTCGAGGCGGCGGCCGAACGTCGTGCGGCGCAGGGCGTTGTAGGCGCCCTGGAGCTGCTGGGAGTCGGCGGCGTGCCACCAGACCATGAGGTCGGCGTCGGCGCGCAGGCCGCTCACGTCGTAGATCCCGCGGACCTTGACGTCCTGATCGGCGAGCACCTCGAGGAGGGCCTCGAGGTCGGCGGCCTCGGCGGCCCGGTCGGCGTCGCCGAGGACGTCGCGCAGCTTGAAGACCGACCACATCGTGTAGCGGATCGTGTCGTTGAGCTCCCGCGTGCGGGCGGCGTTGGTCTTCGCGTCGGTGGACTCGGTGCTCATGGCGTCATTCTGCCCGTGTGACCGAGGCCACGGCCTGCCGGGCCGAGCCGATGACCGCCGGGATGCCCACCCCGTCGTACGCCGCCCCGCAGGCCGCGAGCCCGGGCTGTGCCGCGAGCGCGGCCCGGACCCGGGCGACGCGGGCGAGGTGGCCGACGGCGTACTGCGGCAGTCCCCCTCCCCAGCGCTGGACGTGGGTGTCGAGCGGCCGCCCGGTGATGCCGGCGGTCGCGGCGAGGTCCGCGAGCGAGACGCGGACCAGGCCGTCGTCGTCGGCTTGCAGCGTCGCCTCCTCGCCGTGCCGGCCGAGCGAGGTGCGCAGGACCACGACGTCCGGGTCGAGGTCGCGCACCCACGCCCACTTGGCGAACGAGAACGTCGATGCCTTGATGGTGGGCTGCTCGACCGGCGGGACCAGGAAGCCGGACCGGTCACGGAGCGCGTCGGGGACGTCGCGGGCGCGGAAGGCGAGCGTCACGACGGCGACGCTGGCGGTCTCGATCGCGGCGAGCTCGGCGGCAGCGTCGGGGAGGACGTCCCCCAGCAGCCGCGCCGTGGGCGAGGCGGGCGTGGCGAGCACGACCGCGCCCGCCTCGACGGTCTCGGGCCGGGTCGTCGGTCCCACCGTCAGCGCCCACCCGTCCGACGTACGCCGCAGCGCGCGGACGGTCGCCGAGGTCCGCACCTCGAAGCCGCCGCCGTCGACGACGAGACCGGGCAGGCGACCCATGCCCCCGGGGAGCGAGGCGAAGACGGGCGCGGTCGACGGCGGGATCGCCGCGGCCTGCTCGAGCAGGCTCCCGCGGCGCGCCATGGCGAGCAGCTGCGGCACCGCGGCCGCGGCCGAGATGCGGTGCGCGTGGCCTGCGTACACCCCGCCGAGCAGCGGCTCGACCAGCCGGTCGACGAGCTCGTCGCCGAGCCGCGCCGCGACGAGCTCGCCCACCGAGACGTCCTCGCCGATCTCGTCGCCGGTGCCGGTGGCGGGTCCGACATCGGTCTCGGCGGCCGCCCTGGCCAGGCCCTCGGGGCTGAGGACACCGCTGGCGGCGAGCTGGTCGAGGTCGAGGGGGACGCCCATGAGCGAGCGCGGCAGGGAGCGCAGCGCCCCGCGGGACCAGACCGCGGACGTCGCCGCGGTCGGGTGCACGACCTCGGCACCGACCTCGGCGGCCAGGGCGAGCCCCTCGGGCCGGCGGGCCAGCATCGCCTCGGCGCCCACGTCGACGGTGAGACCGGCGACCTCGGCGCTGCGCAGCTTGCCGCCGACCTGCGGGGACGCCTCGAGCAGGAGCACGTCGCGACCGGTCGCCGCGAGGCCGCGGGCCGCGACCAGCCCGGCGATCCCTCCGCCCACGACCACCGCGTCACGCCTCACGCGACCACCCTGCCAGAGGGGGCCGCGCCACTCCGCCGCACCCTAGGCTGCGGGCATGGAGAACAGCGGAGCAGCGGATCGGGTCGCCGTGATGATCGACGCCGACAACACCAGGCCGGCCTACGCCGACGAGGTGCTGAGCGAGGTCGCGAAGTACGGCGACCCCACGATCCGGCGCGTCTACGGCGACTGGACCAACCCGCACCTCACGCAGTGGGCACGCAAGCTCAACCGGCTCGGCCTCCGCGCGATGCACCAGAACGCCTACACGTCGGGCAAGAACTCCACCGACCTCGCCCTGGTCATCGACGCGATGGACCTGCTCTACGACGGCAACGTCGAGGCCTTCGCGCTCGTCACCAGCGACAGCGACTTCACCAGCCTGGCGCACCGGCTGCGCGAGTCGGGCAAGAAGGTCTACGTGCTCGGCGAGAACAAGGCGCCGGAGTCGCTGCGCAACGCGTGCGACAAGTTCATCGACCTCGCCGTGGTCACCGACCGCGACGACGACGGCGACGACTCCGACGACGAGGCCGAGGACGCCGCCGACGAGAAGACCCCGTCGATCAACCTGCAGAGCGCCCTGACCCGCGCCGTCAACGCGGTCTCCGACGACGACGGCTGGGCGCTCCTGCCGGCCTTGGGCAACCAGCTGATCCGCACCCACCCGTCGTTCGACGCGCGCAACTTCGCCGGACCGGGCGCGCGGCTCAGCACGCTCGTCTCGGCCCAGCCCTACCTGGAGACGTCCGGCTCGGGCAACCAGCTGCTGGTGCGGCTGAAGGGCACGCGCCCCGGCAACGCCAAGCCGGCGTCGAGGAAGAAGGCCGCGTCCACCAAGGCAGGACAGACGAAGGCCGCACCCGCGAAGGCCGCGCCCGCCAACAGCGCAGAGACGAAGGCCGCGCCGCCGGAGCCCGCACCGCCGAAGGTCACGACCACCACCCGCCGGGCGCGGAAGTCGGCCGCCAAGAAGTCCTGACGCCGCGGACGCCTCCCGCGTAGACGCGCGGACACAACCCCCTCAGCGCACCTCGTCCCGCGCACGGGGCGATCGGCCGTCAGGACTTCCGTCCGCGCGTCGACGTGACGTCAGGCCGGGACCCGCTCCCGCGGCGCCGGCTCGTCCGCGACGCCCGCGCCGGCACGGTCGAGGCCCCGCCCGCGCGTCTCCGGCAGGAACCGTGCGCAGACCAGCGAGATCGCCGCGACGAGCGCGTTGTAGGCCGCGACCCACCACAGCGTGCCGTCCCCGCGCGTGACCAGCCACGCGGCGATGAGCGGCGTCAGCCCGGACGCGACGATGCCGGAGACCTGGTACAGCGTGCTGAGGGCCGTGTAGCGGTAGCGGGTGTCGAAGAGCTCGGACCAGAACGCTGCGAGCGGACCGTAGACCGTGCCGTAGATGACGCCGAGGCCCATCACGAAGACCAGCGAGATCGCCCACCGGTCCCCGGTCTGGACGAGGTGGGCGGCGGGGAAGGCGAAGAGCAGGCCCATCCACGCCCCGACGCGATAGACCGGCTTGCGGCCGACCTTGTCGCTCAGCGCGCCGGACAGCAGCACCAGCCCGACCCCGAGCGCGGCGCCGACGATGATCGCGTCGAGCGCCCAGGCACGCGGCAGCTCGAGGTTGGTCGCGACGTAGGCCAGGAGGTAGACCGAGAACAGGTTGAAGGTGAAGCCCTCGATGAATCGCGTGCCCATGCCGAGCAGCAGCGGACGGGGCTGCTCGGCGAGGAGGTCGCGCAGCGGCAGCCGGGAGATCTCCTTGCGCTCCTGCACCTTGGCGAACTCGGGCGTCTCCATCACCGACAGGCGGATGTACGCCCCGATGCCGAGCAGCACGATGCTGACGAGGAAGCACGCGCGCCAGCCCCAGGCGAGGAACTCCTCCTCGGGGAGCAGCCCGGCCACGGAGAAGGCGCCGGCGGCCAGGACGAGTCCGCCGGGCACGCCGACGTGGGCGAAGCTGCCGTAGAAGCCGCGGCGCTCGGCCGGCGCGTACTCGACGGCGAGCAGCACGGCACCGCCGTACTCGCCGCCCACGCCGATGCCCTGCAGCACCCGCAGCACGACCAGGGCGATCGGCGCCCAGACGCCGATCTGGTCGTACGTCGGCAGCAGGCCGATCAGCGCGGTTCCGACGCCCATGATGACCAGCGTCAGCAGGAGCATCTGCTTGCGACCGATGCGGTCGCCGTAGTGGCCGAAGACCAGGCCGCCGACCGGTCGGGCGAGGAAGCCGACGGCGAAGGTCGCGAAGGCGGCGAACTGCGCGGCGGGCCCGTCGAGGCCGTTGAAGTAGAGCTTGTCGAAGACCACCGCGGCGGCCGTGCCGTAGAGGAAGAAGTCGTACCACTCGATGGTGGCGCCCACCGCCGAGGCGAGGGCCACGCGCCGCGGGCTCGGCGCCACGACGGCGGCGTGGGCGCTCACGCCGCGTCCTCCGCATCGCCCTCGACGTCGTCGGCCGGCTCGCGACCGCCGACGCCGCGGTCGACCTCGGCGCCGTTGATGCGGCCGTCGAGGCGGGCCGGGTCGAGGTCGTCGCGGTGGAGCTTGGCGAAGGTCGAGCGGTGGAAGACGAGCGGGTGCTCGCCGTCGCCCCCGCCCACCTCGTGGACCTCGAGCAGCACGATCACGTGGTCGCCGGCGACGACCTCCTCGTGGATCGAGCAGTCGTAGGTCGCGACCGCCTCGTCGAGCAGCACCGCTCCGTTGCCGGTGACCCGGAAGGGCAGCCCGGCGAAGCGCTCCTCGCGGGGCCCGGCCAGCTGGCGGCACACCGCGTCGTGGTGGTCGGCCAGCACGCTGATGCCGAGCCGGCCGGCCTCGCGCAGCAGCGGCCAGGTCGAGCTGGAGGTCGCGATCGAGAACGACACCAGCGGCGGGTCGATGCTCACCGAGGTGAACGAGGACGCAGCGATACCGGTGAGCTGCCCCCTCACCGAGGACGCGACGGCGACGACCCCGGACGGGAACGCCCCGAAGGCGTCGCGCAGGGTGCGGGGGTCGAGGGGCTGGATGGTCATGCGGGCACCGCCTGGGAGGTCGCGGACGGGGTGGGAAGGGTCGGCAGCAGCTGCTGCGCGGTGGCGAACCAGGCGTCGTACGCCTCGGGCTCGGCGTGGTGGGAGTCGAGGACGTAGAGCCCTCGGGTCGGCACGGACGCGCCGAGCTCGACGAGGAGCGGACGCAGCGCGTGCTCCACGGCCAGGGCATGGGTGTCCGCGCCGCCGAGCATCAGCGGGACGGCGGTCACCCCGCCGAGACCCTGGTGCGGGAACCGGTCGAGGAACGCCTTGAGCAGGCCGGTGTAGGTGGCCTTGTAGGTCGGGCTGGCGACGATCACCACGAGGCTGCCCGAGACCTGCTCGACGAGGTCGCGGACCGTCTCGGAGCTCCAGTCGAACAGCTCGGGGGCGTGGTCGGCCAGGTCGACGACCAGGTCCGCGCCGCCGAGTCGGTCGGCGAGCGCCAGCGCGGCGTCGTAGGTGCGCGAGCGTGGTCTGGGGTTGCCGACGACGACGGCGACGCGCGGACTCGCGGGGGTGCTCACGAGGCCGCCCGCTGCGAGCCGCCGAACGGCACCGACGCGTGTGCCGCGACCGGGGCCGGGTTGGTCCACCGCCCGCGCTCCTCCAGCACCGGCAGCACGCCCTCGCCGAAGTGGTACGCCCCCTCGAGGTGGGGGTAGGCGGAGAGGACGAACTCCTCGATGCCGAGCGCGGCGTACTCCTCGATCCGGTCCGCGACCTCCTCGTGGCTGCCGACGAGCGCCGTCCCCGCTCCGCCGCGGACCAGGCCGACGCCCGCCCAGACGTTGGGGTGGATCTCGAGGCCCTCCCGCGAGCCGTTGTTGAGGGCGAGCATGTTCTGCTGGCCGACGGACTCCGACCGGCTCAGTCCCTCCTGCACGCGGCGGATCTCGGCGTCGTCGATGCCCTCGAGCAGGCGGTCGGCCTCGGCCCACGCCTCCTCGGAGGTGTCACGGTTGATGGTGTGCATCCGGATGCCGAAGCGGATCTCGCGGCCTTCCTTCTCGGCGAGCTCGCGGATCCAGGCGATCTTGGCCGCCACCGCCGCCGGGGGCTCGCCCCAGGTCAGGTAGACGTCGGCGTGCCTGGCCGCCACCTCGCCGGCGGCCGGCGAGGACCCGCCGAAGTAGATCTCCGGCACCGGGTCGGGCAGCTGCTGGAGCCGGGCGTGCTCGACACGCAGGTGGCGTCCCGCGTACGTCACCTCGTCGCCGGTCCACAACCGGCGCACGATCTCGAGGAACTCCCCGCACCGCTCGTAGCGCGCGTCCTTGTCGAGGAAGTCGCCGTACGCACGCTGCTCGTGCGACTCACCACCGGTGACCACGTTGAGCAGCAGGCGTCCCCCGGAGAGGTTCTGGAAGGTGGCGGCCATCTGCGCGGCGAGCGTGGGCGAGGTCATCCCGGGCCGGAACGCGACCAGGAACTTCAGCCGCTCCGACAGCGGGGCGAGCATCGCGGTGGTGAGCCAGGCGTCCTCGCACCAGGCGCCGGTCGGGGTGAGCGCGGCCTCGAAGCCGAGCTGCTCGGCGCTCCGGGCGACCTGGCCCAGGTAGGGCACGTTGGCGGGCCGGCCGCCGGAGCCGTGGGAGACGCCGTGGCCGCCGCTGACGACGTGGCGGCCGTCACCGCCGTTGGTGGGCAGGAACCAGTGGAACTTCATCGCAGTCCTCTCGTGTCGCTGGTCGAGCAGCGAGCGTGTCGAAACCGGGACCGAGGCCGGTGTGGGCCTCAGAGCTGGGCGTGGTTGGGGGGCGGGGTGCCGTCGAGGGCGTGCCGCCCGAGGTGCTGGACCTTCCACGCGGCCGGGTCGTGGAGGGTGTGGGTGCGCGCGTTGCGCCAGTGCCGGTCGAGGTTGAGCGTGCTGAGCGCCGAGCGGGTGCCCGCGACCTCGAACAGCCGGCTCGCCACGTCCACCGACACCTGCGCCGAGTGGGCGCGGGCGGCGGCGACGGCGAGGCTGGCGTCCGCCGCGGAGCCGGCGTCGAGGTCGGCGTTCGCCCGGTCGACCGCACGGGCCGCCTCGCGCAGCAGCGCCTCGGAGGCGCGTACGTCGAGCTCCATCCGGCCGATCGCCTGGACGACGAGCGGGTCGTCGGCAGCACGGTCCACCCCGGCGTCCGGGTAGGGCCGCGAGGTCGTCCGGACGAAGTCGGTGGCCTCGGTGAGTGCGGCGCGCGCGATGCCGACGTCGAGCGCGGCGTGGAGCACCTGCGCGAACGCTCCGTAGGTCTGCGGGCCCTCGAAGGTGAGGTGGTGGGACGTGATCCGGTCGGCGTGCACCTCCACCTGGTCGAGGCGCACGGTGCCGCTGGCGGTCGTGCGCTGGCCCATGCCGTTCCAGTCGTCGGTGACGGTGACGCCAGGGGCGTGGCGCTCCACCCAGGCGACGTGGAGGGGTCCCGTCCCGGGCGCGGCCAGGGTGTCCTGGCGCGCGAGCACCGGGATCCAGTCGGCGAAGAGCGCCCCAGTGCTGTAGCCCTTGGTGCCGGAGAGCGTCCAGCGTCCCTGCCCGGCGGGCACGAGCGTCGTTCGGATGTCACGGACGTGCTTGGTGCCGGTCTCCGACTGCGCGTTGCCGAAACGCTTGCCGGCCAGCACCTCGCGGAAGAAGAACCACTGCTGCTCGGGGGTGCCCTGGTGCCGCAGCGCGTTGACGTAGACGAAGTGGCTGTGCGGCACCTGCGCCACGCTCGGGTCGCCGGACGCGAGGACCCGGAACACCTCGACGAGGTCCTCGACCGACAGGTCGGCGCCACCGTGCTCGCTCGGCACGGTCACCGCGAGCAGGCCCGAGGCCGAGAGGCGGTCGAGCTCCCGCTCGGGGAGCACCCGGTCCCGGTCACGCTCGAGCGACGTCGCGGCGAGCTCGGCGGCGATCTCCCCCGCGGCCTCGAGCGCCTCGTCACGCGACAGCACCGGTACGGCGGGGCCCACGCGGTCCGCGGTCAGGCCGAGGGCAGTCATGCGACCCGCTCCCGCTCGGCGGCCTCGAGCTCGCGGACGATGGGGAGCACCTCGCGGCCGAAGTGCTCGACCTCCTCCTGGAAGTGGAGGAAGCCGAGGAGGAAGAGGTCCACGCCGCGTCGCTTGAACTCCATCATCCGCTGCGCGACCTGCTCGGGGGTGCCGATCAGGCCGGTACGGAACCCGTCGTTGTACTGCACGAGGTCGCGGAAGTCGGAGTCCTGCCACATGCCCTTCTTGTCACCGGTGGACTGCCCGGCCTGCTTGACGGCGTCGCCGAAGCCCGCGACCGCCTCAGGGTTGGCCTTCGCGATGATCTCCTCGAGGGTGGCGTGCGCCTCGGCCTCGGTGTCGCGGGCGACCATGAACCCGTTGACGCCGATCTTCACGGTGCGACCGGCGTTCCTGGCGGAGGCGGAGACGCCTTCCACCTGCTCGGCGATGCCCTCGGGACTGTTGCCGTTGGCGAAGTACCAGTCGCTGACGCGGCCGGCCATCGCCTGCGCCACGCCGGAGTTCCCGCCCTGGAAGATCTCGGGCAGCGGGCGACCCGGCAGGTCGAGCGGCTTCGGGTTCATGGCGAAGTCACGCAGCTGGAAGAACTCCCCGTGGTGCTCGGCGCCGTCGTGCGACCAGATCTCGCGGATGTAGGAGACGAACTCCTCGGCCATCCGGTAGCGCTCGCCGTGCTCGAGCCAGCGCACACCCATCGAGGTGGCCTCGTCCTTGAACCAGCCGGAGACCACGTTGATCGCCGCGCGGCCGCCGCTGAGGTGGTCGGCGGTGGCGATGAACTTCGCCAGCACGCCCGGGTGCCACATGTAGGGGTGCACGGCCGAGATGACCTTGAGCCGCTCGGTGGCGAGCAGCAGCGCGAGGCTGAAGCTGGTCGCCTCGTGCTGGTGGGCCGCGCCGTAGGACGCCGTGTAGCGCACCTGGGTGAGGGCGTAGTCGAAGCCGTTGTTCTCGGCCGTCTGCGCCAGCCGCTTGTTGTAGTCGTAGTCCCAGCCGGTGCGCTGCTCGATGTCGGAGATCACCAGACCTCCGGACACGTTGGGCACCCAGTAGGCGAACTGCAGCGGTGCGGTGTCCGCGGATGACGTGCTCATCGCTTCCCTCCATACAAACTCAACCAATCTTGTAGACAAAGGTAGCAGGGCCGACCCGTTGTCTCGCGCTCCCGTCGCGCGGGGATGTCGAGGGGGTGGCAGGTGCGGCCTTGCAGGCAGGGCCGGGAACACCACCCGCCACCCCCTCGTGGAGCCGGTGCGTGACCGGTCAGCCAGTGGCGTCCTCGCGCGGCGCGCGCGGGTCGACCCAGTCCTGGCGCCGGCGCGTCGCGCCGATCGACCAGGCATACGGCGGCGGGGTGCCGTTGACGACGTGGGCGCCCACCACGCGCGCCTTGAGGATGCGGGGGTTGTGGGAGGCGACCGTACGGGCGTTGCGCCAGTGCCGGTCCAGCGCGAGCGGCCGCGCCGTCGCGGAGGCGCCGAGGGCGTCGAAGATGTCGGAGGTCGCGCGCAGGACCAGCTCGGAGACGACCACCTGGGCCGTCGACGACTCGATCTCGCTCGCCTCGACGAGCGCGGCGATCCGCTCCGATCCGTCGCGGGCGGCGTCCGCGACCGCCTGGATGCTGCCGGCCACCCGCACCGTGGCGGCCTCGGCGGCGTACACGGCGGCAGCCACCTGGCCGACCAGGGCGAGCACCTGGGCGTCGTCGCGAACGCGCGGCGCGTTGGCGTGGGAGAAGTTGCGCGTACGCCGGCGCACCGCGTCGACCACGTCGGCCTGCGCGGCCTTCGCGATGCCGGTCAGCGTGGCGAGGAGGTTCAGCTGGTAGAACGCGGTCTGGTAGGGGAAGCGCTGCTCGAACGGCAGCACGTGGTCGGCCGGGACACCGACGTTGTCGAAGGTCGTGGTGCCGCTGCCGGTGCCCTTCTGCCCGAAGCCGTTCCAGTCGTCGGCGATCGCGACGCCGGGGTCGCGGGTGTCGACGAGCGCGATCGCCGTCGGCTCCTCGACCTCGTCGGGATGCCCGGGCCGGACGACCCGGGCGTGCACGTCGGCCCACTCCGCGAAGATGCTGCCGGTCGTGTAGTACTTCGTGCCGTCCAGCCGGTACGACCCGTCGGCGCGCTGTCGCAGGGCCGTGCGCGGCAGGTCGATGTCGGAGCCGACCTCCGACCACGCGTTGCCGGCCATCTCGCCCGCGGCGAACCGGTCGAACCACACGCGCTGGTCGCTGGTCCTCGCGTGGTGCCACAGCCGGTCCTCCACGAGGGCGAAGTGGCCCCGGAAGGCCTGGGGCAGGTTGGCGTCGGCGGCGGCGAGCTCGATCCAGAGTCGGGTCAGCCCGACGATGTCGACACCCGCTCCCCCGTGGTCCACGGGCACGCGCAGCGCCCCGAAACCCTCGGCCTTGAGCAGGCGGACCGCCTCGACGGGCAGCTCGCCGTCGAGCTCGCGCTGCAGTGCGCCCTCGGCGACGGCCGCGAGCACCGGCGCCCACTCGGCGAGGAGGTCCTCCGGTCGCGGCGATCGCGGCACCCCGGGGGTCGAGGGTGCCGGTGGGACGAGGTCGGTCCGGCGGCGGGTGGGTCGGACACGCAGGGTGGTCATGGGTGGGTTCCTCCCGATGTTTTGCATAGTGATTCAGTAGACTTTAGGCAGTACGGATCGGGAGCACGCGCATCCGGGCGGCAGGTTTTGCCGACCACCCCGCGAGAGAGAGCAGGAGCACACGGTGCGGATCGAACAGCTGGAGTACCTC
>JAESGW010000661.1_pt1 | contig 19992 bp, 24 predicted proteins | sample 9269791 | NCBI WGS metagenome assembly JAESGW01 (sample SAMN16773120, study PRJNA677053) | algae metagenome | isolation source: Aphanocapsa lilacina HA4352-LM1 and co-occurring heterotrophs from near cave... | place: USA: Maniniholo cave, near Haena, Kauai, HI | collected 2009-07-28 | reverse complement strand
TAAAGATAAGCAATCTTCGTACCGCAGAATATAGATCCGATGACGCTCTGGTAGGGTAAGCTGGCTGAAGCTCATAGGGGTTCCTGTTTGTTGTGGTAAACGTCAGGATACCTCTATGAGTCCCTCAACGGAAGGCTCTCAAGCGTTGCACTTCATTTTTGAATCGGCGACTGATAAAGAAGCTTTGCCAGAAGAAAGCACTTGGTACATTATGACGAATCTGCCAGGAAAAATTGACAGGATAGTTGGCAACTTATATGGTGATAGAACCTGGATAGAGGCTGGATTTCGTAACGCGAAAAGCGAATTGGGCTGGTCTGACTACAAACTGACAGATTACGCTCATATCGAGAAATGGTGGGAGATGGTATGCCAGGGCTGTTTCATTCTAGCTTTGCATTGGATGCAAATGAGAATCGAGAGCGGCAAAAGCCTTATTGCTTGTTGAGCAGGTCAAGCTTATTGACATGGCCGAATGGGGTTTTTGGAGAATGAAACAGCCCTGGATGGTATGCAGTGCCTACCTGTTAGTGAGTCTACGCGCCTCGGCCTTCAAAGGTGTAGGAGTTAATAGCGAAGGTAGAAGAGAAACTGAGGGCGTCGAGTCTGTTGTTCAGATTTGGAGTACTCATAAATGGTGGGATGAAGGTACAGGATGGAAGAATGCACTGAACAATATGCGTCTGCTCATCCAGCCTTATGTCTGCCTCTGTCTGCTCTGGCCCTGGCTCAAACTGCTGGGTGAGACAGGCATAGGATTAGCACTGCAGAGACTGATAGAACACATGAATGGATTCCGAGTGTTTCTCCAGGTTTGACAGATTAGGGATAAGAGCACTGTCTCTATCGTATTCTGAATTTCAACCTTCGCCTACTTAGCTCTAAAGTGATGTTTTGATAATGTCAGCTGACCTGGATAAATGGGCGCAAGTATGGACCTTGTTCTGTTTTTTCTGAAACAGAATGCAAACCTCTACGTAGGGTTTTCAACGGATAGCCCGCCGCACGGCGATCAGACTGCCGAGCATGCCCAGGGCGATGCCCACGCCGAGCAAGATGAGCGGTAGGGTGAACGCAGCGCGCTCCGAGGGCTGCCATTGCAAAAACGGCAGCAGTTCGAGCTGTTTTTGGGCGACAACACGGCTGGTGGCTTCGATCAACCCCCAGGCGATCAGCGCCCCGGCCACTCCGAAGGCGAGCCCTTCGAGGATGAACGGCATCGAGATGCGCAGCGGGGTGGCCCCCACCAACTGCATCACTTCGATTTCTTTGCGCCGCGACTGGACGATAAGCCGGATGGTCGAAGTGATCACCGCCACGGTCGCCACCCCGAGAACGGCGGTGAGGGCCAGTCCCACCCAGCGCATCGCCTGCTGGATCTGATCGAGCCTCTGGGCCGCCTCGGAGCCGTAGCTTACCTCCTCCACCCCTTCGATCTGCTGGATCTGGGCGGCCAGGGGCGCCACCGCCTCCGGCTGGGCGATGCGCACCCGCAGGCTGTCGACCAGCGGGTTGCCCCCCAGGCTTTCGCCCGGATCGCTTCGCACTCCGAGGTCTTTTTTGAGGGCCGCCCAGGCCTGTTCCTTTGAGACGCTTTTAATTTCGTCGATGCCCACCAGCGTGCGCAAATCCGGCTCCACAGCAGCGGCGCGCACACCCGGATCCAAGTAAATGGAGATTTCCAGGCGGCTGCCAAGTTCGGAGACCGCGTCCTGCAACTGCCAGGAAGCCCGCAGTCCCAGCCCCAACAAAAACAGCAGCACCGCCAGGGTGCTCACGGCGGACCAGATCATCCAGAGGTTGCGCCGCAGGCCGGTAAACGCCTCGCGCAACAGATAGTCCACCTGGGTTGTGACGCGCTGGATCATGGTGTGGGGACGTTCAGGTGAGCACCGGCAGTTCCCGCAGGATGCCGGCTTCGAGGCGGACGACGCGCCGGGCGAACGCCTCGACAAGTTGTTCGTTGTGGCAGGTGACAATCACCGTGACGCCCAGATCGTGCAGGCGCTTGAGAATCTGCAGCACCGACCAGGCGTTGTGGGCGTCCAGGTTGCCGGTGGGTTCGTCCGCGAGCAACAGCGGCGGCGTGTGCACCACCGCCCGGGCGATGCTCACCCGCTGCTGCTCGCCTCCCGAAAGTTGGTCCGGAAAGCAGGCGGCCTTGGGGGCGAGGCCCACCATGCGCAAAGTCGGTCCCACCCGCCGCTGGATCTCAGCCCGGCTCGCGCCCTGGGCGTGCAGGACGACGGCGACATTCTCCTCGACGGTCTTGGTGGGGATCAGTTGATAGTCCTGGAAGACGACGCCGATGCGGCGGCGCAGGTGGGCAAGCGCCCGGCCGCGCAGGCGATGGAAGAGATTGCCCTCGATTTCGACATGGCCCTCGGTGGGCGCCTCCGCCCCGTAGAGCAATTTGAGCAGCGTCGATTTGCCCGCCCCGGACGGGCCGGTGATAAACAAAAAATCGCCTTTGCGGATCTGGAGATTGACACTGTACAGACCGCGGCAGCCGTTGGGATAGATTTTGCTGACGTTGTGCAAACAGGCGATCGCCTCGCCGACAAACCCGGTGCCGTCTGCCTCGGTTGGGGTGGATGGGAGATCGAACATCAACGGCCTACTCCTCTTAAGATGGCCAGGGCAAACTTGGGCAAGGCCAGCATGCGTTTGGCCCGCCAGGGTTCGCGGTAAAGGCGGTAGAGCCACTCCAGATAGTTCTCGCGCAGCCAGCGGGGAGCGCGCTCTTTGGTCCCCGACCAGATGTCGAAGCTGCCCCCGACGCCGACAAAGACCACGTTGGTCAGCCGCCTGCGGGCCCGCTCAATCCAGTACTCCTGCTTGGGCACTCCCAGTCCGGCCAACACCAGCTGCGGTCGGCTGTAGGCGATGCCTTCGAGGAGCGCCGATTCTTCGTCCGGACTAAAAAATCCGTCGCGCGCCCCTGCCACCACCAGGCCCGGGTACTGCCGCCGCCAGCCCTCTCCCACCGCCTCGGCCACCCCAGGGGCCGCGCCCAGCAAAAAGACGCGGGTGTGTCGGGGAGCCAATTGCTGGAGGGCCGATTCGACCAGGTCGATGCCGGCGCAGCGGCGTACCCGGCGTCCTACCCGCTGCAAAGCCCAGACCACCCCCGCCCCATCGGGCACCACCAAGTCGGCCCGGCGAATCAGACGGGCCAGATGCTCCTCGCGCTGGGCGAGCATCGCCATCTCAGCGTTGAGGGTGATCACATGGCCACCCTGGGCCGCTTCCACCAGTTCGACGAGCGAATGGGTATAGTCTGCGGACAGGTGTACAGGCAGATCCAAAATTGGTGCGGTGGGCAAAGCAGTCACGAAGGGTCCAGATGACCAAGATCATGACAATCTAACCACTCCGGCCCCCCGCTTGGCAACCGCAACGGGAGTCTGCTACAGCTTTACACTGCTTAGGGGACGGTCACACCGCCCAAAAAACACCTGCCGCGCCGCCCTAGCCACCCCAGCGATCGAGCAGATGCAAAATTTTTTCGACCACACGGCCAAGGGCCTCGAGGCGGGGAGAGTATGTGCGATTGTCTTCTTCGAGCAGCACCGCCTCACCCTGGCGCACCCAGAGCACCGCGCCACGGCCAGGGGTCCAGGTGAGCCAGTCGCGCACCCGGCTCGGCGAACACGGGATCTCGTGCAAGATCACCAGATCGAACTGTTCGCAGCGCTGCAGGGCTTCGAGCTGGTGCAGGCCGTCTGCAATCGAGTTTGCCTGCACCCGCCGGTTGCGCCCGGAGCCGGTGAGCAATTGCCAGGCCGCTGTGTGGCTGCCGCCATCGACCACCGCACAGCTCCAGCCTGAGCGGTTCAGTTCGCTGACCAGCCGCAGCAGGCGCGAGCGGGGGGTGCGCAAAGACCAGCGGCGCAAAAACACGTCAAGCAACAACTGCGGCGAGCGCTCCGGCAAAACAACCGGGGCGGCGGGTGCGACAACGGGCAACGGGCGGAGTGCTACCATCGGCTTGCAGTTCATGAACGACTGTCCATATCCTACACGCAACTGGGACGCTTGTCCAGGTTTTTAGTTCACCACTTGAGCAAATTGAAGTTTTCCATGTCGATGGTGTCGCGGTTGCGGTAGATGGCGAGCACGATGGCCAGTCCCACCGCCGCTTCCGCCGCCGCCACGGTGATCACAAAGATGGCGAACAGCTGGCCGCGGATGTTGTTGGGGTCGAGAAAGTTCGAAAAGGCGATGAGGTTGATGTTGACGGCGTTGAGCAACAGCTCGATGGACATGAGCACCCGCACGGCGTTGCGGGAGGTGACCAGGCCGTAGAAGCCGATGCAGAACAAGGCGGCGCCGACGAGCAAAAAGGCGTTAAGGCTGGGCATGGCGGGCGGCGTCTCCTTAGCGGCGGCCGGTGGGGGTGGTATCGACCTCGTCGCGGGGCCGCTCCGGCAGGGCAAGGGGCTCGGGTTCCCCCTCGGCGCGATCGGGGATGTACTCGCGCTGGGCAAGGATGATGGCACCGACCATGGCCAGCAGCAGCAGCACCGAGGCGACTTCAAAGGGCAGCAAAAATTCGCTGAAAAAGCGCTTGCCGATCTCGATGACGGTGTTCATCGCCACCGGCTCCTGGATCTGCCAGGGAACCTGGAAGATACAGACGGCCAAAAGCGCGAAAAGCCCAGCGCAGACCAGGCCGGTCACGGCGTTGCGCGGCGAGAAGACCGGCCGGTCGGTGGGGATGCGCTTGTTGACGAGCATGATTGCAAACAAGATGAGCACGTTGACCGCACCGACGTAAATCAAAATCTGGGCGGCGGCGACAAAATCGGCGTTGAGCAGCACGTAGAGCCCGGCAGCACCAATAAAGACCAGGCCCAACAAAAAGGCGGAGTGGACCATGCTGCGCAGCAGCACCACCCCCGCCGCCCCACCGAGCACGATGGCGGTGAGGATGATAAACGAAACCAGTTGGACCCCTTCAGAAAATGTCACTCGCTCTCCTTCTTGGCGTCGGCGCCGCTGCTGGGGTCGGCCGGGCGCAACCGGGCGACGATCTCTTCGGGCAATTCTCCGGCTCGGCGGCTGCCGGGATCCTCAAGGTGGCCGTCCAGGACTCCCTTGGGCAGGTAGGCCAGTTCGCGAATGGGGCGCACCACCGGGTCGTCGGTGACCCGCGTGGGCAGGCGGCCGAGGGCGACATCGTCGTAGTTGAGTTCGTGGCGGTCGTAGACCGAAAGCTCGTACTCCTCAGTCATCGACAGGCAACTGGTGGGGCAGTACTCGACACAGTTGCCGCAAAAGATGCAGACGCCAAAATCGATCGAGTAGGAGTTGAGTTCTTTTTTCTTGGTCTCTTTGTTGAACTCGTAATCGACCACGGGCAGGTCAATCGGGCAGACGCGCACGCACACTTCGCAAGAAATGCACTTGGGCCGCTCGAAGTGGATGCGCCCGCGAAAGCGCTCCGATGGGATGAGCTTTTCGTATGGGTACTGGACGGTGACCGGTTTTCGGCGCATGTGGTCGAAGACGACCCCCATACCCTGACCGATATACTTGGCCGATTCCAGCACATCCCTGGCATAGCCACCAACTTTTTCCAGGAACTTTACCATTGCTAATATGCTCATTCGAGATCACGCTTCATTTTAAGATCATTCGTTTACACAGGCCAGAAGCCCACGCACGGGGAAGCGGCCGACTGCCCCGCAGGCGAGCGCATAAGATGAAAGCAGGGAGTACAAATCGATGACTTTCGCGGTGCCCAACTTCTTGCTGATCGCAGCCGCCATCGCCCCAGCCCTGTTTTTGCTGGCTCTGCTCGCCCTGCTTCCCAAGAGCGTCACGCGCTGGGCGGCGCCGCGCCCGCTGTGGACCGTGGCCCTCGCCACCCTCACCGGGGTGGGTTCGGCGTTTATCGCCCTGCCGGTCGAGATGCTGCTCACCTCCACCCCCTGGACGATCACCAACCTTGGGGTGCTCGCGGTGTTTGCCCTGGTGGCGGCGGGGCTTGCGGAGGAGGGGGCCAAATATCTGGTCGTGCGCTTTTACAGCTGGCGGCTTGCGCAATTTCGCGAGCGCTACGACGGCCTGCTCTACGGCGGGGCGGTGGGGCTCGGCTTCGGGGCGCTCGAAAATATCTTCTACGTCAGCGAAGGGGGCCTGGAGACCGCGATGGTGCGCGCCCTCACCGCCGTCCCCTTCCACGGCATGCTCGGGCTGGTGATGGGCTATTTTTTGGGCCGGGCCAAGGTGCGGCAACTGGCTGGAGAGCGCTGGGGCGGCCTGCACGTGCAGGGGCTCTTTTGGGCGGTGCTGCTCCATGGGCTCTACGACTTCTTTGCCTTTCAGGCGAGCCAGATAGCCCTGGTGCTGCTGAACGGCATGCTGGTGGTCATTGCCATCTGGTGCCTGCGGGCGGTGATTTCTACGCGCGCGCTCTCCCCGAGTTGGGGTGGGTGCGAACCGGCGGCTCCCACCCCCTTCGTGCCGCCCCCGGCCGTGGCGCGCAATCCGCTGCTGGCGGGGATCTTGGGTCTGATTCCGGGCCTGGGTCAGTTCTATAACCGCGAGGGGCAGAAGGGCCTTTTTTTGTTGGCGGCCGGGATCATGAACCTGGTGCTGCTCGCTTCGGTATGGCTGCTTTTGAATGCTCCCCAGGCCGCGATCGAGGCGCTGTTCGTGCTGGCCGGTTTGAGTCTCGCCATCAAGCCGGAGCAGTTTATCCAGACGCTCGCAGCGGCGCCGGTGCTGCAGATTTTGCTTGCCCTCAACGCCGTCTTTTTTCTATTGAGTGCTTTTGATGCCTACCGCACCGCCCGCTCGGGCCGATTCGACTACCTCGAAGCGCCAGAAAAGCGCATCCGCTTTTTGCAAACATTCAGTGCTTCCTACGTCGGCCACGTGCTGTTGCTGTTTTTTGCGGTCCTGGTACCGGTGATCGCCGGGGGCGGCCCCAAGGGCCAGGGGGAGCAGCCGGGGCAAATCGGCACCATCGAATTTGACCTGGTGACAACGCCCAAGAAACTCGACGGCTTCAGCGGCAAACCCGAGGGCACCGCCAAGGGGACCGCCAAGAAGAACGCCCCCAAAGTGGTCGCCCAAAAAAGCGCCCCGGTTCCCGCACCGGGTCCGGCAGCCCCCAAGACCCAGGAGGCGCAGGAGGCCAAGGGGCTGCCGCGCTCCTACAACGAATATTTATCTTGGAAGATCCGTCGCTACCACGACCTGTACTTCGATCGGGTGGGCACCGGTCAGTACACGGTGGTGCAGTACGAGATCGACTCGGTGGGTAACGTCACCAACGTCCAGGTGCTTTACGACCACACCACCGCCCCGGGCGATGTGGCGGAACTGGCCGCCGAGACCGTCCGCCGCCTCGACCCGGCTTTGCCTTTGCCCGCCGGCATCCGCTCGGTGACAATCACCGAACTATTCTGGGACGGTTCGCCCATCGGCTCGCCCGGTTCCCTTGAGCAGCACCTGAGCGAACTGCCCGACGGGCGCGAGGTGATGCCGTACCCGCCCGAGCAGTCCTAGCGATCAAGGCAGAACCGCACCGGCCGCATCGCGCCTCTCCAGTTCTGCTGTCAGTTCCCGGCCGCCGGGACATTCTTCGACCAGCGGGCAGGCCGTACAGCGGGGAGCGCCCGCCACACAGCACTTGCGGCCGTGCTCGACCATCCAGTTGTTCCAGCTGCGCCAGGCGTCGCGCGGCAGGCAGTCCATCAGATCGCGCTCGATTTTGGCGGCGTCGGTCGAGTCGGTCAGCCCCAACAGTTTTGAGATGCGCCGCACATGCGTGTCCACTGCCACGCCCTCGACGATGCCGTAGCAGTCAGCCAGCACCAGATTGGCGATCTTGCGGGCCACCCCCGGCAGGGCGGTCAGCTCCGCCATCGTGGCCGGCACTTTGCCTGCGTGGCGTTCGAGCAAAAGCCGGCCGATGGCCATCAAGTTGCGCGCCTTGGTCGGACCGAGACCGGTGGGGCGCACCAGGGGCAGCAATTCGTCGTAATCGGCGGCGGCGAAGGCGGCCGGGTCGGGATAGCGGGCGAACAGCGCCGGGGTGATCTTGTTGACCCGCTCGTCTTTGCACTGGGTGGCAAGCACCGTCGCCACCAGATACTCGAACGGGTTGGTGCTGGCGAGCCCCAGCGTCAGACCCTGGGGATAGGCCACCTTCAGCTTCACCAGCAGGCGTTTGGCCCGGGCAGGACGCTCTTGCCGGATTGCACTCATCGGTTGCCAGGTGGAGGAACATCCTCAAAGATGCCACATCCTGGGTGGCCGGTTTTATCCATAGCGTGCAGTGTGCCCAGCTACGATAGGCTCAAGCCCCTTGGACCATCCGGCATTGAGTGGAGCTTTCGCCCGCCCCGACACCCTGGTCGGCCGCACAGTCGGCCGCTACCGCCTGGTGGAAAAAATCGGGGCGGGCGGCATGGGCTCGGTCTATCGGGCGGTGCACATCGAGATCGAGGATCTGGTGGTGGCCGTCAAGTTGCTCCTGCCGGGTTTGATTGACGACGAAGCGCTGCGCCGCCGCTTCAAGGACGAAGCGGCCATCTGTGCGCGCCTGAGCGAACGCAGCTCCCACATTGTCCAGATTCGCGACTACGGCATCCTCGCAGATCTCGACTTGCCGTACTTCACGATGGAATATCTGCAGGGCCGCTCGCTGCAGCACCTGATGCACAAGGTGGTAGCACCCGTGCAGCAGGGTCTGGCCATCGCCCGCCAGATTTGTCTGGGTCTGCAGGTTGCCCACAGCATGGGTGTCGTGCACCGCGACCTCAAGCCGAGCAACATCGTGCTGGTCCCCGACCCGCAACTGGGTGAGAAGGTCAAACTGCTCGATTTTGGGATCGCCCGGCTGGTGCGCGACGCCCAGCGCGGTCCGCTCACCCAGGGGTATCTGGGTACCCCGCAGTATTCTTCGCCCGAACAGTTGCGGGGACTGGAAATAGACACCCGGGCGGACATTTACAGCCTCGGGATGATCCTCTACGAGCTTTTTTCTGGGGTGTGCCCGTTTGCGGTCGAAGAGCAAAACTTCGAGACCTGGTACGTTCTGCACACCGAGGGCGAGCCGTCGCCGATGGCCGCCGCCAACCCCCGCCAACCGGTCCCCATAGCCATCGAGCAACTGGTGCTCCACTGCCTGGCCAAAAAACCGGCAGATCGCCCGGCAGGAGTGAGCGAAATCCTCGCACGGCTGGAGCTGGTCATGGGTCATCTGCCCCCTGCCCCGCCCGCCGCGGCCATCCCGCCGCCCACCGTGACCCTGAGTGCAGAGCAAGTGGCGCACCTGGAAAAACAACTGGCCACCCAGGTGGGACCGATTGCGCCGACGCTGGTGCGCCGGGCTCTGGGTTCCTCCCACACCCCCGGCGAATTGGTGGAGCAATTGGCGGCCCAACTGCCCGCCACCCAGCGCGAACAGTTTAGCCGGATGGTACTGGCCGGTCTGACTATGCAAACATCCGCCGCCCCTGCCCCAGTGGTGCGCGAGGGTACCGTTCCCCCGGTGCCGCGCCTCGATCCGCGCTTTGTCGAGCGCTGCGGGCACGAACTGAGTCGGTTGGTGGGACCCATCGCGGCTTTTTTGCTCCAGAGTGCCCTTAAAGAAACACCGCCCACCCCGGCGGTACTGGTGGAGCGGCTCGCCGCCCTGGTAGGCGATCAAGTCAAGGCCGAACAGCTGCGCCGGAAGCTGCTTTAGAAACTGATGTCCGGTTCAGCGCGGCTGCTGGTTGAGCAGTTTGAGGGCGATCTCCAGGCTCGACTTCATGCGGTTGAAGGCGGAGGCGAGCACACCAATTTCATCGGCGGCATCTTCGGCAAAGTCCGCTTCGGTCTTGCCGGTGCTCACCGCGTCGGCGGTGGCGGCCATGCGGCTGATGCGCGAGACGACGGTGCGCCTGAGCAGTTCGTTGACCAGAAACACCAGCACGGCGAAGATGCCCACCAGCACGCCCACCACCAGCACCCACGAACGCTGGGCGCTTGCATAAACCTCGTCCACCGGTACGGAGATCACCTGGGCGGCAATCACCTGGCCCACCTTCCAGCCGAAGCCGTTGTCGGGGCCGTAGGTGGTGATCAAATTCTTGGGGGCCGCCTCCGGGGTGCTGTGGCATTGCAGACAACTGGGAGAAGCGACTTTCAGCGGCCGGGCGATGTAGAAAACGTCGCCGCCCGGTTGGCTGCGAAAGCCGGTCAGTTCTTTGATACTGGGGTCGGCCGCGAAGCGCGCCACCAGGGCCGCTTCAAAATCGTCGGCTTTGTCGCGCAGGTTGGTGGGGTTGGGGGCGGCTTCTTTGTAGACAAAATTGCGGTAGTCGCTGTTCTTGCGCAGACCCTCGAAGACCTCGGTGGCGGCAAAGCCCGAGGCGGTTTCGGAGATGAACACGGGTGAAGTCGTCGCTTTGTCCTCCAGCAAGGGTGCGATGCGGACGTTGGTGTAGTTGCGCACCGCGTTAATCGTGTACAGCAGGGCCGCCGCCTTGTCGGCCACTTCGTCCTGGGCGCGCTGCTCCAGGACCAGCGACAGGACCGTGGCACTCGCCGCGAGGCCGCCTGCGAAGACGGCGATCGCCATCAGGCTGAACTTGGTTCTCAGCTTCAGGTTTTTCAACATCGCTCGCTCCCATTCCGTGCTCGTCTGTTATTAGATACGCTCAGAAGGACGTCACAGCCCCACCTGGGGCGACCGAAACCGCCCAATCTTCCTCCCCGGCCGCCCCAGCGGGGCGCCTCACGATGGCAATGCTGTACAAAAACTCCAAAACAACAAAGGACCGCTCGGACACCGCGCGCTTGTCGTCCCGTTGGTGGTGGCTACTGTGGCTGCTGCCGCTGTGGCTGGTGGCAGGCTGCTCCGAGGCGCCGACGGAACGCATGGGCAAGCTCACCCTCGGCACCGTCAGCTACGACGAGGGCCAGCAGACGCTCGATCGCTACGCGCGCTTCAAGGACTATCTGGCTCAACAGACCCAGAGCGTCGTCGAAGTCGAACCCGCCTACAACGAGCAGCGCGCCCTGGAGCGCATCCGCAGCCGCTCCTGGTCGCTGGTGTTCGCCTCCCCGGGGCTGACGGCCCTCGCCATCCAACAGGCCCGCTACGAGCCGCTCTTCCCGCTGCAGGGCGTCAACAACCGCCGCTCGATTTTGGTGGTGCGCAAAGACAGCCCCGTGCGCGCCATCGCCTACCTGGCCGACCGGCCGGTCGCCCTCGGCCAGGTAGGCTCGATCACCGGGTATTACTTTCCGCTCTACAACCTCTACGGGCTCACCCTCTCAGAACTGATGTTCGCCCCCACCCCGAGGATGGTGCTGGAGTGGGTCGCCTCCGGCAAAGCGGCCGCAGGCGCGCTCTCCAAAGAAGAGTTCGATCAACAGGCAAGCCAGATTGCCGGGGCGGCCTTTCGCATTCTGGCGGCCGACTCCCACGCAGTACCGACCGGCGCTCTGCTGGTCAGCCCGGCCATCGAGCGCAACCGCCAGGAACAACTGCGCAAAATCCTCCGCGAAACTCCGGGCATTCTCGCCCAGGAGGCCGGTTTTATCCCGAACGCTCCCCTACCCGACTACGGCTATCTCTTTTCGGTCGTCGAGCGGGTGCGCTCGATCTTTCCTGATACTCCCAATGCAGCCCAGCTCAAACCTGCCCGGCTTTTTAAACAGCAAAGCCGCTAGCGCGGAGGTTTCGCTGCGATTTATAAACAACCCGGCCGGGCGCAGGGCCATAATCTAAAATTGCAGAGCAAGACTTGATATATAAGTATACGGAGAACATTGCCATGGCAGACGAGCACGCGGTCGTGGGCGCCTTTGCGAGCCACAATGATGCGGAAGCCGCCGTGCTGGCCCTTGAGAAGGCCGGCTTCGACATGCACAAAATCTCGATTATCGGCAAAGACTACCGCACCACCCAGCAGGTGCGCGGCTTTTTGACCTGGCGGGACACCGCCAAAGAAGGGGCGATTTCGGCGGGTTACTGGGGCGGCTTCTTCGGAGGGCTCTTCGGCATTCTGGTGGGGGCGGGGGTGCTGTTTATTCCCGGCGTCGGCCAGGTGGTCATTGCAGGCCCCATCGCCGGGGTACTGGCCGGTTGGCTCGAAGGATTGCTGTTGGGCGCGGCGGGCGGTGCGGCGGCGGGCGGTCTGGTGGGGGCGTTGGTCGGCCTGGGCATCCCCGAGGGCAAGGCGATCAAATACGACAGCGACATCCAGGCGGGCAAATTTTTGGTGCTGGTTACCGGCGGCGAGGAGGACCGCGCGCGGGCCGAGCAGGCGCTCGCAGCGGCCGGCTTGGCCACCGCGGAAGTGACGGCCTGATTTTCGCTTTCTCAGGTGTCCTGACAGCTATCGGGATGACAGGATTCGAACCTGCGACCTCAGAGTCCCAAACTCCGCGCGCTACCACCTGCGCCACATCCCGGCAGACCAGACCACTATAGCCAGAACGAACGTCGCCCTGGCGACTGCCGCCCCTTCCCGGTTGTGATAGCAATACTTTGTGCTCAAACGATTCTACGTTTTTGGATCCTTCCATGCATAAAAAGCTGTGTGTGTGCGCCTTCACCCTTCTGACCCCCCTGGCGATTGCAGGGGCCTGGCGACCACCCTTGCCCGCCGCTGCCCAGAGCGGGCCGACCGATGTGCTGGTCTCCGGCCCGAGCGAGGTGGTCGATCCGGAATTCGACCAGCAATTCGCGCGCTTCACCTGGAACGACGACCAGGGCAACGTCTGGATCGGCAAGGTCGATCCGGCCACGGGCGATTTTTTGCCGCCCGCCGGCAACAACATTCTGGTGGACACCGGCGCCGTGCCGGTCGCCGTCTCCGGCAACGGTCCTGAGTGGGTCTACACCGCCGCCGGTCCCCAAATCGTCTACACCAAGTACGGCACCAACGGCCGCATCGCCGTCGCCCGCGCCCGGGAGAACGGCTCAGTCTGGTCAGGCGGGATCATCGAAGACGGCGAGAACCGCACCTTTCCCATCGGCAGCCAGGACCGCCGGGATCCGGCCCCCAGGCTTTCCTATGTCGGACGCAACAGTGCCGGCAAGCAGGTGACCCTCTGGCGCGAACTCGACAATGCCGCCTCCGAAGCGGAAGTCCCCAATGCCCTGCCGCCGGGCGGGCGCTGGGTACCCGGCAGGCGCGAACTGGTCTTCATCGGCAAAGCCGGCCGGAGCCGACAGGCGTTTCGCTACGACGTCGACAGTCGGCAACTCGAACAACTCACCGACGACACCGGTCAAAAATTCAACATCCTCATGTGGCAGGCACCGGAATTCGACAATGAGTACGTGTTTTTTACGCTGACCGACGAGACCTCGATCGGGGTGTACCGCCAAATCGAAGGCACCTGGACGAAGATCAATACGCTCAAGCCGCCCGCGGCGGGCCGTTACATCTGGTCGCCGGAAGTGTTCGTGCACAACGGCAAGTCCTACATTTTCATGGTGACTTCAACCAGCCGCGATCAAAATAGCCGCACTGTGCCGACCGATATTTGGATGGCGGGTATCGAGCCGGATGCGCCCTTCTACCGGCAGGTGAGCGATACGACGCTCAAAGTGCGCAAAGATCCGGAGGTGTTCATCACCACTCAGGGACCGTATATCTATTACCTTGCTTTGCCGGATCCGCAGACGAGTACGATCTACCGGGCGGACACCGGGCTGGGGGCCGCTCGATAATCCGCTTTTAGCCGGTCTTGCCCACCGCCGCCTCCTGGGGGCGGGCGGGTCCCTTGGCGGCTGAGGGCCGGCCTTTGCGGGCGGCGGCGGTGCTCAGCCAGTTGATACACTTTTTGGCGTAAAAGCTCGCTTGCTCCGGTGTTGAGACCAGGATCCGCGGTTCATGGTAGGTGCGGCCCTGCGGATCGGTCAGTTCGGCCAGGGTGCCGTCGGCCACCGGGTACACACGGATGGTCCAGCCTTTGTAGTGGATTGTTGGCATTTGGGGTAGCTCTCGGAGGTTGCGGAAGGGGGTAGCCCTGAGCGGCCGTGTCGCACCGTCAGAACTCCTGCACCCTTGAGCAACAGATTAAGAATTAATTGTGAAGATTGGGGGAAGACCCCACCGCTGCTCAGCGCGCAGCCGGGTCGCCAATTTTGGGTTCGATGCCCCTGAGCAACCGCTCGATATTGCCGCGGTGGCGCCAGACGACATAGATGCCGCCCAAAAGACCGAACAGGGTAAACGGCAGCGGCGCTCCCCACAGATAAAAGCACAGCGGGGTGGTGGCGGCGGCGGTGACGGAAGCGAGCGAGACAATGCGGGTGAGCGCGAAGCAGACGCCCCAGATGGCAGCCACGGTGAGCGCCACCGGCCAGTGCATGCCCAGCAACAAACCGACGCTCACCGCCACCGACTTGCCCCCCCGAAAGGCGAGCCACACCGGCCAACTGTGGCCGACGATAGCCGCAAGGCCCGCTCCCAGGACAATCCAGGTTCCGGCCTCTTCGCTGCCTGCCAGGGTACGGGCAAGCCAGACGGTAAAAAACCCCTTGAAGACATCGAACAGCAGCACCGCCGCCGCCGGACCCTTACCGAGGGTGCGCAGCACGTTGGTAGCCCCGGTCGAACCGGAGCCGAATTCGCGGATGTCGATATTTTTGAGCCGGCGGCCGGCCAGATAGCCTGCCGGCAGCGAGCCGACCAGGTAGGAGGCCGCCCAGATGCCAAGCGCCAGCGGCCAGTTCATCGCCGTTGTACCGTAGGAGGCAAGAATTTTTCGAGGCCCGCCACCAGTTGGCGGCGGCTGAAGAGCATGGGGATGAAGTGGGGGCTGTAGACCTCGCGAAAGTAAAACAAAATCGGCACCCCCGGCCAGAACACCCGCCAACTGAGCCATTCGCTGTACGGGAAGCTCACTACCCGGCGGCGGTACTGCCAGACTTCAAAGGCTTCCGCCGCGAAGACGATGCGCACGGTGAGCGTCTGAAAGCCAAGAAAAAGCCCAAATACGATCAAGGCCACTCCCACCCCAAGCACCCAACCGCTCGCCAGGACGCCCAGGACAAGCACCGCCAGGCTCAGCCAGGGGCGCGGGGCGACGACGAGCTGGCCCGTCTCGGGGGGCGCGAACGGGTCACTGGAGCGGAGGCGGTCCACGGGCGGTGCGCTGCGGAGGGCCATCCCAATCGTACCGCGCCTGGGGAACTTCCCTAGACGCCTTTGAGTCGGGGGCAGGGCCACTGGCTACCCCTCTGAAGCGATGCAAACGGCTTTGACTGGATTCGAGAGCGGACGCGATGGAATTGTCGATCCAACCGATTTCGATAGGTGCACTCATCGACGGGCGTTACCGCCTGACGCGCTATATCGACGGCGGCGGCATGGGCAAAGTTTACGAAGCTGTCGATACGCGCCTTGGAGATAAGCCCGTTGCCGTCAAGCTCCTGCAACAGAATTTCAACATCGATGACCGGCTTTTTGAGCAATTGCGCCGTCGCTTCGAGCAGGAGGCCCAACTGTGCGCCCTGCTGGGCGGTCAGCACGGCATTATCGCGGTGAGCGACTACGGTCTGGACGGTCCACAGCCTTATCTGGTGATGGAGTACCTGGGGGCAGCCCCCAGGGGCCGCAGCCTGAAAGAACTGGTGAGCGCCGAAGGGCCACTTTCCCCTGAGCGCACCTTCCGCCTGGCGGTGCAAATTTGTGAGAGTCTTCAGTACGCCCACGGTGTTCGCACCCACCTGGGGGGGCGGCAAATTACCGGGGTGGTGCACCGGGACATCAAGCCCAGCAACATTTTTGTGATCGACCGCGCTCTGGTGGGGGAGACCACCAAGGTGCTCGACTTCGGCATCGCCAAGGCGGTGAGCGATGTGACCATCGCCATGGGCACCAATATGGGTTTTGTCGGTACCTGCGACTACGCTTCTCCCGAGCAGTTGCGCGGTGAAGAACTCGACGCTCGCTCGGACATCTATTCGCTGGGCATCGTGCTTTACCAGATGCTCACCGGTCAGTTGCCCCTACAGCCCAAGACCCACTCCTTCGCAGGCTGGTACCAGGCCCACAACCACGAAAGCCCTGTTCCCCTCCCCAGACTGGCGGGCGGCCAGGCGATTCCCCCCCGAGTGGCCGCCGTTGTGATGGCCTGCCTCGAAAAAGAGCCCGCCCGGCGCCCCGCTTCGATGCAGGAGTTGAGCCGGAGGCTGCAGGAAGGATTGCTCAAAGCCGCCCCTGAGACCATCTCCCCTGAGCGCGAAGCGCCCCCACCCGCCTCCGATGAAGCGCTCGGGGCCGCCCTTGCCGCTGCCTGGCTGGTGCTGCGCGAGCGCATGGAGCGCTGGCGTTCGCAGGCGCTCGATCGACTTGAGAAGCTGCCCGGACGCATCCGGCTGGGTGTGGGTCTGCTCGCGGCGGCCCTCGCCCTGAAGACGGGCCGCCGAAAGTGCGACGATTGACTCGACCGTTCCAAATGCGACCATGAGCGCCATCAAAATCGGCATCCTCACCGCCTCCGACCGGGCGAGCGCCGGTGTTTACGAGGATCTCTCCGGCCCGGCCATCGTCGAGACGTTGAATAGCTATCTGGCGAGCCCCTGGCAGCCGGTCTACCGGCTCACCACCGACGAGCGCGCACTCATCGAAGCGGACCTCCTTCGCCTCATCGACGAAGAAGGCTGCTGCCTGGTGGTCACCACCGGCGGTACCGGTCCGGCGCTCCGCGACGTCACCCCTGAAGCCACCGAGGCGGTCTGCGAAAAGATGCTGCCGGGTTTTGGCGAACTGATGCGCGCCGTCTCCCTTAAGTACGTGCCCACGGCCATCCTTTCGAGGCAAACCGCCGGTATCCGTGGCAGTGCCCTGATTATCAACCTGCCCGGCAAGCCCAAGTCGATTCGCGAATGCCTGGAGGCGGTTTTTCCGGCGGTACCCTACTGCATCGACCTGATTGGCGGCCCCTATCTGGAGACCCACCCCGAAATCATCCAGGCTTTCCGTCCCAGGTCTTAGGACAAATCGTGCCGGTCGGCTCTCTGATGGAAGAAGCACGCGGTTTGCCGCGCCGATTTCCAGCAAAGGAGAAGCGATGAAGATCACCCAACCGGAAGCATTGGCCTGCTTGAAGATCCTGGTGCGCGTGGCGATGGCGGACGGCTATCTCAAGGAGGACGAACGCCTCGCGATTGGGCTTGCCAGTCGTTCGATGGGCCTGCGCGACGAGCTGAGCATCGAGACGCTGATGGTCAAAGAGGACAGCCTCGAAGAACTGCTCGTCAAGGTGCAAAGCCCGGAGGCCCGCACTGCTCTACTCAAAGCCGCCGCCTCGATGTCCGCCGTGGACGGCGAGCGCAGCGCCGAGGAGCAGGCGCTGCTCGATCAGATCGAGGTCGCTTTTCGGGCGCCGAATCCGGGTGCTTGAAGCGACGGACCGGGCGCCGTGCTAGGGTCGGCAGTGCTGGACCCGATGGGTAGTGTATGTCCTGCGTTTCGATTGTGATTCCGGCACTCAACGAAGCGGTCAGTCTCGGTCGAACTCTGCGGCTGTTGGGAGCGCTCGACCCGCCTGCCCACGAAATCCTGGTAGTCGACGGCGGCAGCAGTGACAGGACTGTCGCTGTCGCCCGCACCTTTGGGGGGCGGGTGCTGGAGAGTCCTCGGGGACGGGCGGTGCAGATGAACCGGGGGGCAGAGGCCGCCACCGGTGATATTTTGTGTTTCCTGCATGCCGATACCTTGGTTCCGGACGACTGTGTGGAGTTGATGTTGCGCACCCTGGGTGATCCGGGCACTGCCTGCGGTGGGTTTATTTCATTGATGGCGGGATCCGATGCGACCCGCTGGGGCATTTCGCTGCACAACTACCTCAAAACCTATTACGCGCCGCTGCTGTTTCGGCCGTGGCTGTTTTTTAAGGGATTGCGGCTGCTGTTTGGCGATCAGGTGATCTTTTGTCGCCGTTCGCAGTTTCTGGAGTGCGGCGGCTTCGACCCAAAAATGGTGATCCTAGAAGAAGCGGATCTGTGCCTGAAGCTGGTGCGCTTTGGCCGCATCCGGCAGGTTAACCGGGTGGTGCAATCGTCCGATAGGCGCGTGGCCCGCTGGGGATCGCTCAAGGCTACGGCCATCTACATGTACATTGGTTTTTTGTGGGGCCTGGGCGCCTCGCCCGCCTATCTGAAGCGCTTTTATGCCGATATTCGCTGAGGTAGTCGATGGGTAATGACCTACCGACAAGTACACAGATAGGAGTGATCTCCGATACCCACGGCCTGCTGCGCCCGGAAGCGCTCGCCGCTCTGCAGGGGAGCGCTTTGATTGTCCATGCAGGCGATATCGGCGACCCGGCAGTGCTCGGAAAGCTGCGCTCCATCGCTCCGCAAGATCTGGATCTCGATCCGAAAGCAGCGGGCATCGACGTGGTCATCAGCGGCCATTCGCACCGGCCGGCGGTGGAGGGGCGGCGGGGGGTGCTCTTCCTCAGATTGCGCACGCTGTAGATGGTCTGGATTCCTCCTTCGGCAATCAGGGTGCCGTCGGCCAGAAAGGCGATCCCCGGCTGGCCGTTGATGGCCGTGGGTACGAGCGTGAAGTGCTCCATCCGCCGCCTGAGGGCCACGAAGAAGCGCGCCACCCGCCGGGCTCCCTGCAAGGGCCGGATGGTGGCAGTCACTTTGCCGCCGCCGTCCCCGACCAGGGTGGCTTCCGGAGCGAGGATGGCAAGCAGCCCCTCAAGATCCCCGCCGGAACAGGCCTGGAGGAACCGGGCCACCAGCTCTTCGCTGTGCGGACGGGTGATCGAAAGCGCGGCTGCCGCTCGGCCAGATGCCGCCGGGCGCGCCGGAGGATCTGGCGGCAGTTGACCGGGCTTTTATCTACGATCCGGGCAATCTCAGCGTGGTCGTACTCAAAGACATCGCTGAGCAAGAACACCGCTCGCTCCAGCGGCGAAAGGTTTTCTAACAGCACCAAAAATGCCATCGACAGCGAGTCGGCCAGTTCGCTTTGCTGCAGCGGGTCGGCGGGTACGTGCCCGAGCGGTTCCGGTAGCCACGGCCCCACGTACCGCTCGCGCCGCACGCGGGCGGAGCGCAAGTGGTCGATACTCAGGCGGGTAACGATGGCGGCCAGATGCTGCCGTTGATTGGGCGAACGGCGGCTTGAAAGTGCGCGCCTTGGGGAGTAGGGATCTCAAGGATGTCTGTCACTCCGTCAAGATCAAATCACCGACGCTACACCTGTAACCATCCGAAGATCTGAGCGAGGGTCAGCCCCAATGACGTTCCTACATTCGGTACCGGAAGCGGTTGGGTTTCGTCGGTCAAAAGCAGGGGTTGTTCGCTATTTGGAAAGATCAGCACTGACCGTTCGTCAGGATCTAGTAGCCAACCTGAACGGGTACCATGGGCAAGACAGTGTAGCAGATTACCTGTTACCCTCGTCTGGTTCTGATCTGGCGAAAGAATCTCAATTGCCCAATCGGGAGCCAACTCGAATACGTTCGCTACATCTCCTCTGGCATCTAGAGGAATGCGTTCGCGGACAAATACGGCAACATCTGGAACAATGGACCGTCCCCCAAAGGTACACCGCAACTCAGGAAATGCGTCGGCTGAACCTGTGGTCTGAAAGGCTGTAGTAAGGTAGTGCACCAACCTGGCTTGGAGTCTACTGTGCTTTCCTTGAGGCATCGGCTTTTGAATCACCTGACCGTCAATAAATTCACTGGCAGGCTCTGTTTCAGGCAGTCGGAGAAAGTCGTTGAGCGTGAGTGACTTGTCGGGCGTACGGACCATGGCCGGCTACCTACGTTGCTTCGATTGTACTGTTTGTAGGTTCAAGGGGTGACGGAGGTCTGCATTTATCACACGCCGATTCAAAAATGAAGTGCAACGCTTGAGAGCCTTCCGTTGAGGGACTCATAGAGGTATCCTGACGTTTACCACAACAAACAGGAACCCCTATGAGCTTCAGCCAGCTTACCCTACTAGAGCGTCATCGGATCTATATTCTGCGGTACGAAGATTGCTTATCTTTA
>JAESGW010000660.1_pt1 | contig 20234 bp, 12 predicted proteins | sample 9269791 | NCBI WGS metagenome assembly JAESGW01 (sample SAMN16773120, study PRJNA677053) | algae metagenome | isolation source: Aphanocapsa lilacina HA4352-LM1 and co-occurring heterotrophs from near cave... | place: USA: Maniniholo cave, near Haena, Kauai, HI | collected 2009-07-28 | reverse complement strand
GTCCGTATCTGATTTCTTGGGCAGTTACTGAGGTAGCGATACCAAATGCAATTGCCAAAATAATGATCCGTAGAATGTCCTTTGAGAGAGGGAGAAAAGATAGGTTGAAACTGAAAAAGATTGCCATAATTATGCGGGAGTAGCTGTGGTTATTCGTAAACGATCGGTGAATTGAATGATGATCTATCCTTTGATTCATCTTTCAATTCACATAGTATTAGCGTTTGACTTAGTTCAATATAGGAATTCCTTTCCGAAAACTAAAAGCCTACTGGATTTCTCAAGTAGGCTTTTCAATTCAACACCAAAAACTCATTAGGACTGGGGAGAAACCCAGATCGGACCAGAATTTCTGAGTCTGATACCACTTGCAGGGGAGGTGCGAAGGAATCCAGGCCTGGCCTGAATTGATTGGGGGAAGTTTTTTGGACGGAAATACAAAGGCGGAATTCCAAAATTTGATTCGGGAGAGGGCGAATCGGTTGAATTTGAGTTTTTGATATTCTGATTATTTCAGAAAGAAGACGATCCAGAACCTTAGGGCTTTCCTCTGTCAAATCAAAAACTTTATAAGCAACGCGGGAGAAATGCCTTGGTGAAAGAATAACAAGATAAAAAGGTTATTCTTCCTCTTTACGTTTGGGGCCACCCTTGATGACAATTTCCCGATATTCCCTTCCCCAATTTATCATTTCCAAAATGATTTTCCCAAAAGTCCTACAATGCTCTGTCGGAATATATTCAATAAGAACTGGCGTGTCAGGATAAACTATTCGCTTGACTAATTTATTCATCTCCATATCCTTCAACTCCTTTGACAACATACGGGTGGTGATCCCAGGAATACTCCGTTCTATTTCCCGGAATCGTCGGTTACCGTTGCAGATGGAATTGATAACGGGAATTCGCCATTTGCCGCCAATAAAATACAAGGTGTCTTGCAATGCCCTTAATTCTTCTTCCTGATTTCTTTCCATTTCTTAGGTAGTAATCTGATATACTCTGTGTTACTGATTACAAAAGTATATCAATTTGAGAATATCTTTGCATAAAAATCAAGAACAATGGAACATTTTAAAGAAAAAGTGGCACTTGTGACTGGAGGGAATAGCGGGATAGGATTTGCAACGGCGAAGGAGTTGGTGGCCAATGGAGCTAAAGTTATCATTACAGGAAGAAGAAAAGAGGCGATAGAACAAGCGGCTTCTGAAATTGGTGCTTTCCCAATAGTTGCTGACCAGGAAGATCTTTCAGCAATTGACTTGTTGGCCGAGGGTATAAGTAAGCAGTTTGGGAAAATTGACATCCTGTTTATCAATGCCGGAATCACTGGATTAAACAATCTGATAGCACAGGCTGATGTATCCGATTTTGACAAGGTCATGGGCATTAATTTCAGAGGGTCTTATTTTACTTTAAGCAAGCTAATCCCATTATTAAATGACGGAGCCTCAGTGGTTTTTCTTTCTTCGATTGCTGCTACCACACATACTCCGAAAAGTTCTGTTTATCAGGCTAGTAAAGCTGCGATCAGTTCAATTGCAAAAACTGCCGCTGCCGAATTGGCTGGCCGTAAAATCAGGGTAAACACAGTTAGTCCTGGACCTACAAGAACAGACGTGCTGAACAAAACATATGATGATTTGGCCGCACAGGCAATTTGGGAGAATTTGGCTAATTCACTTCCACTTAAGAAAATAGGATTACCCGAAAATGTAGCCAAGCTTGTCGTTTATTTATGTAAAGAAGAAGCCTCGTTTATTACTGGGGCGGATTTCGTCTTAGATGGAGGAATGACTCTCTGACACATGATTTGATTAGGTGACTTAAATTGTATTCCGATGTTTTAATAAAGTATAGCTGAGTAAAATTCTGATTTTATCCGGGTGAGGTTGGATTTTGCCCAGTTCGACGGACGGTTTGTCATGTTCTTCTAAAACAAGCTAGAATCGAAATCTGGGGGAAAGATCTATTTGGGCGGCTAGCATTGGCTGTAAATAGGAAGTTATTCAACAGAGGGTACTTTAAAATGGGCTTGCTTGCCTTATTTGTTTAGTATTTTTGGCCTTCTACTCATTGGCTGCCACTTGAAGTTAAGCCGCTTGTAAAAGAGAAAAATGCACCGAATGAAGTGGTGGCTATGCTTGAACGCTCCTGTTTTTCCAGCCATTCCATGAGACTGAATTGGCGGCGTAGGATATAGTTTCGATCCTATCTGAAGATAGCATTTCCTATTTCCGGGGAAATCAAAGGCAGTTCACCAAAAAATATAAATTTATATATTTGCAATCTCCAAAGGTGTAAAGTCAAGAAGCACTATGTGAAAATTAATTTCTTTCAGACCATTTAAAGACAGCTAACCGCCAGGCAGTTAGTTGATTGTTTTCTCTTTAAAGAAAGAAATTATGTTGACCTTCCAACACCTTTCCTATACACTTCCCAATCAGGATTATCTGTTTACTGATCTTAACTTAACGGTAAACACCCATGAAAAAATCGCCTTGATAGGTAATAACGGATCCGGAAAATCCACTTTGCTGAAAATTATTGCAAAAGAGATCCAAACCTATGAAGGGCAGTTAATGCTTGAATCAGAGCCTTATTATATCCCACAGATTTTTGGACAGTTCAATCACCAGACAATTTCCCGGGCATTGCACATAGAGAATAAGCTGGAAGCGTTGCATCGCATTTTGGCGGGAGATACCTCTGAACAGTGCTTTTCCGTTCTAAATGATGATTGGACAATTGAAGAGCGTTGCAAGGAAGCCCTGGTATTCTGGGGACTTGGAGATTTGGACTTTTCTACCCCACTTCAGTCACTTAGCGGAGGGCAAAAAACCAAAGTCTTTCTCGCGGGAATTTCCATTCACCAGCCTAAATTGATTCTTTTGGATGAACCCAGCAACCATCTCGATCTGTCCGGTAGAGCATTGCTTTATGACTTTATCAAATCCACCAAAAGCACATTGATCGTGGTGAGTCATGACAGGAAATTACTCAATCTGTTAGATTGCATAGCTGAGTTGAGCAGAAGCGGTGTAAAACTCTATGGTGGCAATTATGAGTTTTATGTAGAGCAAAAGCTAATCGAAAAGAAGGCGTTAAGCCTAGATATCCAACACAAAGAAAAGGCCCTTCGGAAAGCCAAGGAAAAAGAGCGGGAGACAGCAGAGCGTCAACAAAAACTGGATAGTCGAGGAAAGGGAAAACAGGAAAAGTCCGGCGTTTCCCGGATTATGATGAATACTTTACGCAACAAAGCGGAAAATAGCACCTCAAAATTAAAGAGTGTCCATACCGAAAAGATCGATGGAATTTCCCGGGAATTAAAATCTTTACGTGCCGCCGTTCCGGGAGTTGATAAAATGGCTTTTGGGTTTGACAATTCTGACCTTCATCAGGGGAAAATCCTCTTTTCAGCTGACCACATCAATTTTAGTTATCACCAAGAATGTCTTTGGAAAAACAGTCTGAAATTCCAGCTTAAAAGCGGGGATCGCCTGGCTCTAAAAGGCAAAAACGGCACAGGTAAAACAACCCTGATTAACCTGATTTTGGGAGTTGTTGAGCCCACCTCCGGCTCAGCATACAGGGCAGATAACAAGACAGTTTATATTGATCAGGATTATTCTCTGATCGACAATACACTGAATGTTTTAGAACAGGTCCAACAGTTCAATGCCTCAGGACTTCAGGAACACGAGCTAAAAACCAGGCTTAACAGATTCTTGTTTACAAAAGAAGAATGGGCCAAACCCTGTGGTTCACTCAGCGGAGGGGAAAGGATGCGCTTGCTCTTGTGTTGCCTGACGGTATCTAGTTATTCACCGGATATCATAATTCTTGATGAACCCACCAATAACCTGGACATCCAGAATTTAGATATTCTGACCGCGGCCATTAACGAATATCAGGGGACGTTGATAGTAGTCTCACATGACGAGACTTTTTTGGAACAAATTAAAATTGAACAGGTACTTGAATTAATCTAAGCAATTTAAAATAATGAGACATAAGACTACAAATTCAGGATTATTGCCAAATCCTCCTTCGGGTGGGATTTTTGTGGATTTCCAACCCTTTTCAAAAGAATTTCAGGTGCCCGACTACCGTTTTCGGCAAGTTCTTGATTCATTGCAGCAGGTGTGCGAATATTTTGAAGATCTGAATAAACTGCCCAATGAACTGCGCGGTAAACTGGTTGATAGATTTGGTGGATCACCATTGCCATTGAAGCCAGCTTTCATCCATTCAGCTGAATTGGTTGACAAAGTCGTTTTTGAAACCAAGTCAAATGCAAAAATAGAAACGGTGTTAGTAGCATCCCCCAATCCTTAGAACAGGTTTTGTCCCGTAACCCGCTTTCAGGAACCGACGCATGAGGGAAAACCTTAGCCAATGAAATCACAAAACTACCTTGAGCAAAAAGGAGACACGAGGGTGGTAAACCCCGGGTTTCTTTTCCCGGGAGCCTGATAGGTGGCATATCCGCTATCATTGGCCCTTTGCTGCTCCTTGTCGGAGTGCTTTTGCGACTGGGATTTGATTTTTTCTTCCCCCAGCAGCTTGCCGCTTTTGAGGAACACCCCACGCTCCTGTCGAACTCCTATAATGTATTTGTCGCAGGAAACATTCTGTTGTGGCCCGCTATTGTCACGCTTGCCACGGAAATCGGAAAGAGGGGGAGCTCACTAGCGCTCTGGGGCGGCTGCTTTACGCTGTTTGGACTCTTTGCCCGTGTTTTTCACGGGGGAATCGATTACCTGGCTTTTCAGTCGGTCCGGTTTATGGGATTGGAGCGGTCCACGGAATTGGTAGCTGAATCCTACGGTGCGTTCAGCATCGTTTCCACGCTGAATGGGGCCATACTTGCGGACTGGATTCTACTGGCAATCGGGGCCTATCGGACACAAACCCTGAATATGATGTCGTCTGTTGCGCTGGCGCTGATGTCCATGCTGATGCTCGGGGTGTTGAAGGGGAGCTCCTGGACTTCGGTGGTGGCTGTTCTGGGGCTGGTGGTGGCGATGGTGCCCTTTGGCGTCAGGTGCATCAGAGAAAGCCCGGCCATGGGGGTAAGGGGTATTCTAAAATGGCTTTCGATCATGCTGGCTACCCTTTGCGTATTGTATTTTTTGGGTCAGCAGGGCTAGACCAGGCAAAGTCACACGGGATCACCGACACCGTTGGATGCACATCTCCACCGAAAGGCCTCTTTCAGCCATGAAGACAGCCGAGCTACGCCCAATTTAGGGTCGATGAAAAATCAACTAGTCCGAGGGTATGGAGGGACTGCCCAACAACACAAACAGTTAGTTGCAATTCAGCCGCCTATCTGCTACTTTTAGTAGGGGCATCTGGAAAGGTCTGAACATCAGGCCCGGGAAAGATAAACCCACTAACCGATTTTTTTATGCCTTTACATGCAGCGGGGCAACCTGCCTCAAAAACATCCACCAAACCGGAATCGATAGGCAAACAGGACCTGGCGAATTCTCCTTTCCAGTTTGAGGACAATCGTCCCGAGACGGCCATGCAACTAAAATTTGGCTACATCGCCAACGGTGACCCTGTCCAGAAAAAGGAAAACAAAACCGGCCTTCCTGATGCGCTCAAGTCCGGAGTGGAGAGCCTCTCTGGCTACTCCCTGGATGATGTGAAGGTTCACTACAATTCCGGCCGGCCGGCCCAGCTTCAGGCCCATGCCTTTGCCCAGGGTACCGACATCCATATTGCCCCGGGGCAGGAAAAACATCTTCCCCACGAAGCCTGGCACGTGGTGCAGCAGAAGCAGGGACGGGTAAAGCCGACCATGCAGATGAAGGCTGGAGTGAATGTCAACGATGATTCGGGCCTCGAGAGAGAGGCGGACGTGATGGGAAAGAAGGCGCTGCAATTAAAAGAGTCGGAAAGTTTAAAGACGGTGGCAGCCAAAAGCGCAAATACTGGTAGCGGTATTGTTCAGTTGTTTAGGTTAAAAATCGGGATTTCTGGAGACCAAAATCCGCTAAATATAGATCCTGATCAGTTGCCGCCCTTGACTTACGTGTGGATATTGTCCAATAGCAAAGACAAGCCTGATTCTTTGGATCAAAGTGGCGTGTCACCGGGGCATAATAAATCTAGTCCGGACCAAATTATTGCTGCCAATGCCAACGGGGTGCAAACTCCAATTTATACAAAAGTGGGAGGGTATCAAAGAGGCTATCCTATGAAGGGGATATTCCAATCAGGAGTTTTTAAAGTTCCTAGGGGAGGGGATACATCAGGGATCGACTATTCGTTTCTTAGATTTGCCGCGATTGAGTCTTATAAACTATGGTTTGCAGCGAAAGGCAAATCAGAACTTTGGCCGGATATTTCTTCCGATGGTACCCATGTTGAGACTATTGACAGTGATTTCTCAGGAATTACCAGCGATTCGGGAAAGGCCCTGAATGAGAACAAAAAAGAGGAAGGGAGCTGGTTGGCGGAGGCGGGAGTATATAAATGGGATTGGCGGGACGTCAAGGATGACGGGGAGGTTATTAAAAGGTTTTCCAAGGAAAATATTTTGGATTCTGATAAGAGGGACGCCGCCTTGAAGAAGTTTGCGGATGCTTATTTTGAAATCGAAGTTTCCAAAAGAGATGAAGCCGCAGCAGATATCTTGCAGATCTATTTTCCGGAACCGGCCACACGACTGAGCTCGTATGCAATCGACCTGATCTCCCAGTCCGGCTTTCAAAATATGAAGGTGACCCGGGGTAACCAACTTGGCTTTGGAAGGGAAAGCATAGGGCTGATAGCTGGTTTGGTCCATCTGGATAAAAAGAAAACCGGGAAGGCAGAAAGCCGATCTATAGCCAAGCTTAAATACAATAGAAGCTATGTTGTTCCAACTGATTTGGGTAAGCGAAAAGGAGCCTTTGTAACACTTTTTTTGAATTGGTGCATTCAAACTCAGAATGGGGAGTCCGAATTGAGCGCCAGCGCATTCGAAGGTCTATCGGGAATTAGCCAATTTGACCAATCCTATCTTAATCCCGGCCTTCCCGGCCAAGTGAAAGGTTGGCATCTGAAAACCATCGGGGAGATGAACAAGCCTGGAGATGCTGCTGCCAACGCGTTTTTTCACCCAGAGTGACAGGGGCGAGTCGGACCAGTTGATTTAATGGATTGTATGGCACTTTCGAAATAAGCTTCCTGACGAATCGAAGGTCCCCCGGCCATGACACATGGCTGACAGTGATTTCGAACTTGATGCCGGCCCTGAGCCTTTATTCCCATTTAAACTTCATCATGCCAGTTCGGGTCTGACTAAACACAAAAGCCGAAGCCCTGACTAAAAAAAGATTGATGGAATAAGCAGTAAGATTGATGGATTTAGGACTCTAAAGAGACTTTCAGATTGTTGATTTTCTGATTATAGGTTATAGAACATATCGATTTTTCAATAATTTTTGCAATTAATAGAAATATCAGTTTAAAAATCCGCCTATTCCAATAATATTATGCTTTAAACGATATTTTTGCCTCCTGTCTCAATCATTCTCAGCTTTCGTGTTGTTTGGGGTACTTTTCATTAACCAAAATATAACACGATGAAATTAAGAGCTACGGTTTTTATTGTGCTTGCTATTCTCCTCGAGCCTATTGGGATGAAAGTCTTGGCGCAAAGCACCTACCAAACTCCTCCCAAATCAATTGCGGACCTGGTAAATGCTCCGAGTACACCGACTGTTAGATTCAGTAAAAATGGAGAATGGATGCTGGTGATGGAGCGATCCGATAATCCCAGTATTGAGATGCTTTCCCAACCCGAACTGAAAATCGCCGGAATGAGAATAAATCCGGCTACCTCGGGACCCAGTCGTCAGATTGGCATTGAGAATATTAAAATCAAGAAGACGGAAACGGGTGAAGAAATTCAGATTTCCGGATTGCCAAGCCAACCGAATATGGGTGGGCTGAGTTTTTCAAAAGACGAGAATTTCCTGGCGTTCACCCAAACGGATAAGGATGGGATTAGTCTGTGGGTGGTCGATTTCAAAACATACACGGCGAAAGAATTGACGGATAAGATTGTCAATGAAGTGTATGGAAACTCCGTGCTGTGGACACCGGATAACAAACTCTTGGTGAAAACGGTGAACCCAAACCGGGGACCAATACCTTCCAGGCCTTCGGCACCTACCGGTCCGATTATCCAAGAAACTTCCGGTGACGCCGCGCCGAGCAGAACCTACCAGGATCTGCTGGAGAATCCCCATGATGAAACGCTTTTTGCCTACTTCATGGATTCTCAGGTGATAGAGATTGATCTGGAAGGGAACAAAACGCCAATTGGCCCAGCGGGAATGATTAAAGCCATCGACCTGTCTCCAGACGGTAGCTACATGAGGGTGGATATAATCAAGAAACCCTTTTCCTACTTGGTGCCGGCGAGCAGATTTCCCTATGATGTGGAAATCTGGTCTAGGGATGGCAAGAAAGTGAAAGCACTGGCGCAGATTCCCCTGGGAGAAAATATACCGACGGGCTTTGACGCTACCGTCACGGGGCCAAGGTATATCAACTGGAGAGCGGACAAACCGGCCACCCTCTACTGGGTAGAAGCGCAAGACGGGGGCGATGCGCGGGTAGAGATGGAAGAGCGTGACATAGTATACACCCTGGCGGCTCCGTTTTCGGGAGCGAAACAGAAATTGACGACATCCCCTTACCGTTTTGCGGGGATAGATTGGTCGGACGATTCCTTTGCCATTTTGAGTGAGCGGTGGGCGAGAAGCAGAAAAGATGTGAGATCAGTCATCAACCCTTCCAATCCATCGCAGGCAAAGCGCTTGATTATTGACCGCTCATCAGACGACCTTTACAACGACCCCGGAGATCCGGTAATGACTGAAAATGAATTCGGGGAAAACGTGTTGCTGAGAAAGGGTGATCTCGTCTACATGACCAGTCCCGGCGGTTCATCGGAGGGGGACATGCCATATCTGTCCACCTTTGACACAAAAACCAAAGAAGAGACGATACTGTGGCGATCTAAGGCACCCTACTACGAGCGCGTGGCCAAAGTGCTTAACGACGACGCATCTGAGTTCGTTACCATCAAAGAAAGCACCGACATTCAGCCAAACTATTGGTTAGTCGATACCAAAAAGAGAATAGCGCCCCGGCAACTTACCTACTTTGAAAATCCATACGAGTCCATTAAGGAAATTCAAAAGCAACTGGTTACCTATAAGAGAAACGACGGCCTGAGCTTATCCGCGGTAATTTATACACCTGAGGGCTTCGAGCCCGGAAAAGACGCGCCATTGCCGGTCTTGATGTGGGCGTATCCGAGGGAATACAAATCCAAAGAAGTAGCAGCACAAGTGAGAGGGTCACAATATGCGTTTACCCGTGTGAGTTCCGGGTCGCCGCTGTTCTGGGTGACACGGGGATATGCGATTATGGATCGGACTGAGATGCCCATCGTAGGCGAGGGGGATGAAGAACCAAACGATTATTTCAAAGAGCAACTGGTGGCAAATGCCGAAGCAGCCATCGACAAGATAGTCGATTTGGGAATCGGGAACCGGAACAGGATTGCCGTGGGTGGACATTCCTATGGCGCTTTCATGACCGCCAACTTACTTTCCCATACCAATCTTTTCGCTGCGGGAATCGCCAGGAGCGGAGCCTACAACAGAACCCTCACACCTTTTGGCTTCCAATATGAGCAGCGCACCTACTGGGAGGCTCCCGAAGTCTATTTCAATATGTCTCCCTTCTCCTATGCGCATAAAGTAGAGACGCCGATCCTTCTGATACATGGGCAGGCTGATAACAATTCAGGGACTTTTCCCATACAGTCTGAGCGTTACTACAATGCCTTGAAGGGACACGGTGCTACGGCGCGTTTGGTTTTTCTTCCGAATGAAAGCCATGGCTATGCTGCGAAGGAGTCTATTAATCACACGCTATGGGAGATGGATACCTGGCTGGAGAAGTATGTGAAAAATAAAAATGCGCTTGAAGAGGCAAAATGATTTCCTGCGAAAAACGGACCCAATCAGATTTTCTTAAACCCAGATAGATCAAGGCTCAAAGGGATTGAGCTCATTTCCGGATTTGAAACCTAAAAACAGAAGAGTTGGGAGAAAGTAATTCGATCGTAAATGCCGGGTTTTTAGCGATCGGAAATCCATCCTTTCTTCCAAGTACCCTAAGCTAATCAAAACACTCACATTCAAATTCCAATGACAAAAGCAGCCTCAAGGTGGGGCTGTGGATTTAAACTATTTATAAAACCTTATGAAAAAAGCATTACTCAGTATGCTCTTTGGACTACTGTTATCCAGCTCGGTGCTTGCGCAGCAGCGTACCGTCTCTGGCAAGGTAGTCTCTGAAGAAGAGCCAGACGGACTCATCGGAGTCAATGTATTGGTGAAAGGGACCACTACGGGTGTTATCACGGATCTGGATGGTAACTACACGGTACAGGTGCCAGATGGCGCCACCACCTTGGTGTTTAGCTATATCGGCTACCTATCCACAGAGGAGGTCATCGGGAACAGGACCCAAATCAATGTGACGCTTAGCCCCGATGCCCAGAATCTGGAGGAGATAGTGATCACCGCCTACGGGGGCACAGTGGATAAAGGCAACTTTACAGGCTCTGCAGTTTCACTCAAAGGTGACAAGATCGCCGACAGACCGATCAACAACGTCGTGAATGCGATCGAAGGTCAAGCTCCAGGGGTAATTACCACTTCCGCTTCTGGTCAGCCCGGTGCAACTCCCGCGGTTAGAATCCGCGGAGTGGGCTCGGTTAACTCTTCTTCGTCTCCGCTTTATGTGGTCGACGGAGTTCCCTATGATGGGGACTTGTCCAATCTCAACCCATCCGATATTGCCGACATGACCATCCTCAAGGATGCATCCTCCTCGGCATTGTTCGGAGCCCGCGCAGCGAATGGTGTGATCATGATCACGACCAAATCCGGGAAGAAAAATGAACCGACCTTTAACCTGAAAATCCAACAGGGCTTCTCGGGACGGGCGCTCCCCGAATACGACCGGGTCAATGCGGAGCAATACTATCCTGTCGTTTGGGAGTCTTTGAGAAACAGCAGGATCGGAGCGGGTTTATCGGCCGAAGATGCAGCCCAGTATGCTTCTACCAACTTGATCAATGTGTTGCGATACAACAATTACAATGTTCCCAATGATCAGATCGTTGGATTGGATGGCACTTTAAATCCAAGTGCGGTAAACAACTTCGAAGGATTGGATTGGTTTGATGAACTCCAGAGAACCGGGGACCGCAAGGAGTATAACTTGACCTATTCGGGAGGTTCCGAAAAGACTGATTTCTATACCTCGGTCAACTATCTGAATGAGCAGGGATTCATTATCAATTCGGATATCGAGCGCTTCACCGGCCGTGTCAACGTAAACACTCAGGCGACCAAGTGGCTGAGGACGGGATTGAATCTTTCAGCTACCCTCAGTGAAGGAAACAACTCCAGAACATCCGGCAGCACGAGTTATGTAAACCCCTTCTTCTTCGCCAGAAATATCGGCCCGATCTATCCGGTGTATGCACAGAACATGCAGACGGGCGGATTCATCCTTGATGAAAACGGTGAGAAAATCTTTGATACAGGTAACCTTACCGAACTCGGATTGCCGAGTAGAGGCTCAGATGCCTCCGCCGGCCGCCATGCCGTCCAGGAGACTTTGCTGAATGTCGATTCCTTCGACAGGGATGTGATCTCAGGAAGGGCGTATGTAGAAGCAAAATTTCTTCGGGATTTCACCTTCCGCACCAATATTTCCACCGACATGACTTCTTTGCTGGAGATTGGCTACGACAACCAGATTGTCGGTGATGGCGCTCCGGCAGGCAGAACAAACAGAGAGAACATTAGGACCAATTCGTTGACGTTTAACCAATTGTTGTCTTATTCGAAAGTGTTTCGGGAGAAGCATTTTGTGGAAGCTTTGGTAGGGCATGAAAGTTATGACCTCCAGATCAACAGACAGTATCTCGGCAAGCAGGATCAGATCCTTTCAGGGAATATTGAACCTGACAACTTCGTGACGACCACCTCTGCAACCGGTCGGGTGGATGTGGATCGCATCGAGTCCTACTTCAGCAGAGTGAATTACGTTTACGACGACAAATACTCCCTCTCCGCATCATTTCGACGGGACGGCTCTTCCAGATTTGATCGGGAAGTGAGATGGGGTAATTTCTTCTCGGTGGGGGGTGCTTGGTCGATTGATCAGGAAGATTTCTTCAATTCAGATTTTTTGCAGTTGCTCAAGCTGAGAGCATCGTATGGTCAGGTTGGTAATCATGACGTTTCCGGATATTACCCTTCCCAAGCACTCTATGACCTCGGATACAACAACGCCTCAGAACCGGGGATCTTGCAGGCATCCCTCGCTGCCAGGGACTTGGTATGGGAATCAAACAATACGTTTGACATCGGGGTGGATTTCGCATTTGGAAACAGATTCCAGGGAACTCTCGAGTATTTCAACAGAGTGTCTGAAAACCTTCTTTTCGAGGTCCCTTTGTCTTTGACTACCGGCTTGGAAAGCAGATTTCAGAACATCGGAACGATGGGAAACCAAGGCATCGAATTCAGCATCTCCGGAGATGTAATTCGATCTGGTGAGTTTAGATGGAATTTGGGTGTCAATGTATCCACCTTCGAGAATGAGTTCAAAAAATTGCCATTTGAGGAGCAGATAGAAGGCACCAAGAAGTACGAAGTAGGCAGCTCGATCTATGACTTCTGGCTGAGAGACTGGGTAGGCGTTGATCCGGAGACTGGCGACGGGCTTTTCCGCGCAGACGAATTTGCGGAAGATGACGAAGACATTAGGATCGTAGGATCGGATACGCTGACCATCGACCAGGGAAATGCAAGGTTTCATTATGCAGGAAGCGCGATTCCCGATTTCTTCGGCGGGGTGACCAATACCTTCACCTACAAAGCCTTCAGTCTAAGTGTGTTGATGAGCTTTTCGGTGGGTGGAGATATCTATGACGGCATCTACGGTGGTCTGATGGACGCCGCTACCGAAGGGGGTGCATTACACACTGATATCCTGAACAGATGGCAGCAGCCCGGCGACATCACGGACGTGCCCAAGATGGACGTAACAGGTGCGGCGAACACCAATGTCGCTTCCGACCGCTGGCTCACCTCCGCCTCCTATCTTAACCTCAGGTCAGTCAATCTTTCCTACAACGTTCCCCGGGAATTCCTAAACCGGATTAAGGTTAAAAATGCGTCGGTTTATCTGGCGGGGGAAAACTTGGGTTGGATATCTTCAAGAAAAGGCATGTATGTATCAGGAACGTTCAGCGGTACTACCTCGAATACCTATACCCCTGCGAGATCTTTCACCTTGGGAGTTAACCTAACCCTCTAAATCAGAATCACGATGAAAAATATACTTAGAAAAATAGCTGTGGTAGGGGCCCTGTTCATTGGCACTGGATGCGCAGAGGATTATTTGGATACCCTTCCAACAGATGCTGTGCCTGAGGAGCTGGTATTCACGACCACCCAAAACGCAATGACCGCATTGAACGGGATCCACCGGATGCTTCATATCCGATTTGACAGTCAAGGTCAAGCTGCTGAGAGCGGAGTGATGATTATGCGTGATGTACTGGCTGAGGATGTGGTTTTCACCACTACAGGCAACGGATGGTACGTCTCTACCACCAGATGGCTAAACCACGTGAATGAGAACTCAGGCGATGTACGGTTTGTATGGAGATATTACTACAAGGTGATCGGCAATGCAAACATGATCCTTGCGAATATCGATGGAGCGGAAGGCACGCAAGCCGAGCGGGATGAGATCAAAGGTCAAGCTTTGGCTTACAGAGCATGGGCTCACTTTAATTTGGTTCAGCTGTTTGCGCAGCGTTATGATGCAGCCGGAAGCAACTCCCAATTGGGTGTGCCGATCGTGTTGGAGCCGATCACAGAGGGAGGTTCAAGAAACACGGTAGAAGAAGTCTATGCACAGATCAACACAGATATCGATGCTGCTATTGGGCTGTTGACAGAAGCTCGAAATGCTACGTCCCACATCAACATCAATGTAGCCTACGGGATCAAGTCCCGTGTAGCGATGGCGCAGGGAGACTTCACCGTTGCTGCGCAGATGGCAAATGCCGCCCGTGAGGGCTATAGCCTGATGTCACAGAGTCAATTATACCAAGGCTTTAATTCGGTGGATAATCCCGAGTGGATTTGGGGAAGCCGTCAGGTAGACGATCAGGGTACATTCTTCGCCTCTTATTTCGCCTACATGTCATTGAACTTCAGCTCTACGAATATCAGGGGCAATCCTAAGGCAATCAATAATTTACTCTACGATAGGATCCCAGATTCGGACTACAGAAAAGGACTTTGGGATCCCAATGCATCAGATCCGGATTTGAGGGATCCGTTTATCGATGAGGCTACCTTGAGCACTTTTAGCAAATACGATTACATGAATCGTAAATTCCTGGCGCAGGGGAATGCTTCCTCTGTGGGTGACGTGCCGTACATGAGAAGTGCCGAGATGTATCTGACCGAAGCGGAAGCTTTGGCCCGGGGAGGCAATGATGCTGAGGCTGCGCAGGTACTTTTCGAATTTGTGTCGGCGAGAGATCCGGAATATACACTCTCTTCCAATTCCGGTGCAGCATTGATCGAGGAGATCATGATGCAGCGAAGAATAGAACTGTGGGGTGAAGGTTTTAGATTCTATGATTTGAAGCGATTGAACCTGCCATTGGATAGAACTGGTACAAACCACGTAGAAACAGTCGTCAACGGGAAATACTCCGAGCCAGCGGGTACCAACGCCTGGCAGTGGAAGATCCCAATTGACGAACTGAACTCAAACGAAAACATGGTTCAAAATCCTACCTAAAGATTTGCGGCTACATTCAAAAGCCCGGGCAGAATCCCCGGGCTTTATTCGTGTAGACCCTTTCCGTTTGCTGCCTTATGTTTTCAAAGAGTTGTCTACGAACAAGGTTCATGATTATTCTATATTTTTCCAACACAATGGTCTTGTGTTAAATCCCTTTTATTATGCTTGTCAAAAAGCAGAGCCCTAGTTCACCCCTCCAACCGCTGAACAAGTCTTCTCGTCTGCCCAAGACCTATTTATCAAAATCAAGCCTTTTTTGCTTATTTGTCCTTGTGGCTACGAATGCTTTGGGGCAAAGGGTTTCTGAACAATCAGTCCACCTGCTAGAGTTGAACTCTGCGAATAAACTTCATAGGTTTTCAGAAAGGGAAGTGGGGACACGCCATTGATCGGTGGCCATCAAGGCAGCAAAGTGCCAGGATATCCTGAGAAAAGTATTGACGCCATGGAGTATGTTTTGAGCCCACTTTTTTTTTTACTCACCAATGGGATGGTGTTCTAGAAGTGTGCTGATTTATCACCGGATCATCGGCGGCTCCCCTTTCTTTTCTGGGAGAAAAATTGAACAAAAAGCGACTGAATATTGAGGTTTTGAAGCGTACAATTTGGAAAAGGCGAATCGGTTTCCATTTGTCGGATTCGGGAATGGCTATTCTTCAACTCTTGATATGAGGAAACTGGAATTATAGGGATAAGTGAGCCATCCCCGGTATCGAAATTCAGGGGATGGCTCTCCTCATTTGCTATTTATACAAGGGTTCATGGATTGTTTTCATCTTGGGTAGGTCAAACTTGATGATTTTTCTGTCATAGGTCATCAGCCCGTTCGTTTCGATTTCCACGTCCGTGGTCTGGGTATAGACGGCCGCGGAAAGCCCTGCATCCACCAGTTCGCCTAAGCGCTGGATCAGTCCTGCATACCGGGTGAAGAGCTCATCTTGATTTCTGAAGCTTTGGTAGCCCCAGTTGTCTTTTTGCTGCCACACGTGGCCATCAACAGGCAGCCCCAAACCTCCAAATTCGCCCAATACGATGATGTTTTCCTTGCCATAGATCCCTGGAGCCGGCATTTTCGCATCAGGATAGTTGTGTAAGTCGATGATGTCGCCGGCGATTTTGGTGCCTTCCATTTCGAAGTTCCCTCCGCTGGCGGAGTTGACCAGTCTGCTTGGATCGTGCTGCTTGGTCCAATCAGCGATCTCCTTGGTTTTGAATTGACCCCAAGCTTCGTTAAATGGAACCCAAACTACGATAGAGGGAAAGTTGTAGAAATCGTCCATGATTTCCTTCCATTCTTCTCGGTAGATCGCCTCGGACTCGGGTGTTCGATCTCGGTCACTTTGCTCGCCCAGCACCGCCAATTTCATTTCCCAGCCATTGCCCATGTCACCGCTTGGCATATCCTGCCACACGAGCATGCCCATTTGGTCGCAGGCGTGGTACCAAGTGGCTGGCTCCACTTTCACGTGTTTTCGGATCATGTTGAAGCCCATTTCCTGGGTTTTCTTGATGTCATAGACCATCGCCTCGTAGCTCGGTGCAGTATATAGACCGTCAGGCCACCAACCTTGGTCGAGGGGGCCGTATTGAAAGAGAAATTTGCCATTGAGCATCATGCGTTGGATGCCATTGTTGTCCGGAGCCATGGAGATCTCTCGAAGGGCAGCGTAGCTACCGACGGCATCGATGACCTTTTTCCCCTCTACCAATTCAGCCTTGAGGTCATAGAGCATGGGATTTCCGGGTTCCCAGAGTTCGGCATTTGGAATGGCTAACTTCGCCGTTTCGGATGGCTTTATGGTTTGTTCAGCGATTTGGGAGCCGTTCTTCCAAGCGGTCACTTTTACCTGTTGGCTCGCCGTAGCTCCTGTCACGGTAGGTGTAACCAAGATCTGCTTGCTGTGGATATCGGAGGCGTTTCTCAGCTCGGAGATGTAGGTCTCAGGCACGGTCTCCAGCCACACCGTTTGCCAGATTCCCGTCACAGGAGTATACCAGATTGCATGGGGATTTTTGACCTGCTTACCCCGGGGCTGTGGTCCATCGTCGCTGGGATCCCAGACCCGCACCTGCAGTTTGTTGCCTTTGCTGACTAGTTGCTCCGTGATGTCAAATTCGAAAGGATCATATCCCCCCTTGTGTACGCCGAAACTTTTTCCGTTGACAAATACTTCTGTCTCCCAGTCAGATGCGCCGAATTGCAAGAGGACGCGGTCTTTTCCTGATTTTTTTGGTCGGTCAAAAGTGGTGCTGTACCAGAGCTCTTGGTCTTTTTCCACTTCTTTCCCCACGCCCGAGAGCGCCGATTCCACGGCAAATGGAACCAATATTTCCCCATCGAAACTCGCGGGGATGGTATGGCCTTTGGGCTTGATCGCGTAGTCCCAAAGACCGTTGAGATTCGTCCAGTTTTCGCGGGTCATCTGTGGCCTCGGATAGTCCTGGTGGGCGTTTTGTGGAGTGACTTGGGTAGCCCACTCGGTCATGATCTTCCCTTCGATGGGCTTATAGGCGCTTTGTGCCGTGGCAACATGCTGGGCCAGCAGGATACTGGCACCGAGGATAATCGTTTTTTTCATTCGATAGGTTATTGATTAGGATTGTTGTTTTTGTGAATTTGGAGAGGAAAGCTAAACTTATGGTTTACTCGATCCAGACCGGCTGGGTAAACGCCCCATTGGCCGCGACATCCCAGACCTCCAAGCGTATCCACTTTTTGCCCTTTAGATCGATGGTGAATTCAAAATTTTGCTTTCCGAAGGATTGGGTGTCATTCAGGTCGATTTTTTCGCGATAGACATTTTCACCGTCACCGCTGATCAGTTCTGCATAGTTGAGTGGGAAAGTCCAGTCGATGGTCACTGCCACTTGGGTGTCTTTTTGGCCGTTGAGCGTCAGGATTTCACCGCTTTCTTTTCCTCCCACTGAAAATGCCGGAAGCAAGACTTCACCCGTACCGGAGAAAAACTCACCGCGCTGGAGCGCATCCAGCACCGACTGCCAGCCTTCCTCAAACTTCGGAAGCTTGTCCAGCCTGAGGTAGTTGATATTCATCGGGCCATAAATCTCGTAGTCCGGTTCCAGCTTGAAGAGGTCGGCCTCGGCGATCACATATTTGCGTTCGCCCCAGTTGGCCATGTCGTCCATGAGACCCAAGACGCGGCGGCCCATATTTGGAATGGAGAGATCGGCTGGGATGACTTTCCAGGCTGCACCGTTGAAGCGGTCAGAGTGGAAAAACGCCTCGTCCTTGTACTTGTCGGGGTAGCCCGTGGAGCCTTTGGTTCGCGCATGGGCGATCCAAGCCAGGCCATTTTCCTCCTCCAGCAGCCGGAGCATTTCCTCCTTGTTGCCCACGCGGTAGACTTTTCCGTATTCGTCGGTCTCCTCGACAAAGGGTTGCTCTTCCTGCCTGGACATAATCCAGTACACGGGTTTGGGGAACATATTCATCCAGTGTCCGCCAAAATGAACATTGGGCTCCTCGCCGGGAATCATCAGGAAGTCACCACTGGAGAGTCTTGCACTTTCCTCAAACATCAGATCCAACTCCGGTAGCCTTCTTGGTCCGGAATCCCCAGGATTTCCGGCCAGATGATATTCGCCCAGGTGCATGATGTTGACTCCCATGCTTCGCAAAGCTTTGACGTGGCCGGGGATCTCCGGTACGGGCTTGTGGGTGAGGATATCGTCCATGTGTTCGGTGTGGAAATGGCTGGCCATGGTGCGGTAGCCATTCAGCGCTTTGTACTGGTCACCGTGGGTGTAGGCTTTGACATCTTCGAGGATTTGCCCGTCTTTGGAGTCGGAGAGGAGCACGAAGAAATTGAGCCGCTGGTTGGTATTAGGCGGGGCATTGAACCAAGGCACGTGACGATTGTCTCCCATCAGATCCTGCCGGATACCGATTCCAAACTTAGCTTCCATTTCTCGGTACTGTGATCCAAACCACACATACTTGAGGTTATAGGCATTGTCGAGGGGGTAGAAATATTGATGGGGTGGGGGAAAGACCGCCAAGCTGCCTCCGTCGCCTTCCGCGATGATGGTGCGGTATTTTACGGCGAGATTTTCGGCTTTCGCCGTCAGCTTGCTCGCGGACTGGAGGTATCCCTCTGTGTCTGACCAAAAAACTTCCTTCCATGCTTTGGAATCGCCAACTAGGCCCGCATCGTAAAGGATCGCCTTAGCATTATCTGTAGTATGAAGGACGGCTGCGATGTTGAGCAGGGGACTTCCGTGGTAGAGTGTGATTTCCAGCCAGCCTTTGAAATTCCCCGCCCGCATCGAGTCGATTTGGATGACCGTGCGCTGACCTTGGCTCTTGACGGCGATGTTTTGCTTATCCAAGCTTACCTTAAATGCCTCGTGGGGATTGTAAGCGGTGCGGTCGAAGAAGATATTCCAACCGCTTTCCTTGCTGAGATCGCGCTGTCCTACGGTGAGGAAAAATGCCGGGTCGATGTTTTCGGCTATGGTATGGACTCCGTTTGCGTCACTGGTGGCGATGCTGCGGAAAAGTGGAAAGCCGCTTCTAAGATCTAGTGTCAAAGTGGCCTTCATTTCACCTGGATCTGCAGGCCACGAGACTTCCACTTGTTTATCGCTTTGGGTGACAGTGGCTTTGGAATCGTTCGAAAATGTGGAAAGGTCGATGCGCTTTTGGGCGAGTGAGGGCGAAAGTCCGACGAGCAAAAACGCTAGAAAGAAGTGGAATAGTTTGGGTGTCATTAATTGGTGTTTTGATTCGAGGGAATAGGGGATTGCGAATTGAAATTTTGCCACTTGGCGAGTATCCTTACGCTGCTCCACTAGTTCGATTCGAAAAATTGGAGACTCAATTAAGGATATTTTTTGGGGGTAAATGGCTGGATTAGTAAAATTCTAAGTGCTTTTAACCGGCAATTAACCGGTTGCTTAACCATTCTGCCCCTATTTTTCCCGAATGGATCGAACGTGTTCAAAGCGGTTCCTCTCCTTATAAATAATAAGTATATCCGCTATTGTGCCGGTAGGAAACTGTGACTATCCGAAAGAACGCTGGACTTTAGGCTTTGTCCTACTTCGGTCTTCCGTCATCGGACTTCCGTTGCGAATGAAGGAGCAAATTCGCTCACTGGTAAGATTGCGGGTAATTGTGTAAAGAATTCATTTCAACCTAAAATAACATTCTGATGAGCTTTCAGATAAAAGAAACCCCAGACTCCTATGACGTGATCATCGTGGGCTCTGGAGCGGGTGGGGGCATGGCCTCCAAGATCCTCTCCGAGGCCGGTTTGAGTGTCGCGGTCGTGGAGGCG
>JAESGW010000659.1_pt1 | contig 20435 bp, 7 predicted proteins | sample 9269791 | NCBI WGS metagenome assembly JAESGW01 (sample SAMN16773120, study PRJNA677053) | algae metagenome | isolation source: Aphanocapsa lilacina HA4352-LM1 and co-occurring heterotrophs from near cave... | place: USA: Maniniholo cave, near Haena, Kauai, HI | collected 2009-07-28 | reverse complement strand
GACGACGTGGTGGAGACCCGGCGCCGCTACGTCGACGGCACCGCGCTGCTCGAGACCACCTTCACCACCGCCACCGGCGAGGTGGTGCTGCTCGACGTGATGCCGACCGGCGACGGCCGCGCCGACGTCGTACGCCGCCTCACCTGCACCCGCGGGACCGTGCGGGTGCGGCACGACTGGGTGGTGCGCACGGACTACGGGAGCGTACGCCCGTGGGTGAGCCGCGAACGCGCCCACGGCGACGACGTGGTCGTGGCCGTCGCCGGGCCGGACAAGCTCGTCCTGCGCGGCCCGCACCTGCCGCACGGCCACCACGGCCACCACAGCGAGGAGTTCGACCTCGTGGCCGGCGAGGAGGCCACGTTCTCCATGACCTGGGTCCGCTCGTGGCACGACGTGCCCGAGCCGCTGGGCTTCGACGAGCGGATCGTCGCCACGACCGACCGGCAGCGGGCCTGGTCGGCCCGCGCACCCGAGGACGTCCCCCACGCCGACCTGGTGCGCCGCAGCCTGCTGACGCTGCTCCTGATGACGCACGCCGAGACCGGGGGCATCGTCGCTGCCCCCACGACGTCGCTGCCCGAGGACTTCGGCGGTGAGCGCAACTGGGACTACCGCTTCTGCTGGCTGCGTGACGCCGCGCTCACGCTCGAGTCGCTGCTCGGCGCCGGCTACGCCGAGGAGGCCCTGGAGTGGCGGAGCTGGCTGCTGCGCGCGGTCGCCGGCGACCCGCAGGACCTGCAGATCATGTACACCGTGGACGGCGGGCGCCAGATGCCCGAGCGCGAGGTGCCGCACCTGCCCGGGTACGCCGGCAGCACGCCGGTGCGCATCGGCAACGGCGCGGTGTGCCAGCGCCAGAACGACGTGCTGGGCGAGGTGATGATCGCCCTCGAGCTCGCTCGGCAGGCAGGCCTGCACGAGACGCGCAACTCGTGGGCGCTGCAGCGGACGCTCGTCGAGGAGCTCGCCGACCACTGGGACGAGCCCGACAACGGGCTGTGGGAGATCCGCGGGCCGCAGCGCCACTTCACCCACTCCCGCGTGATGGTGTGGGTCGCCTTCGACCGCGCGATCGCCGCCGTCGAGCAGCACGGCCTCGACGGGCCGGTCGAGCGCTGGCGCGAGCTGCGCGACCGGGTGCGCGAGGAAGTCCTCGACAAGGGCTTCGACCCCGAGCGCGGGACCTTCACCCAGCACTACGACACGACGGCGGTCGACGCTTCGCTGCTCACGATCCCGCTCGTCGGCTTCCTGCCCGGCGACGACCCGCGCGTGCTGGGCACCATCGACGCCGTCACGGCCGACCTCGACGCCGACGGCCTGCTCCTGCGCTACCGCACCGAGACGGGCGTCGACGGGCTCTCCGGCGACGAGCACCCGTTCCTGGCGTGCTCGTTCTGGCTGGTGTCCGCCCTCGCCGCGGCGGGTCGACGCGACGAGGCGTACGCGCTGATGGACCGGCTGTGCGGCCTCGCCAACGACGTCGGCCTGCTGTCGGAGGAGTACGACGCGGCTCACGGCCGGATGGCCGGCAACTTCCCCCAGGCCTTCAGCCACCTCGCCCTCGTGCAGGCGGCCCTCGCCCTGCGCTGAGCAGGACGAGGGCCGCCGTACGGTGCGGGTGCCGGTCAGCGCACGACGCGCACGCGCAGGACCTTCTTCCGGGACGTGGTCAGGTCGTCACCGGAGTACGTGACGACGACCTTGTTCTTGCCGAGTCGGGTCATGGCCACACGGACCTTGGCCGCGCCGTCCTTCAGCTTCCTGGTGACCTTCTTGCCCGCCACCTTGACCGTGACCCTGCCGTCGGGCGTGTAGGCCCCATCCGCCACGGTCACGGTGAAGACGGCCTTGTCGCCGCGCGCGACCCTCTTGGGTCCCTTCACGCGCAGCCTGGGCCGGGACTTGGTGACCGTGACCTGGACGCTGGTCGTGCCGGCCTTGGTCGAGTCGTCGCCGAAGTACTTCAGCGTGACCGTCTTCGTGCCCACCGTGTCGAAGGGGCCGATGGCGATGTCCACCTTGCCGGCCGCGAGCTCACCCGCACCGACGACCTTGCCGTCGACGAGGGCGATGACCGCGCCGCTCGGCGTACCGGAGGCCTTCGTGGCGGAGAGCGACACGACGGCACCGTCCTTCTTCACCTTCAGCCTGTCGGGGACCACCGTCGCGGTGAGCGTCGGCGTCGCCTTCTCGACCACGGGGGCGGGGGTCACGGTGAGGCCCGTCGTCGTGCTGGCGGGGTCGTTCGCCTCGTCGCCGTAGTACTCGATCGTGATCGTCTTGGCGCCTGCGGTGTCGAACGGTCCGACCGGGACGTCGGCCTGGCCGCCGACCAGCTGGGCGCCTCCGATCACCTCGCCGTCCAGGATGGCCGCGACGGTGCCGGTCGGGACGTCGCCGGTCGAGCTCACGGTCACGGCGATCGAGCTGGTGCCCGTGCCCTGCACCACGCTCGCGGGCGTGGCCGTGGCCGACACCGTCGACGAGGTGCGGACCTGCAGGTCCACCTCGGCGCGAGTGCCGGTCACGTCGCCGACGAAGGCCACCGTGTGGCGGCCCAGGCGGGCGCCGGGCGGGACGGTGAAGGTCGCCGTCGCCGTCCCGTACTCGTCAGCGGCGACCGTGCCGATGGTGTTGTCGACGGGAGCGGTGCCCACCGACTCGCCGTCGAGGAACACCTCGACCTCGGTGTCCTTGGGGTCGGGTGCGGTCGAGAACGCCAGCGACGTCAGCTCGGCCGTGACCTCGGCCCCCGGCGCGTAGGAGTCGGCGTCGAGCGAGACGCCGACTGCGTGCTGGGTGGCGTCGGCCGAGACCGGGCTGTTGGCGGCCATGTAGTCGACCATCGCCTGCAGGTCGATGCGTCCCGAGTCGCGCTTGTCCGTCGCCAGGTTGAAGGCACGGAAGTTGTCGCCGCCGCTGGCCAGGAACGAGTTCGCGGTCACCGTGTAGCTGGTGCCCGCGCGCAGCCGCACGTCGTCGAGCCACATCCCGGTGATGCGGTCGCCCTCGGGCCGGGCGGGGTCGTAGGTGAACCGGAAGCCCACCGAGGTCCCGAGGCGCAGGAACGGGCGGGACGGCACGGTGCCGTCGGCGTTGCGCTGCCACTGCTGCTCGAGCAGCGTCTTGACCTGCGCTCCCGTCATGCTCATCGTCACCAGGGTGTTGGCGAACGGCTGCACCACGGCTGCCTGCTTGTAGGTCAGCTCGGCGGGGTAGCCGCCGCCGCTGTTGCCGACCATGTCCTGGCGCAGACCGCCCGGGTTCATGAACGCGATCTGGGCCTCCCCCGACGACTCAGGTCCGGTCGCCCAGCGCTGCACCTCGGCCACGAGGTTGCCGAGCGTCGACTCGCCGCCACGGTTCTCCGCGCCGGTGGACAGCTTCGCCCGGTTGAACGGCGCGGCGATCTCGCCGAGGACCTCGGCGCCCAGCACGTCGGCCACGGCCACGGCATCCGCGACGAGGTCGGCGACCTCGTCACGCGTGGCGATGGCGTCCGCGTCGGTCAGCGCGACCGTGTTGGCCTGCACGACGTCCGTGCTCGTGACGGACACGGCGTCTGTGTCGGGGTCCACGCTCATCACGAGCCGGTTGAGGTTCGTGCCGTACTGACCTGCCGACACGACCGGCCGACCCGCGGTGTCGGAGTTGGGGTCGGCGAAGTTGTAGGCCAGGTGGGTGTGACCGGAGATGATCGCACTCACGTCGTCGGAGACCCCGGCGACGATCTGCGCGAAGGGCGACCCGTCGCTCAGCGAGGCGATGTTGGTGGACGTGGCACCCTCGTGGACGAGCATCACGACCACATCGGCACCCTGCGCCAGGAGGTCGGTCGCACCGGCGTTGACCTCGTCGACGATCGACGTGACGTCGAGCTCGGAGATGCCTGCCGGGCTGACGAGGGAGGGCAGCTCCTCGGTGACGGCGCCGACGAAGCCGACGTTCACGCCGCCCACGGTCGTCATCCACGTGCCACCGTCGGAGACGTCCTCGGGGTCCGGGGTGTCAGCCGTCACGTCCGGCAGGGCAAAGGTGCCGTCGGACTTCTTGCGCACGTTGGCGGCGATGTACTGCCACTCGGCTCCACCCTCGGGGTTGGTGGTGGCGTCGTACGGCGTCATCACCCGGTCGACCAGGTCGTCGTAGCCGGCGTCGAACTCGTGGTTGCCGGCCGCCGACACGTCGAGCCCGGCAGCGTTCATCACGTCCAGGGTCGGCTTGTCGCGCTGGATGAACGACTCGAAGGTCGACGCTCCGATGAGGTCGCCGGCCGCAGTGAAGATCGTGGTGTCGGGATAGTCGGACTCGAGCTGCTTCACGGCACCGGCGAGCTGCGCCGCGCCGGCTTCCTGCGCGCCGTTGGAGGTGTTGGACAGCAGTCGTCCGTGGAAGTCGTTGGTGGCGAGGATCTGGATCTCGACGGGTGCCGCGTGGGCGGGTGCTGCTGCGGTGACGACGGCGAGCGGCGCTGCGAGCAGCCCCGTCAGGCTCGTCGCGAGCGCGATTCTGCGACCGGTTCGTGATGCTGGCACGAGGGTGGCCTTCCGTTCAGGGTGAGTGAGACGCATCACCCTAACCCGGCATCTTTGCCGCCAGACCGGGCGAAAGGTGGAAAAGATCGCGCAACGGCCCGGCCATCCCCGCAGGGATGACCGGGCCGCTCGCGTCGAGCAGGATCAGCGTCGCGTCAGCGGCGCTTCGCCTTGTTCTTCACCTTGATCTTCACCGTGGTGCGGGCCGACTCGGTGGTGTCGTCGCCGAGGTAGGACACCTTCGCCTTGTACGTGCGCGGCTTGGTGAACTCCTTGAGCTTGATCACCGCCTTGCCGTCGACCAGCTTGGCCCGGTAGGTCTTGCCCGCGACGAGCACCTTGACCCGACCGGTCGGGACGTAGCCCTCGGCGGCGACGGTGACGACGACCCGCGCGCGGGTCTTGCCAGCGACGACGCGCTTCGGCTTGACCTTGGCCGTGACCGTGGCCTCGGCCTTCACGACCACCACCGACACCGACCCGGTCGACGGCTTGTGGCCGGCGTCCCCGGAGTAGGCGAGCGTCAGGGTGTGCGTGCCCACCGGCAGGGACGTCGCCGGGAGCGTGACCGTGCCCTGGCCGGCGGCCAGCGTGACGGAGCCCAGGACCTCGGTGCCCTTCGAGACCGACACGGTTCCGGTGGCCGTCGCCGGGGCGACCTTCACCGTGACCGAGCCTGCCGTGCCGTACGTGACCGTGCCGGCCGTGCCGGTGACCGACGTGTCGACCGCACCGGGCTCCGGCGCCGCCGCCTTGACCGTCACCGGGACGGTGGTGGTGGTGCCGGTCGTGGTGCCGGTGACGACCAGGTCGTACGTGCCGCTTGCCGTGCCCGCGGGAACGGTGAACGACACGGTGGCCCTGCCTGCCTCGTCGTTGCTGTTGGCGTCACCGGCCGGGTTGGCGGTGTTGTCGACAGCGAACTCCCCGACGGGCTGGCCGTTGAACGTGGCCTCGACGTCGGCGTCCTGCAGGTCCCCGACGCCGGTCATGGCGAGCGAGGTCAGGTTCACCGTCACGGTCTGGCCCGGGGCGTACTCGGCAGCGAGACCGGCGACGCCGATCGCACGCTGCGAGTAGTCGACGCCCAGCGGGTCGGCGTCGGTGGCGAAGGTGGCCATGTAGTCCACCATCGCCGCCAGGTCGACCTTGCCGGAGTCGCGCTTGCCGGTGGCCTCGGAGAACGCGAAGAAGTTGTCCCCGGTGCCGGAGGCGAGGAAGGCGTTGGCGGCCACCTGGTAGGTGGTGCCGGCCTCGATCGCCTCGCCGTCGAGCCACATGCCCGTGATCCGGTCACCCTCGGCCCGCGTCGGGTCGTAGGTGTACTCGAACCCGTTGGACACGCCCAGCTTCAGGAACGGACGCGACGGGACGGTGCCGCCGGCCGTGCGCTGCCACTGCTGCTCGAGCACCTTCTTGATCGAGGAGCCGGTGAGGCCCATCGTCAGGATGGTGTTGGCGAACGGCTGCACGTCGGCAGCGTTCTTGTAGGTCACCGTGCGCGGGTAGTCCGTGCCGGTGCCGGGCATGTCGGCGCGGAGCCCGCCCGGGTTCATGAACGCGATCTCGGTGTCGGTCGACCAGCGCTGCACCTCGGCGACGAGGTTGTTGAGCGTGGACTCGCCACCGCGGTTCTCGGCACCGCCGACGAACTTGGCCCGCGAGAAGCCGGCCTCGATCTTGCCGAGCGGCTCCGCACCGAGCACCGCCGCCTCGGCGTTGGCCTCGTTGACGATCGCCTGCGTCGCCGCGTCACCCGTCGCCGGGAAGTTGGCGAACGGGACGATCTCCTGCGTCTTCGCCTGGACCTCGCCGGTGGCGTTGTCGACGGTGAAGACCAGCTTGTTGAGGTTCTCTCCGTACTGGCCGGCAGAGACGACGGGGCGCTCGGTCACCGCACGCTCCTCGGCCACCCATGCGGGGACCGGGACCGAGTGGTTGTAGGCCAGGTGGGTGTGGCCGGAGATGATCGCGTCCACGTCGGGGCTGACGCCGTTGACGATGTCACCGAACGCGGTGCCCGGCGTGGTCGCGGAGGCGTACGACGTGCCGCCGGCGCCCTCGTGGACGAGCAGGACGACGACGTCGGCCCCCGCGTCCTTGAGCTCGGTGGCGGCCTCGTTCGTGGCGTCGACGATGTCGGTCACCTCGATGTCGGCGATGCCGTCGGCCGAGACGAGCGACGGGAGGTCCTCGGTGACAGCACCGACGAACCCGACCTCGACGTCCCCGAAGTCCTGGATCCAGGTGCCCTCGAGGGCGTCCGAGCCGTCGTCCTTGAACTTCACGTTGGCGCCCAGGTACTTCCACTCCGCGCCACCCTGGGGGTTGGTGTCCGCGTCGTAGGGCGCCATGATCCGGTTGACCAGGTCGTCGTAGCCGGCGTCGAACTCGTGGTTGCCCACGGCCGACACGTCGAGCCCGGCCTCGTTCATCACGTCGATCGTCGGCTTGTCCTTCTGGATGAACGACTCGAACGTCGTGGCACCCACGAGGTCACCCGCGGCCGCGAAGACCGTGTTGGGGTTCGCCGCGCGAGCAGCCTTGACGTACGCCGCGAGACGCGGGCCCGCGGCCAGGCGACCGTGGTAGTCGTTGCTGCCGATGATCTGGACGTCGGTCAGTCCGGCGGTGTTGATCCCGACGATCTCCGGGTTGTGGTCGGAGGACCGGAACGGGCCGTCGGTGTAGAGGTTGGTGACGTTGCTGTTGAACCGGGCGTACTCGTAGTAGACCGACTCACTGGCGTTGATGTCCCAGATGTCCACGCCGTCGACGTCCGCCAGCGCGGTGTCGTTGGCCAGGACGTGGTCGAGCGAGCCGACCATGCCGTCGAAGTTGTAGCTCTCCTCGGCGGCGTCGCTCGACGACTCCAGGCTGGTGTAGCCGGCCTCCTCGAGGACCTGGATCGGGTCCTCCTCGGAGTAGGCGTTGAAGTCACCGGTGAGGAAGACGCGCGAGATGCCCCGCAGCGTCTGGAACTCGTCCGCGAAGGTCGCGAGCGCCTCGGCCTGCAGGATGCGGGCGTCGTTGGCGTTGCCCTGACCGTCGGGGTCCGGCGTGCCGGAGCCCTTGGACTTGAAGTGGTTGACGATCACCGCGAACGCACGCGAGTTCGGCGTGCCGACCTGCTTGAAGGCCTGGGCGAGCGGCTCGCGGGCGTCCTCGAAGGCCTCCCCGCTCGACGACTGGTCGCTGAGCACGACCGAGTCGCCGACCAGCCGCACGTTGGCGGGCCGGTAGATGAAGCCGTTGCGGATGACGTCCTGCTCGGCCAGCGCCGGCAGCGTCGCGGGCGACGGGACGGCCGCCCACGTGCCGGCACCGGCGTCGGCGTTGAGGGCCTCGACCAGCGCGTTGATCGCGAAGTCGCGGTTCTTGCCGAACTTCGCCGAGTTCTCGAGCTCCTCCAGGGAGACGATGTCGGCGTCGGCGGTGTTGATCGCCGCGACGATCTTGTCGCGCTGGCGCTCGAGGTTTGCCTCGTTGGCAGCACCGCGGGGACCGTTGGGGTCGCAGCGGTTGTTGGTGATGTTGTTGCCGGCGCGATCGCGGAAGAAGGTGCACGTGCCGAGACCGGAGGCGACGAACTCCTCACCCGTGGTGGGGAAGAAGTTCAGCACGTTGAACGTCGCCAGCGTGACGTCGCCACCGACCGCCTGGGGGGCCAGGTTGTCGGCACGGGTCTGCTCGACCTGCGGCTGCGACTCCGACGGCGCGCCGACCACTCGCGTGGTGGGCAGGAGCCGCCAGGTGTTGAAGCCCTCGGTGAAGACGACCGGCTCGGGGAACGTGACAGCTGCCCCGACCCGGACCGAGTGCTCGGCCGTCAGCCACGGGAACGGCTGGCCGGTGTTGCTGCCGGTGACGGCGTAGTTGGTGCTCGAGCCGTCGTCCAGGATGATGCGGCGGGCGTTGTTGTACGCGGTGCGCTGGGCGATGAGCGTCTTCTCGTCCTGGGCGTCGTAGAGCTCCGTCGGCGTGACGAGCGGCTCGGAGCCGGCCGCGAGGCCGATCTCGCCGAACATGCCCGACGAGTTCGAGTTGCCGGCCCAGAACGGGCTGCCGTCGTAGACGTCGGTGACGGTGAAGTCGGCCGTGGGCTCGAGGAGCTCACCCTCCATGGCCTCGCGAGCGGGGGCCAGGTTCGCGACGGTGTCGCAGGTGGCGCCCGGCAGCTCGCACGTCGTGCCCGGAATGGTGGTCTTGGGCGTGACGTCGCCCAGGTCGGCGACGGGGGTCACCGAACCGGCGCTGGCGTTGATCTGGGTCTGGCCACCGAACTCACCGGCGACGCCGGTCACCTCGACGGAGTCACCGACGGCCGGGTACTCGGCGAAGCCGCCGGGACCGCCGTAGACGAAGATCGCGTCCGAGGCGTCGGGGGTGTCCGCACCCGGGGTCTGGATGTAGAAGCCGTTGAGGCCACCCGTCGGGTACGACGCGGTGACGACACCCTCGGTGGCGACGTCGTCGCCGCTGACCGGGGTGGTCGCACCGGTGCCCTGGATCGCGGCGATCGCGACGGGCGCGGCCGGCTCGGTGACGGTCCACACGAAGGACTCGGTGTCGGTCACCTCGTCGGCGTCCGTCACGGAGACCTCGACGGTGGGCGTGCCGGCCGTGGTCGGCGTACCGGTGATGTCACCCGACTCGGTGTCGAGCGAGAGCCCGGCAGGCAGGTTGGTGGCGCCGAACGTGTACGGCGCGGTGCCGCCGCCGGCGGTCAGGGTCAGCGTGTCGATCGGGGTGCCGACGACGCTGTTCTGCGGGCCCGGGTTGGTCACGGAGAGCGCGGACGTGCCGCCCTCGGCGCTGATCGAGATGTCGTCGATGCCGACGAGCTCGTCGTTGCCGGCGGCGTTGGTCGTGATGATGCGCACGAACACGCTGGCCTGGTTGTCGACCTCGACGGGCAGGGCGATGTCCCTCGCCGTCACCTGGGTCGCACTGCCGCCGGTCGTCGCGTCCGCGATGTAGCCCGCCGGGATGTTGGTGAAGGTCCCGGAGGCACCCACCCGGTACTGGACGGCGACCTGCTGGGTCGCGTCGTCGGCACCCGCGTCGAGGTCCTTGGCGTTGAACGCGAAGGACACGTTGGTCTGGCCGGTCAGGTCGAGGTGGAACGCAACGTACGGCGCGTCCGCGGTCCCGCTTCCCTGCATGGCGATCGTGTTCCCGTCGATCTCGAGCACGCCGCCGGCGGTCGAGGTCACGAGGGCATTGGCCACGACGTCGGTGTCGTTGAGGGCCGCGCTCTCGCCGGTCACGGTCTGGGGGTCGATCGCGGTCGCGGTGGTGAGGTCCTGGCCGAGGTAGCCCTGGACGCCGGTCACGCCGGACCAGTCGTCGTTGGTCGTGATCAGGGAGCCGTTCGACCAGTCCTGCGAGTACGGGAAGGTCCCGATCTTCGTGGCCACGTCCGCGTGGGCGGGTGACGCTGCGATGGGGGTGAGTCCGGCCGCTAGGAGGGCCAGACCGGCTCCGGCCGCGATACGACGCGGCAAAGGGAGCGCGGGTGAGCGCATAGTTACTCCGGGATGTAGGTGTGCGGGTGATGTGCACCGCATCTAAACCCATGGAGCGCCGGATTGAGCACGCTGGCGCGAACCTTTTCCTGCGAGTGTTGCCAAAAGTTCACGTTGCGCTTTGTGGCGATGTGACCTACGACTCAGGCGCGCGAGACCCTTTGCCTTCGCACGTCGCGGAAGAACTCCCAGCCCGACCACATCGTCATGGCGACGGCGGCGGCGAGCATGACCTGGGCGAGGTAGAACAGCGCCTCGCCGAGCATCCACGGCCAGAAGTCGAACGCCCCGCCGTGCGCGTCGCCGTGCGGCAGCGGCCAGGTCAGGCCGGCCAGCGCGAGCGCCTGCAGCACCGTCTTGATCTTGCCGCTCTGCGCCGCTGCGATGACGACGTCCTTGAGGATCGACAGTCGCAGCAGCGTCACGCTCCACTCCCGCAGCAGCACCACGATCGTCACCCACCACCAGATGTCGCCGACGATGGACAGGCCGATGAAGGCCATGCCGGTGATGGCCTTGTCGGCGATCGGGTCGGCGATCTTGCCGAAGTCGGTGATGAGGTTGTGCTTGCGGGCGAGGTCGCCGTCGATCTTGTCGGTGATCATGGCCACCGCGAAGATCACGAAGGCGATCCAGCGCCACATCGGGTCGTTGCCACCGTCGTGCAGGAGGGCCCAGCCGAAGAGCGGCACCATGGCGATGCGCAGCACGGTGAGCACGTTGGCGATGTTGAAGTTCGACACCTGCTGCTCGGTCGTCATGCTCGGTCTCCGTCCACTCGTGCGACCAGGTCGACCCCGTCCGTGCCGGTGACGGTGGCGGCGATCAGGTCGCCGACCCGCGCCCCGGTCGTACCGGTCAGCACCGTGGTGCCGTCGACCTCCGGGCCCTGGTGCGCCGCGCGGCCCTCGACGACGACCTCGCCGTCGCCACCGTCCTCATGGTCGACCGACTCGACCAGCACCACCACCCGCTCACCGACGCGCTCCTCGGCCCGCTGGGCGTTGAGCTCCTCGACGAGGCCGGTGACGTGCTCGGTGCGGGCGCGGATCTCGTCCTCGTCGAGCTTCACGTCCTCGGCGAAGCCGGCAGCCTCCGTGCCGTCCTCGTCGGAGTAGCCGAAGACGCCCGTGACGTCCATCCGGGCCGCCTCGAGGAAGTCGCACAGGGTCTGCAGGTCGTCCTCGGTCTCCCCGGGGAAGCCGACGATGACGTTGGAGCGTACGCCGGCCAGGGGCGCGAGCGAACGGATCTGCTCCAGGAGGCCCAAGAACGCGTCGGGGTCTCCGAAGCGACGCATCCGCCGCAGCACAGAGGCGCTGGCGTGCTGGAAGGACAGGTCGAAGTAGGGGACGACGCCGGGCGTCGAGGCGATGGCCTCGATCAGGCCCGGGCGGGTCTCGGCGGGCTGGAGGTAGGACACCCGGACGCGCTCGATCCCGTCGATGCCGGACAGCTCGGGCAGCAGCGTCTCGAGCAGGCGCAGGTCGCCGAGGTCCTTGCCGTAGGACGTGGAGTTCTCACTGACGAGGAAGAGTTCCTTGACGCCCTGCGTCGCGAGCCACCGCCCCTCCTGGAGCACGTCGCTCGGCCGGCGGCTGACGAAGGAGCCGCGGAAGCTCGGGATCGCGCAGAACGAGCAGCGCCGGTCGCAACCGCTGGCCAGCTTGAGCGGCGCCATGGGTCCGGCGTCGAGACGACGGCGTACGGCCCTCGGACCTGTCGCGGGCGCGCCCGCGCCGATGTCGGCGACGTCAGCCACTGCGGCCACGGCGGGGCCGACCTCGTGGCCCGGGACCGAGATGATCGAGGCGTCGCGGTCGACCGGCGAGATCGGCAGCAGCCGACGGCGGTCGGACGGCGTGTGCGGGTGGTGGGTCTCCCCCGCCACGATGGCCCGCAGGCGCGCGGCGATGTCGGGGTAGTCGTCGAAGCCGAGCACGGCGTCGGCCTCGGGCAGCGACTCGGCGAGGTCCTTGCCGTAGCGCTCGGCCAGGCAGCCGACGGCGACGACGGCCTGGGCCCGGCCGCCGTGGCCGGCCGATGCCTTGAGGTCGGCAGCCTCGAGCAGGGTGTCGACCGAGTCCTTCTTGGCGGCCTCGACGAACCCGCACGTGTTGACCACGACCGTGTCGGCGTCCTCGGCGTCGTCGACGAGGACGAAGCCACCCGCCTCGAGCCGGCCGGCGAGCTCCTCGGAGTCGACCTCGTTGCGGGCGCACCCGAGGGTGACGACGGCGACGTTGAGGGGGGTCGCGGTCTCGGCCTGGGTCTGGGCCTGGGTCTCGGGTTCGGTGGTGGTCATCGCACCGTGAGTATGCCGGTTCGGGCCGCACGGTCCCGCACCGGCGGCGCGGTGAGCGGCAGCACAGTGGGGAGGAACGTCTCGCACGTGTCGGGACGTTCCTCCCCACTGTGGCGAGGTGAGGCTGTCGAGGTCACTCCGCGACGAAGGTCCCCTGGCCGGCGACGCCGGGCTCCCCGACGGGGCGGGCCGCTCCGCCGGCGACCGACACGGTCACCGCACCGTCGGTGGACTGCACCCGTACGGGCGGCGACGCGTCGAGCTCGCGCGTCTGCCCGACGGCGAGGCTGCCCTTGAACACGACCTCGCCCGCCCCGTCGCGCACGACCACCTTGGCGCCGCCGGTGGCAGCGCTGACCACCACGGGAACGGCGTCGGCGAGCGGCGCATTGCCGGCGCCCTGCGGACCGCCCGAGCCGTTGAGGACGGGGGTGGCGCCGCGGAGCTCCGGCGGGGTGTCCATGACCAGGCGGGCGATCGACCAGGCGAGGACGAGTGCCATCACCACGGCCACCAGCACCGACCAGTTGGGCCCGCCGCGCGTGCCCCGGATCGAGCCGTTGACCCCGGTGGCCAGCTCGGCCTCGAAGACCCGGCGCGGGTTGATCGGCGCGCGTGCGTAACGCTCGTCGTAGGTCGCGAGGAGCGGCGCCACGTCGATGCCGAGCACCCGTGCGAGCGTACGCAGGTGGCCGCGGGCGTAGAAGTCACCGCCGCAGGGCTCGAAGTCGTCGACCTCGACGGCCTCGATGACGTGCGGGCGGATCCGCGTGCGGTCGGCGAGCTGGTCGACGGTGAGCCCCAGGCGCGTACGGGCTGCGGCGAGCTCCGGACCGATGACGGGGTCCTCGGCGGGCTCGACCTCGAAGTCGTCGAGCACCAGCGGCTCGACCGCCTCGCCGGGGCGGGCGATGGCGCGGACGCGGTCACCCCACGACTGGGTCTCCTCGACGAGGCTGACGCGGCCGGGCCGGTGCAGCTCACGGCCCGCAGGCTCGTCCGTCGTCTCCTCGACGACCTCGCGGCGGACCTCCGAGCGCCGGCCCGCACCCGGCTCGCGCAGGGCGACCGGGGTGGGGCTGGCGACGACGGGGGCCGCGACCTCCTCGTCGGAGGTCACGTCGACCGCAGCCTCGTCCGGTGCGTCGTCGATGCGGGTCTCGGAGCGGCCCTCGGTCTCGTCGGCAGCAGGCTCGAGCACGATGATCTGGCTGGCGTCGCGCGCGACCCTGCCGAGCGCCTCCGTGAGGTCGCCGGCGGCACCGACGACGCGCGTCGACAGCCCCAGCGGGACGGCGAGCGGGGCGCCGTGCAGGAGCCGCGACAGGCTGGTGTGGCGCTTGCCGGCACCGGTGAGCTCGGCCTCGATCAGCTCGAGGTTGTGCGGCACCACCACGAGGCGGCCGTCGCGCAGCAGCCCCTGGCGCGGGGTGTGCTCGACGTGGTGCACCGCCGTCCACGGCAGGCCGCGCCAGGTGCGACCCAGCCGGATCCGGATGCCCTGCGCGTCCGCGACGAGCAGCGGGGTGCGGGCGTCGACGAGGCCGACGAGCCAGTACGCGCCCAGCAGCCCCATCACGGCGACGAAGGCCCAGTCGAGCGCGGACCCGGACTGCGTGGCGCGGCCCAGGTAGGCGATGGCGACGGCGGAGGCGGTCAGCCCGACCCCGGCCGCGACGCCGGCGTGGCGGCGTACCTCCACGTGGTCCGGGACGACCGCGGGCCCCACGCCCACGGAGTCGTCGACGACCTCGTCCGGATCCTGGTTCTGGTTCAGGTTCTCGTTCAGGACCGTGCTCATCAGGCTCCCCCCTCCAACGTGGCGATCACAGAGTCCAGCTCGTCCGGCTTGACCAGGACGTCTCGTGCCTTGGAGCCCTCGCTGGGTCCGACGACCCCGCGGCTCTCCAGGATGTCCATCAGGCGCCCGGCCTTGGCGAAGCCGACGCGCAGCTTGCGCTGCAGCATCGACGTCGAGCCGAACTGCGTGGAGACGATGAGCTCGATGGCCTGCACCACGAGCTCCATGTCGTCGCCGATGTCGTCGTCGAGCTCGCGCTTGGACTCCTTCGGAGCCGTCACGTCCTCGACGTAGGTCGGCTCGAGCTGGTCCTTGCAGTGCTTGACGACCTGGTGGATCTCGGCCTCGGTGACCCACGACCCCTGCACACGCACGGGCTTCGAGGCGCCCATCGGCAGGAAGAGTCCGTCACCCTGGCCGACGAGCTTCTCCGCGCCCGGCTGGTCGAGGATGACGCGGCTGTCGCCGAGCGAGCTCGTCGCGAACGCGAGGCGCGAGGGCACGTTGGCCTTGATGAGGCCGGTGACGACGTCGACCGACGGGCGCTGCGTGGCGAGCACCAGGTGGATTCCGGCCGCGCGCGCCAGCTGGGTGATGCGGACGACCGAGTCCTCGACGTCGCGCGGCGCGACCATCATGAGGTCGGCGAGCTCGTCGACGATGACCAGGAGGTACGGGTACGGCGTCAGCGTGCGCTCGCTGCCGGCGGGGACCTCGACCTTCCCGGCCCGTACGGCCTTGTTGAAGTCGTCGATGTGGCGGAATCCGAAGTTGGCCAGGTCGTCGTAGCGCATGTCCATCTCGCGCACGACCCACGCCAGCGCCTCGGCGGCCTTCTTGGGGTTGGTGATGATCGGCGTGATCAGGTGCGGCACGCCCTCGTAGGCGTTCAGCTCGACCCGCTTCGGGTCGACCATGATCATCCGCACCTCGTCGGGCGTCGAGCGCATCAGGATCGAGGTGATCAGCGAGTTGATGAAGCTCGACTTTCCGGAGCCGGTCGCACCGGCGACCAGCAGGTGCGGCATCTTCGCCATGTTGGCCACGACGAAGCCGCCCTCGACGTCCTTGCCGAGCCCGGCGACCATCGGGTGGTGGTCCGAGCGCGCGGTGGTGGACCGGAGCACGTCGCCGAGGGAGACGATCTCCTTGTCGGTGTTGGGGATCTCGATGCCGATGGCGGACTTGCCGGGGATCGGGCTGAGGATGCGGACGTCGGCGGACGCCACGGCGTAGGCGATGTTCTTCGACAGCGCGGTGACCTTCTCCACCTTCACCGCGGGGCCGAGCTCGACCTCGTAGCGGGTGACCGTCGGGCCGCGGGTGTAGCCGGTCACGGTGGCGTCGATGCCGAACTCCTCCATCACCTGCATCAGCCGCTCGACGACCGCGTCGCTGGCCTTGGAGCGCGCCTTGTGGGGCGAGCCGGGCTTGAGCGCGGAGTTGTCGGGCAGGGAGTAGGTGATGTCGCCGGAGAGCGCGAGCTGCTCGACCCGGGCCGGCAGCGGCGTGTGCGGCGGCGGCTCGACCGGACCCGTGTCGTCCTTGCCGCCGGTCACCGGCGCGGCCACGGCGGGCGTGACCTCGGTGGGCGCGTCGGCCGAGCCGTCGAGCGGGTCGGCGAACAGGTCGATGCCGTAGTCCTCCTGCGGCTCGCGCTCCTTCTTGCGGCGCTTCTTCAGCTCCCGGTCCGACAGCACGGGGCTGTCGTAGGCGGGGTCACCCATCTCGGGGTCGACGTCGTCGTCGAGCATCGAGCGACGCCGCGTGCGCACGGGCTTGGTCGGCTCGTCGTCGGTCGCGACGTCCTCGGTGGGCGTACGGCCCAGCGCCTTGTCGCGCAGCGCGCCCAGGCGGACCGGGATCTGGTAGACGGGGGTGGCGGTGATGATGAGGACGCCGAACACCGCCAGCAGGACCAGCAGCGGCACCACGACGTACGGGGTCTGCATCAGGTCGAGCAGCAGGCTCGAGGTGACGTAGCCGACCGCTCCCCCTGCCTCCTGGAGGTTGGTGGCGTCGCCGAGCACGGGCTGCGGGTTGCCGTTGGCGATGTGGACGATGCCGAGCAGCCCGAGGGTGAAGGCGCTCCAGCCGATCACCTGACGTCCGGCGGGACCGTTGCGCTCGGGGTCGCGCAGGGTGCGCCACCCGGCGTAGACCAGGAAGAGCGGCACGAACCAGCCGACCTTGCCGACGGCACCCGACGTCACCGACCGCGCGAAGTCCATCACCCCGCCCGGCAGCTGCCACCACACGGCGGCGGCCGAGACGGTGGCCAGGCCGAAGAGGAACAGCCCGACGCCGTCGCGGCGGTGCTCGGGGTCGAGGTCGCGGGCCGACTGCCCGATCGAGCGGGCGACCGCCCCGACCGCGTGGGCGAGGCCCAGCCAGACCGCCGCCAGCGCGCGGCCGAGCGCCCCGAAGGTGCGCGCGACCGGCCCGGGGCCGTTGCGCACCGCGCGCGGAGCGGGCCGGCGCGAGGACGCGCCGGAGCGGCCCCTGCCCTTCGCTGACGAGCGCGGGGCGGGACGCTTGGTGCTGGTACTCCGTGATCGGGTGCTCGAACCCTTGGTGGTGCGCTTGGTTCCAGACGTGCTCGAGCTCCGCGACCCCGGCGGGGAAGACGTACGGGTCGCCATGGTCCGACCCTACGGCCACGTCACACCAGTCACAGGGACCACACGCGTGCGTGTCGTGGGACGCACCCCTGAGGGGGACGTCGGGACCGGCGCCCTTCACATTGTCGGACGTCCTACCTAAGGTGAGCCGGGTCACTCGGGCGACTTGGGTTCCGGGTGCGTCTCGGAATCGGAGGAAAGAGAGTGAAGCTCCTCAACAGAGGGCTTGCACTCACGGTCGTGGGCGCGGGCCTTGCCGCGCTGCCCACGATCGGTGTGCAGGCAGCACCGGCCGCACAGGCCGACCCCAACGGCGTCGCAGCCATGGCCGACCGGGCCAGCGGTGACGTCGCCGTCACGCGCGAGGAGGCGACCAAGAAGGTCGGCTTCATCCGCGTCAAGGGCGATGGCGACCTGCTGCCGTCGGTCGAGGGCAACTCCCTCGCCGCGGCACGGGACAAGGCCGACGCCTACCTCGACCAGTACGCCACCAACTTCGGCGCCCGCCCCGGCGAGCTGCGCCGCAGCGAGGTCGCGAGGTCGGCAGCCGGCTGGACCGTCACCTACACCCAGTCCTACAAGGGCGTCGAGGTCTTCGGCTCGATGCTGCGCGCGCAGGTCGACCGCGACGGCGACCTCACCTCCGTCAACGGCTACGCCGCACCCGGCCTGTCGCTGTCGGTCGAGCCGCGCATCAGCGCCGCGGAGGCCGGCAGGCGTGCCGTCGGCCTGGTCAAGGAGGACCCGCCCGGCCACGACGGCGAGACCGCCGACCTCACCGGCATCAAGGCCGGCACCACCGAGCTCGTCGTCTACCGCATGGGCGCCACGCGGGGTGAGGCCGGCGAGGCCGTGCTCGCCCAGCAGGTGGAGGTCACCAACGACAAGAACGTCCGCGACGTCGTCTTCATCGACGCACAGACCGGCAAGGCGCTCAACCGCTGGTCGATGGTCCACGACGCGCTCAGCCGCGAGCTCTACGAGACCAGCCCCGCCCCCGAGGACCTCGTCTGGGAGGAGGGCGACCCGATCGAGCCGCTCAACCCCGACCAGGAGAACCTCGTCAACTCGGCGGGTGAGTCCTACTGGCTCTACGAGAACGCCTTCGGCCGCGACTCCTACGACGGCGCGGGTGCGGTGATGAAGACGGTCAACAACGACCCGCGCATCAGCTGCCCCAACGCCAACTGGAACGGCGTCACCACCAACTACTGCGACGGCGTGACGTCCGACGACGTCGTCTCGCACGAGTGGGGCCACGCCTACACCGAGTACACCTCCGGCCTGATCTACCAGTACCAGTCCGGCGCCCTCAACGAGTCCTACTCCGACGTGTGGGGCGAGACCCTCGACCTCATCAACGGCCGCGAGGACGAGGACGAGGACTACACCACCCCGCGCGAGGTCGGCGACTGCGACGTCACCGCTCCCCCGGGCCTCGAGATGACGATCACGGCCCCGGAGAACCTCGAGGGTCCGTGCGTCGCCGTCGCGGCCACTGGCGCCAAGCCGTTCACCACCAGCGCGACGACCGCCGATGTCGTCCTGGCGACCGACGCCGCCAACGCCGACGGCCCGACCACCACCGACGGCTGCTCCGCGTTCGGCAACGCCGCCACCGTGTCGGGCAAGTGGGCCTACGTCGACCGCGGCACCTGCCCGTTCGCGACGAAGGTCGCCAACGCCGAGGCCGCCGGTGCCACCGGCATCGTGATCGGCAACAACAACGTCGACCCGCCGGCCGGCTTCTCCGGCGACCCGGACCTCTACGGCGTGATGGTGTCGCAGGCCGACGGCGCGAAGTTCAAGAGCACCACCAGCCCGGTCAGCGTCTCGGTCACCGCCGAGGACGTCTCCGAGCGCCCCGACACCACCCGCTGGCTGATGGGCGAGAAGTCGACGGCCTTCGGTGGCGCCATCCGCGACATGTGGAACCCCACCTGCTACGGCGACCCGGGCAAGGTGACCGACGCCGAGTACAAGTGCGACCCGACCGGGGCCGATGCCGGTGGCGTGCACAGCAACTCCGGCGTGCCCAACCACGCCTACGCGCTGGTCGTCGACGGCGGCACCTACAACGAACAGACCGTGACGGGGCTGGGCCTGGACAAGGCCGCCGCCATCTGGTGGCGCGCCCAGACCGCCTACCTCACCCCGCAGTCCAACTTCATCGACGCCGCGAACGCCTTCGAGCAGTCGTGCACCGACCTCGTCGGTCAGCCGATCAACAAGCTGACCACCGAGGAGAACGCGACCCCGGAGGCCGCCGCGCCGATCGAGGAGGCGGACTGCGCGTCCGTCGTGGCCGCCAACACCGCGGTGGAGATGCGCGCCGAGCCGGTGAAGTGCAACTTCAAGGCGCTCCTCGCCAAGAACGCCCCCGCCGCCTGCGGCGAGGGCTTCGCCGAGGACGTGCTCTGGAGCGAGGACTTCGAGGACGGCCTCACCGGCTGGGCGACCAGCAGCGAGGTCGTCTTCTCCGGCGGGTTCAACGAGCCGTGGCAGTCGGTGGCCTCCGCCCCTGCCGGCACGGGCGAGGCCCACGCGAGCAAGGTCGCCTACGGGCCGGCTCCCGACGAGGGCCAGTGCTCCAACGGCGCGGGTGACTTCTCGAGCCGGGACTCGATCACGGGGCCGGTCGTGCAGATGCCCGACAGCCTCCGCTCGGCCAAGCTCACCTTCGAGCACTACGTGGCCACGGAGATCGGCTACGACGGCGGCAACGTGAAGATGAGCATCAACGGTGGTCCGTTCACGGCCATCCCGGCGGCGGCCTACCTGTTCAACAAGCCGACCACCCTCACCGGCCCGTCCACCAACACCAACCCGCTCGCCGGCCAGCCCGGCTTCACGGGCACCGACGGCGGCCAGACCAAGGGCAGCTGGGGCGAGTCGCAGGTCGACCTCGCCGCGGCCGGCGCCAAGCCCAGCGACACCGTGCAGCTCCGCTTCGACATCGGTCGCGACGGCTGTGGCGGCAACGAGGGCTGGTACGTCGACAACATCCAGATCGTCGACTGCAAGCTGGTGACGAGGACGACGGCCGTGCACCAGCCCGAGCCGTCCACCTACGGCACCTCCTCGACCGCGCAGGTCACGGTGGCCCGCGACGGCTCGGTCGGCGGTGCCCCCGACGGCACCGTGACCGTGACCGATGCCGCCGGCAAGGAGCTCGGCTCCGCGACCCTCGCCGACGGCAAGGCCTCGGTCGAGCTGCCGGCGACCCTGCCGGTGGGCGTCAACAAGCTGACCGCGACCTACTCGGGCAGCGGTTCGCTCGCGACGTCGTCGGCGCCGTTCACCGCCACGGTGGTGGGAGCGCCGCAGCCGGGCACGACCGAGTCCACGACCACCGCCAAGGTCAAGCCTGCGAAGCCTCGCTTCAAGCAGGACGTCAAGGTCGTGGTCAAGGTCAAGGCCGACGGCGCCACGCCGACGGGCCGGGTCGTCGTGCGGATCGACGGCAAGAAGGTCGGGGCCAAGCGCCTCGACGACGGCCGGATCGTCCTGAAGGTGAAGAAGAACCTCAAGGTCGGCAAGCACAAGCTCGTCGCCGCCTACCGGGGCTCCGACACCGTCGGGAAGAGCCGCGACAAGCTGACGTTCAGGGTCGTCCGACGCTGACGGTCGGACCTGCCT